>Ga0078972_1013508_pt1 | contig 13431 bp, 10 predicted proteins | sample YelNatPaOPGAMG01_FD_67568 | JGI IMG/M metagenome (GOLD analysis project Ga0078972, IMG submission 67568) | Hot spring thermophilic microbial communities from Obsidian Pool, Yellowstone National Park, USA - OP-RAMG-01 (SPADES assembly) (version 2) | ecosystem: Environmental > Aquatic > Thermal...
GCCGACCTGCGCGGAACGTCTCCCACATACTTTGAGAAATTCGTCTATGGTGCGCCGCCCCTGGCGCCGCTGCTCTTCCCGGATCTCGCCATCCTGGCAGGCATCGGCCTGTGGTTGTTGCAGCAGAACCTTGCCACCGGCGGCGACCCTGGAGGAGCGGCGGGGCCAAATCATCGGCTGCCGAGCACCTCGATGTAATTCGCTCGAATGGGGAGCCGGCTTTGTGCCATGACGCCGTGTTGCGCCAGCTGCTTGCCGTAGTACGTTCGCGCGCGACCATGCAAAACCAAGCCGCCGTCTTGAACAGTCATCCGAAAATCGTAAACGTAACTGCGCAAACGGATACGAAGCTGCGTCTCCAGTAGCGCTAATTCGTTCGGCTCATTCCGTTGCACCATTTTTTCCGGGGGTTGGTTTTCCATCGTTGCAACCTCGAAAAGGCGGGCGAACATGGTCCAATCAGAAGGCTTGCTTCAAAGGGAGCAAAAATAATGCCGTGCAGAAATGCCGCACCATTTGATGCTGGAGTAGATGAGATCCTGTGCGGATCGAACACGGACGAGCACCAATCCGCACAAGGTGTACCAAACACATGGGTAGATACTGTAAGCACAAGCGACTGAGAAACATCCTCGTTTACGCTTTCAGCCGGTATCGAGGATCTCGGCACTGCGTTTGCTATTTCCTTTGACGCCCAGTTAACAATCGGCCCCAGTACCTCTAAGGAGACCTCCAATGACTGCAACCCGACGTTCCTTGACTGAGCTAACTGCGGGTGACGTGATGAGCCGCGAGGTAATCTCCGTCTCGCATGAGACGCCGCTGCGGGAAGCCGGTCGCCTGCTTATGCTTCATCAGATCAGCGGCCTGCCGGTCGTCGAAGCCGGCGGCACATGCGTCGGCGTTCTCTCGGTAAGCGACCTTCTCCGGTGGGCCATGCAAGAGCACAGCCACACCCATCCCAAGATTGCCGAACATCCGCTCTCGTGTTTTTTCCAACGCAAACTTCAAGGTGCTAACGGCGAGGAACGCATTCTGTGTACCTTGCCGCCGGATTCTTGCTGCCTGCAACGCAAAGAAGGCGACAACATCTTTTGTAACCTTCCTCACGAAGTCTTGGCCGATTGGCAAGTCGTCCACGTCGAGCAGTTGCCCCTGGAAAACGTGGGACGCTTCATGACGCCCGATCCCGTAACCGTCGCCGTCGATACGCCTCTGCCGAAATTGGCCCAGAAGATGGTCGATGCCCACGTTCATCGCGTCATTGTCGTCGATTCACGTAATCGCCCCGTGGGGATTGTTTCCAGCATAGACATATTGGCGGCCCTCGCCCGCAGTGCGGCCTCGTCGGTTGCAGAGTGATTAATGGCATGACGGTACTACGCTCCTCGCTCGATTCGTTGTTTTATCCCCAGTCGGTAGCTGTCTTCGGCGCCAGCGCCGAACCGGGCAGCGTCGGCAACATTCTCATGCGTAATCTGCTGGAGAACCCTTTCGGCGGGGTGGTCTTCCCTATCAATCCGAAGCGTCGTGCCGTGCAGGGCGTACATTGTTATCCCAACCTCGCGGCAGTGCCGGAGAAAGTCGAGTTGGCTGTCATCGCCACCCCAGCAGCAACCGTGCCGGGCGTGGTCCGCGACTGTGTTGCCCATGGGGTGGCCGCCGCCGTCATCATCTCGGCCGGCTTCGCCGAGTTAGGCACCGAAGGGCGCAAACTCGAAGACGAGGTTCGCAGTCTTGCTCGCGGTAAGATGCGCATTGTCGGTCCTAATTGTCTTGGGATTATCCATCCGCCGAGCAATCTCAACGCCAGCTTCGCCGCGTCGATGGCCGCGCCGGGGAACGTCGCCCTGCTCAGTCAAAGCGGGGCCATCTGCACTGCTATTCTCGACTGGGCGCGGCAAGCCCACATCGGTTTCAGCAGCTTTGTCAGCGTCGGTTCGATGCTCGATGTCGATTTCGCAGACCTGATCGATTACTTCGCCGAGGATGCCACCACGCGCAGCATTGTGCTGTACATGGAATCGATTGGCAAGGTGCGTAAGTTTCTCAGCGCCGCTCGCAGCGCCAGCCGGGCCAAGCATGTCATTGTGGTCAAGGCGGGCCGACATGAAGCGGGCGCTCGCGCCGCCGCTTCGCATACGGGAGCCTTGGCCGGCGCCGATGCTGTCTACGACGCCGCCTTCCGCCGCGCCGGCGTGCTGCGCGTCGAAACCATCCCGGACTTGTTCCATATGTCCGAAATTTTGGCCATGCAGCCGCCACCACGCGGAGCGGGGCTGGCCATCCTGACCAATGCCGGTGGTCCCGGCGTCATGGCCGCCGATGCCCTGATGCTTGCTGGCGGCCAACTCGCTTCTCTGACCCCCGAGACGCTGGCCCGGCTAGACGCAGCGCTGCCGCCGTTCTGGAGCCATGCTAATCCTATCGACCTCCTCGGCGACGCCACGCCGGAACGTTACCGGCTGGCCGTCGAGGTTTGCGCCAAAGATGTCACCGTACAAGGCATCCTTGTGCTGCTGACGCCACAAGCCATGACCGATCCCACGGCGACAGCCCGTCAACTCCAATCGTTTGCGCACCTAGCGGACAAGCCGGTATTGGCCTGTTGGATGGGAGGCGCCTCGGTGCGCGAGGGCATCGACCTGCTCAATACCGCCGGCATTCCGACCTTTGAGGCGCCAGAGTCGGCCATCCGCGCCTTTTTGCACATGGTCCAGTATCGCCGCAACCAGGAATTGCTCTACGAAACGCCCGCGGCCTTGCCGGAGGACGTTACGCCGGATACACAGCGCGTCCAACAAATCTTCGCCCAAGCCCGCGCTGCCGGCCGTACTTTGCTTACCGAAGTCGAGGCGAAGCAAGTGCTGGCCGCCTACGGGGCGCCCGTCGTGCCCACGGTCGCCTGCCGTACCGTGGAAGAGGCGGTCGCTGCGGCCAAAAAGATCGGTTATCCGGTTGTTCTCAAAGTGTTGTCTTCCACCCTGACCCACAAGAGCGACGTCGGCGGCGTCCAACTCAACCTCGCCGACGAACCAGCCGTTCGCGCTGCTTATGCCGTCATAGAAAGCAATGTCAGACAGCTTGGCAAGCAGGATACTTTCGAGGGCGTCTCCGTCCAGGCCATGATCCAGGAGCGCGGCTACGAGTTGATTATCGGCAGCTCTGTGGATCGCCAGTTTGGCCCAGTGATCTTGTTCGGCTGGGGCGGCGTTCTCGTCGAGGTCTTCAAGGACCGCGCCCTTGGACTGCCGCCGCTCAACCGGACCTTGGCCCGGCGTTTGATGGAACGCACCAAGATTTACGAGGCCCTTCAGGGGGTGCGCGGCCAGAAGGCGGTCCCTCTCGACGCCTTGGAGACGTTGCTGGCCCGTTTCAGTCAATTGCTTGTCGACTTTCCGGAAATCCAGGAGGTCGATCTCAATCCGGTGCTGGCCACGCCCGAGCGCGTCGTGGTCCTTGATGCGCGGCTGCTTCTGTGTCCCGCCGATCGGCCGCCAGAACAATGTCCCCGCCTGGCCATTCCTCCTTATCCCAACCAATACATCGCGCCGTTCCGCCTGCGGGACGGCCGTGAAGTGCTGATTCGACCGATCCGACCCGAGGATGAGGCACTCATCATTGCCCTGCACGCCAGCCATTCCGAACACACGATCCGCATGCGTTTTTTCAGCATGGTCAAGACGCTCTCGCGCGACAGTCTAATCCGTCTATGCCATTTGGACTACGACCGGGAGATGGCGTTGGCGGCGGTGCTGCAAGAGCGTGACGGGCCGCGTTTGTTAGGCGTGGCGCGCTATTATCTCCAACCGGAGACCGGCGTAGCCGAGTTTGCCTTAGTGGTCAGCGACGCCTATCAGCGGCAGGGATTGGGGCGTCATTTGATGCAGCGTCTCATTGCCATCGCGCGCGAGCGCGGCGTGCGCCGCCTTGTCGGCCAAGTATTGGCTGAGAATACGCCGATGTTGCATTTGCTGCACTCGCTCGGCTTTGCGCCGCCGGTGCTTGTCGACAATCAAGTGATGCGCGTGGAACTGGATTTGACCGACCGTTCCTGAAGCGCCCTCCTTGGCGCCTTCGTTTCTGGTTCAGAGTGGGCCCGTTCTCCCTGGTGAGCTTTGTATAGAAGGCGTGGCGATTTCGGCTGTTTTCGTTCCAATATACAGCGTGGCGATTCCGAACGTCAGGGGATGCCAATGCACCTGTGTCAATCCGTGGCTGCGCAGCTTCGCCGCCAACGCTTCCCCTTCCGGAAACTCCAGGACGCTGGCGGGGAGATACTTGTAAGCGTTGTCGCGGCTGCGTGAGACGATCTGGCCGATGCAAGGCAGCAGGTAACGAAAATAAAAGCGATACAGCCGACCGAACAGCCAGTGATGGGGCTTGGAGAATTCCAGGATGGCCACGCGGCCGCCCGGCTGCGTCACGCGCACCATCTCGGCCAAGCCGCGATCCGTATCGGTGACGTTGCGGAGTCCGAACGCCACGGTCGTCAGCTGAAAGGTATCGTCGGGGAAGGGCAAGCGTTGGGCGTCGGCTTCGACGTAGCAGATACGAGCGGCGGCGCAGCGGCGCCGGGTCTTGGCACAGGCCGGAAGCAGCATCGGCAAACAGAAATCGGCGCCGACGATCGGCACCCGCCGCTTCGCCGCCCGGTCATAAGCGAGCGCGAGATCGCCGGTGCCGGTGCAAACATCGAGAATGGGGGCCGCTACGCCGACAGCAGGAATATGCGGCGGCGCCAACTGCGTTGTTCGCCAACGCCAGTAGCGGTCGATGTGCAGACTAAGCAAGTGATTAAGCAGATCGTAGCAGTGCGCGATGTTGCCGAACATCGTGCGGATGCGTACTTCGCGCTTGTCGAGCAAATCGTGGGACACGCTAGATGCCTCCGCTATCCGCTCTTCCCCCAGCGCTGTACTATGAGGGAGGGCGGAGATGCACCCCTCGTTATCCATACAGCCCAGGACGGATAGCGGACAGTGGACAGCGGACGGCAGACCATGGCGGACATCGCACTGACAATCTTGTGGCACCAACATCAGCCGTATTATCCCGACGACCTCAGCGGCGAAAATCCGATGCCGTGGGTGCGGCTGCACGGCGTCAAAGATTACTACGGCATGGCCTTGCACCTGTGGGAATTTCCGGAGATGCACTGCACCATCAATCTCGTGCCCAGTCTCGTGCTCCAACTCCGCGCCTACACCGAGCAAGGGGCCAGCGATCGCTTCCTGGATGTGTCTCGCATTCCTGCCGACGGTCTGTCGGAAGAAGATTGTCTGTTTCTCCTGGATCATTTTTTCATGGCCAATCCGGACCACATGATCCGACCGTTTCCGCGCTATGCCGAGCTGTATCAGCGCCGTGCTCTGGGGCGCAATAGCGCCCGCGACGCCCTGCGCCGTTTCCAGCCGCGGGATCTGCGCGATCTGCAAGTGTGGTTCAATTTGACCTGGGTGCATCCGTTGGCCATCGAGCAAGACGATTGCTTGCGTACCCTCCGCGAGAAGGGCCGCCATTTCACCGAGGAGGAGCGTGATGCCCTCTTGGCCAAGCACTTGGAGATCCTCAAGCGCATCCTTCCGCTGCACAAAGAGTTGGCGGAGCGCGGCCAGGTCGAGCTAACGACGACGCCGTATTATCACCCCATTTTGCCGCTGCTTTTTGACAAGAAGCTGGCCCGCGAGGCCCTGCCCGAGGTGAAACTGCCCCGCTACACGGGCGGCTATCCGGAAGATGCCGCCGTCCACGTCCGCCGCGCCCTTGAAGAACACGAACGTACCTTCGGCCACAAACCCAAAGGCATGTGGCCGGCGGAGGGTTCGGTGTGTCAAGCCATGCTGCCGCTCTTGGCTCAGCACGGCATCCGCTGGATCGCCACCGATGAGGAAGTCCTCAGCGCCTCGACGCACGGTGCCGTCAGCCGCGACGGCAGCGGCCATGTCCGCAACCCGGAAAAACTTTATCGGCCGTACAAAGTGCGCGAAGGCGAGGCCGAGTTGTGCATTCTCTTCCGCGATCACGCTCTGAGTGATCTGATCGGCTTCCACTACCAGCGCAGTGATCCCCATGCCGCCGCCGACCATTTTATGAATTGTCTGGCCGGGATCGGCCAAGCGGCGTCCGGTGACGAGCCGGCACTGGTCGGCGTTATTCTCGATGGCGAAAACTGCTGGGAGCATTACCCGGGCGGCGGCGTCGATTTTCTCCGCGCCTTTTATCAGCGCTGCATACAAACGCCGGGCGTCAAACCAATGAAGATCGGGGACTATCTCGAGCGCTATCCGCCGCGCGAGACCTTGCCGCACCTGTTCGCCGGCAGCTGGATCAGCCACAACTTCGCCATTTGGATCGGCCACGAAGAGGACAACACCGCCTGGGACGCCCTGCACCGCACACGCGAGTATCTGTTGCGCCACACACGAGAAGAGACAAAGGGCGAAGGACCAGAGGCAAAAGAACAAACCGTTTCTTCTCACGCCCCGTGCCGCACGCCCCTCACCCCTCTGCAAAGGGCTTGGGAGGAAATATACATCGCCGAGGGTAGCGATTGGTTCTGGTGGTTTGGCGACGATCACTCCAGCGCCCAAGACGCCTTGTTTGATTATCTGTTCCGCAAGCATTTGCAAAATGTCTACATCTTGCTCGGCGATACGCCGCCGCCTGAATTGGGCCGGCCCATCAGCCGCAAGGCCCAGCGCGTCCATTACACCCTGCCCCGCGCGTTTCTCGATGTCAAAATCGATGGCCGATATACGTTTTTCGAATGGGTCAGCGCCGGCCGGTATGTTTGCCAGAATGAACGCGGTACGATGGCAATGGCGACGCAGGGGCCGCTGCAAGAGTTGTACTTTGGTTTCAACCTGGCGTTGCTGTTGATTCGCATCGACTGCACTCGCCCCGCCCGAAGCGCGCTGGCGGATTTCGACGTGTGGCGCGTCGGCTTCGTCGAACCGGCCGGCTTTGAAGTGCGTGTATCCAATCCTGGCCGGGCAGAGCAGCGAGCCGAGTTGTTCCACAACGGCACGCCGCTGCCGAACGTCGCTATCGCGGTGGGCATCGACCAGATCGCTGAATTGGCAATCCCGTTTGACGCCTTGGGTCTGGCCGTCGAGGAGCATTTGCAGTTTTTTGTGGAGTTGTTGCGTGACGGCCAAAGCCAGGACCGTGCGCCACGCGAAGGCTCTATCGTGCTGACCCGCCCATCACGTGACTTCGAGCAAATCATGTGGAATGTATAAGAAGATCAACCCCAGAGGACGCAAAGGACCTGCTGAATTCCGTGATGCTGAAAGGCGTTGAGCACTTTCTTCTCTTTTTCGCTGGGTTCTCTGCGCCCTTTGGGGTTAGTCTTCTGAGGCGTTGATATGGATCAAACGCTCCTGGATTTCGCCGCTTTATTGCGAGGATTGCCAATGCCGGAATTACGTAAGGATCCCATCGTCGGGCGCTGGGTCATCATCGCCACCGAACGCGCCAAGCGCCCGGTAGCGCCCAAGGAAGAACCGCTGCCCGAAGGCACTTTCTGTCCGTTCTGCGAAGGCAACGAAGATAAGACGCCCCACGAAATTCTTGCCTACCGCGAGCGCCATACGCGCTCTAACGAGAAAGGCTGGCGCGTTCGCGTCGTGCCCAACAAATTTCCCGCCCTGCAAATCGAAGGCGATTTGAACAAGCGCGGCGAAGGCATCTACGACAAGATGAACGGCATCGGCGCTCACGAAGTCATCATTGAATGTCCGTTTCACGAAGTCAGTATGTCCAATCTCGCAGAAGAAAACATCCGCGAGGTCCTGTGGGTCTATCGTGATCGGCTCGTCGATTTGAAAAAAGATCCGCGCCTGGTCTATGGCATGGTGTTCAAGAACGTGGGTGCCGCCGCCGGAGCGTCGCTGGAACATTCGCATTCGCAGTTGATCGTCACGCCCATTGTCCCTATCAACGTCTGGGAGGAGATGTCCGGCGCACTAGAGTTTTTCAATTATCGTGGCCGCTGCATTTACTGCGACATGATCCATCAAGAATTGCAGTCAGAGAAGCGCATTGTACTGGACACGCCCAATTTCGTCGCTTTCTGCCCCTACGCCGCCCGCTTCCCTTTCGAGACGTGGATCTTGCCCAAAACACACAACAGCCACTACGAGAACATTCAGAAAAATGAAGTGGATGAACTGGGTACGGTATTGAAAACGATCCTGTTGAAAATCGAAGCAGCCCTGGACAAACCAGCATACAATTACATTATTCACACGTCGCCGTTTGACACGCAGTTATTGCCCCATTATCACTGGCACATGGAGATTATCCCGCGTCTGACGCGCGTGGCCGGCTTCGAGTGGGGTACGGGTTTTTACATCAATCCCGTGCCTCCGGAACAGGCGGCGCAATTCCTACAAGAAACCGAAGTGGACCTCACGCTAGGACGACGGAAGTAGACGCTCCCCAACGGAACCGGGCCTAACACGCTCGCCTCCTAAGAGCTAACGGACAAAACTCCCTCCCCCCTTGTGGGGTAGGGCTGGGGTGGGGGGGGGGAAGTACAATGCAGACAAGGAGTTCTAACCCCCCACCCTAACCCTCCCCCACAAGGGGGGAGGGAACAAATACAACTCCCTCCCCCACAAGGGGGGAGGGAACAAATACAACTCCCTCCCCCACAGGGGGGAGGGAACAAATACAACCCCCTCTCCCACAGAGGGGGGAGGGAAAAACAAGGCTCCCTCCCCCCTTGTGGGGGAGGGCTGGGGTGGGGGGGGAAGTACCATGCAGACAAGGAGTTCTACCCCCCCACCCTAACCCCCCCCCACAAGGGGGAGGGAAAAGTCTGCCAGTCCTTAGCAGAAGCAGCCACTAATCAGGAGGCGGCGCGTCCTTCGCCACGATTTCTCCCAGAAGACCGGCAAGTCCTTCGCTGCCCAGGGCGAGGATGCGGTTGCCGACCTCGATCTCGAACAGATCGTCGAGCGGTTCATGCGAACGGAAGTAGACGCTGGCGCCGGGCGTCAAGCCCAGCGCGTGCCAACGCCGGAGACGTTCGGGACTGTCATCACGGACCTCGCGGATGATGGCGCACTGGCCGGGGCGGAACGTGTGTAAAGGACGCAGATCGCGGCGAGCGAGGGTTCCCTCGCGGGTCGGGATAAGATGACCGTGCGGGTCTTCCAGAGGCTCACCCAAGTGAGCGGCGATGGCTTGCTCCAGACGCGGTGAAATGGCGTGTTCCAAGGCCTCGGCCTCGGCGTCAACCTCGCTCCAGTCTAAGCCGAGCACGCGCGTCAACAACAATTCCACCAAGCGATGGCGGCGAATGACGCGCCGCGCCTCGCTGATGCCCTGCGGCGTCAGCTGGGCGCCGCAGCCAGGTTCGTAGGTGATCCAGCCGGCGTCGGCCAAGCGCTTGAGCATGCCCGTCACGGAGGGCGCACGAACCTGCAAACGCTCGGCAATGGCCAACGGCGATACCATCCGCTCGGCGCCGTCGAGGCTGTGAATGGCCTTGAGGTAATCTTGTACAGCTCGGCTGGGCTGTTCCGTCATCGTTTTCCTTCCGTCTTTGATCGAAGGATTCCGAAGAAACGTTGTCATTCTAGTGGAGGGCCTGGAGATTCGACATGCGAAATCGTTAGCCCTCTATAAGACCCGATGCAGCCACGGCCCCAGGGCATAGGACAACCACAACGACAGCCCGCAAGCAATGCGCAAGGCGGCCTGAACGACTACCCACCATAAGGTACTGTTGAGCATCCGGCTAGCGTTGACCAGAGCGCTGCGGACCTCGGCAGCCACCATCTGACGGGGATTGATGCGGCCCAGCGTGAAGAAGCGCACTACCGGCGCTGTCCACGAACGCAGCCAATATTCCGCCTGATCGAAGTATTTCTCTAGCTGGGCCGAGTCGAGGGGAGTCACCCAGGTAATGCCCCAGATGTCGAAGGCCATCATGGCCAGACTGCAAACGAGCACCACCGGCCAGACTGGAGACAACGACGCCAGCTGCGCTAAGGTGAACTCATCAGCCTGCGGCCACAGCCATTGGCTCGCCAACAAATTCGCGGCGAAGATGACCAGGAGCAACACCAGCGGCAGGACGGTCTCCCAGGTGAGGAAAAGAGAGACGTGCTGCTTGACCAGAGCGAGCAAGCGTGGCCAACGATTGGGCATGCTGCGCACCAGTCGGACGATGACGGCATACTGGCGCAGGCGTACCCAGGTCGAAAGCACAAACATAACGGCCAGGTAGAACCCGAACAGACGGATCAAGCGCAGTTCGAGCAGCCACGTCATGACAGGCTCGGCGTTTGTGGCCAAGGATCAAGGGCGGAACCCGGGATCGCCCTTGGCGAGTTTACCATACCAACGACCGCTTCCAATTGCCAGTCCGCCGCGCCCATGAAAAACCCCTTTGCCCAGGCGACGGATGGGTAAAATAGAAGGCATGGCGCAACCGATCGCATCGTCATGGACGCTGACCGGGCGTTGGCTCTTTCCCGTGAGCGGCCCGCCCCTACTGGACGGCCTTCTCACTATCGCTGGCGAACGCATCGTTGGCGTCGAACCACGAGGCAGGCGAACCGCCGATGTGGATCTCGGCGAGGTCGCCGTTTTGCCCGGTTTCGTCAATGCTCATACGCATCTCGACTTGTCCGGACTGCGCGGGCAGTGTCCACCGCACGCCGAGTTGACGGCTTGGCTGCGGCAGGTTGTCGTGTATCGCCGCAGTGCCACGCCGGAGCAAATCGAGGCCGACGTGCGCGCCGGATTGGCCGAGAGTTTGCGACACGGCACGACGCTGCTCGGCGACATTGCCGCAGGAGGGACAAGCTGGCCCCTCTTGGCCGAGGCCCCGCTTCACAGCGTGGTCTTCTATGAAATGTTGGGACTGACGACAGAACGGGCGAGGCAATCCTTGCAAGCAGCACGCACTTGGCTGGAGACGCATCCTGCGACGAACCGATGCCGACCGGGGCTAAGCCCCCATGCTCCTTATAGTGTACGCGCGGACCTGTTTGCCCAGGCTGCTTTGTTGGCGCGCGATTACACATGCCCGTTGGCCGTCCATCTGGCGGAAAGCCGTGAGGAGTTGGAATTACTGCATTATCAGCGCGGCCCTTTCGTCGCCTTTCTTAAAGAGCTTGGTGTTTGGGACGGCGAAGGACTGGCGTCGTGCCCAGAGGCCATCATGAAGATATGCGACCAACACGTCCCAACATTATTGGTACATAGCAACTACCTGCCGTTGCCGGCGAGCCTCTCGCCGCACAGTACCATAATTTATTGTCCGCGCACGCACCATGCCTTTGGACACGCGCCACATCCGTTTCGGCAATTGCTCCAAGGCGGCATTCGCGTCGCCCTTGGTACGGATAGCCTCGCCTCCAATCCGGATCTCAGCATTTTGGCCGAGATGCGTTTTCTGTACCGGCAATGTCCCGATGTACCGGGTGATGTCTTGCTGCGTATGGCCACCTTGTCCGGCGCGGAGGCCTTGGGTTGGGCCAAAGAAACCGGCAGCCTCGAAGCCGGCAAGTTTGCCGATCTGGCCATCGTACCGCTCGCCTCTGGCGCAGGCTGCAATCCCTATCAGCGTCTTCTCGACTCCGATTTGCTTGTCGAGCGTGTGCTCTATCGCGGTCGCTGGATCGAGCCGCTGGAAGCTGGATCGCTTGAATTGCAGACAGAAAAATCCTATCCCTAATCATACCTGCTTATATGCAGGAAACGGTAAGAAGAGGAACTGCACAATGCCCCTTGGTTATCTCTGTCTGGTTTTGCACGCCCATTTGCCCTTCGTGCGCCATCCTGAATACGAGGACTTTCTCGAAGAAGATTGGCTCTACGAAGCGATCACCGAAACCTACATTCCCCTGCTCGAAATCTTCGAAAGTTTGGAGCGCGACCGCGTCGATTGGCGCCTGACTATGTCGGTGTCTCCGACCTTGGCTGCGATGCTCAGCGATCCCTTGTTGCAATATCGTTACGTTCGGCATCTGGATAACCTCATTACTTTGGCGGGTAAAGAAATCGAACGTACCCGCTTTGAACCAGAGTTTCACGCGCTGGCTCATATGTATCATCAGCGCTTTTGCCGCGCCCGTGAGGTGTTCGTCAACCAATATGGCAACAATCTGTTGCGCGGCTTCAAGTGTTTTTTCGATGCAGGCCGCTTGGAGCTTATTACCTGCGCCGCCACGCACGGTTTCTTGCCGCTGATGGTTTGCAATGAGAACGCCCAATGGGCGCAGATCGAGCTTGGCTGCCGCGAGTTCGAGCGGCATTTTGGGCGTCGGCCGCAGGGCATCTGGCTGCCAGAGTGCGGTTATGCGCCGGGCCTGGAAAAACTGCTGGCAAAAGCCGGCCTCCGCTATTTCTTTAGCGACACACACGCCGTCTTATTCGCCGAGCCGCGGCCGCGCTTCGGCGTCTATGCGCCGGTGTTGACACCCGGCGGCAACGTTGCTTGCCTGGCCCGCGATAGTGAATCTTCCAAGCAAGTCTGGAGCGCCATTGAAGGCTATCCCGGGGATTATAATTATCGTGATTTCTATCGGGACGTCGGCTTCGACCTCGATTATGAATATTTGAAACCACATTTACATAAAATTGGCATTCGTAGCTTACTAGGGATCAAATATTATAAGATCACAGGGCGCACCGATCATAAATTGCCCTATGATCCCAAGGCTGCCTTAGAAAAAGCCGCCGAACACGCTGGCAATTTCATGTTCAACCGTGAAAAACAGGTGGAATGGCTGTCGGGATCGATGGCTGGCCGGCCGGCACTGATCGTAGCGCCGTATGATGCCGAGCTGTTCGGCCATTGGTGGTTCGAGGGGCCCGATTGGATCAACTTTCTCCTGCGGAAGATACACTTCGACCAACAGACGGTGAAAACCATCACCGTGCCGGAATATCTCGATCGCCATCCACGCCTTCAGGTGGTCCAGCCGACCCTATCGAGTTGGGGTTATAAGGGCTATTGCGAAGTGTGGTTGGAAGGTTCCAATGATTGGATTTATCCTCATTTGCACGTGGGAGCAGAACGCATGGTGGAATTGGCCCGCACCAACCCCGATCCGCCACCGCTGCGCCGCCGCGCCCTCAATCAGGCTGCTCGCGAGTTGCTCTTGGCCCAATCTAGCGATTGGGCCTTCATCCTCAAGACCGGCACGATGGTCGAGTACGCCAAGGAACGCACGCGCGTTCACGTGAACAATTTCAATCATCTTTACGAAACCATCAAACGCGACGAAATCGATGAGGGCTGGCTCAGTGGCATCGAAAGCCGACATAATCTCTTCCCCGATATTGACTATCGCGTTTATGCTTGATTAAATCCCTTCCGCGGTGATTCACTCCGCCGAACTGGTGCGTGGGGTTGCGTCTATCGAGGGCGAGCGGGGGGTGTGAACCCCCGGTTGTTCTACCGGG
>Ga0078972_1013509_pt1 | contig 13431 bp, 13 predicted proteins | sample YelNatPaOPGAMG01_FD_67568 | JGI IMG/M metagenome (GOLD analysis project Ga0078972, IMG submission 67568) | Hot spring thermophilic microbial communities from Obsidian Pool, Yellowstone National Park, USA - OP-RAMG-01 (SPADES assembly) (version 2) | ecosystem: Environmental > Aquatic > Thermal...
GAAATACCTGCTTCATCACCGATATTTATATTTGAGGAATTTTCAGGTCGTAATTCATAATACCCCGACCATACAAGAGCTGAGTTATTATAACGGTGCATACCTGTCAAACCGGCTTTAAATCTAACAACCCCCATTCCGAGTGGATAATCGTATGGCGTCAAATGATCGCTTTTTCCGGATGGCAGAAAAACAATACCTTCTGCCGTAAGAGAATTTTTGCTGTTATCAGATTTTATCAGTCTGTAATCAGCGCCAATTCCTATATCCGATAAACCTTTGCCGTTAACCATGCCCTTAGGCGAAGAATGATGTATTGCCCATAACGGCAGTATGGAAAACAGTGTTAACTTGTCTGTTAAACCGTAATCAATGTAGGTATTAACATACATCTCGTTTATCACCACTTTTTCGGACAGTTTTTCCATATTTCCGGTAACAGAACTGATGGTCCTGAAATAGCGCGGCATGTCAAAATTTAACCTGACCGAAAGCTCATTCTTTGCCAGGACTTCAGGTTTTATATAGAGGGCTGATATGAAACGATTCAGATGCGCGGTATCAGTTACTGATGATACATCTTGACCGCTCACCCGAATGGCAATTGTAAGTATTGTGATTATTACAACAAAAAGATGTTTTTTCATAAACTTATTTAAATGAGTAAGTGATTACTAATTATTTTATTAAAAAAATTATTTACGTAGCATTTTTAGCAATAATTGCATCATTGTATTGCAAAAGTTATCAGCATAAAATTCTCCGCCCCGGAGAAGAAGCTCAATGTTCAGTGAGACAGGAATACCCATATATATCATGGCAATAGTTTCAACGGAAATGCCCTCGTCCCATTTACCGATAGCTATGCCATCAAGAATAATTTTGCTTACCAGCTTTTTCTGGCTGTTAAATATGTGTTCCAGGCTATTTTTCAATGCATTATCGTTGTTGTGCGATGCTTCAGAAAAAAGAAGCATTGTAATTCCTTTATTATGAGTTAAGTACTCAATGGTTTTGCATAAAAAATCATGTAAACGTTTTTCGGGTTCATTACCGGAGTTGGCAATGGTGCGCAATGAATCAATAAACTCGTTTTGCACGTCTTTAATAATGGATAGTATAATATCCTGTTTTGTAGGAAAATGTCTGAAAATTGTCCCTTCGCTCATACCGATTTTTTTGGCAAGGTTACGGGTGGAAAGATTCTTTAACCCATCAGCATAAATAATATCAAGCACAGCCTGTTTGATCTGTTCCTGCCTGATTTCGGTACTTTGACGTTCCATGTATGTATGTAATTGCTTGCAAAGGTATACCTTTTATCAAAAAGAAAAAAATTTTTTTTATTACAAAAAGCACTGACAGAAAAAAATTCTATGCTCCTTGCCTGTTAAAAGGTATGGGACAGGAATCACAGCCAATTAATGGGTATTCATAACAGGTAGGGGATAATAGCTTTTCTGTTGACGGGATAATCAGCAAAGTGCTGCCTGTACCATTTATGATGATCAATGGCCCGGGGAACCAGATTGACAAAAGTCCATACGGCAAACGATACGGCTGCCGGGTTCCATGCCATAAGGGCAAAACCTGTCCATTCGAGGATTTCTCCCAGGTAGTTAGGACAGGAAACCCATTTGAACATACCTCCATTTGGTATGTAATAGCCGTTTTCTGATTTTTTCCTCAGCCTCATCAAAATATTGTCCGAGGTCAGATTGATGATCAATCCGCTTATAAAAAGTATCAGGCCAATAGCAAACCGGATAAAATCGGAAAGGGAGAAAGAATGAAAATCGGGTATTTTGCTCAGAAATAAACCGTTCAAAGAGGCATTTACCACATTGAATATGATTCCGAACAACATGATGAGAAGAGGCATTTTCTTCCCCTTTGTTTTAATGCGGAACGGAAATATCAGCGAACGGTTAAAATAATGAACGAACCAGAGGGCAAATAGTATGGTTGTGCTCAGGGAGAAATTCTGGGAAACGGTGTAAAAGTAACTGAAAATAATGAGCGACGGAAGTTCCATGATGATCCATCCGGTCTGATTAGGAACGGCAGGGCCCCAGCGTTCGCTGAAATGTCTTCCATAAGGTTGTTTTACGAAGAAAAGCACAGGAAAAAGGACAAGGGCAAAAGCTGTCCACAGGAAAATAAAGAATGTAAGAGCATCAGGATGATTCATCTTCTTATTTTATGATTTCACAAAGGAATGTAACCATTTTCCATGAACCACTGCAGGGTATCAATGATTGTTTCCTTAACAGGCCTTGGTCTGAATTCCAGTTCCAATATTGCGTTCTGCGCATCAATTGTTTTGGGCGAATGGGTTACAAGGTTTAACGATTCGCGGGTATATAAAGTTTCCTTTCCCGTTAACCGGCTGTACAGATTGATGAACGGAAGTCCTGATCGGGCCAGAAAGTAGGGAACCAATACCGGCTTTCTTCGTTTCATCTTCTGGCAAATGATTTCGGCTACATCGGAAAGGCTCAGCCATTGGCTTGAGAGCAGGTATCTTTTCCCGGTCTGCCCACTATCCATTGCATTGACAGCCGCAATTGCCACATCCCTCACATCCACCCAGTGGTAACCTCCTCTGACAACAAAAGGGAGTTTTCCGGCAGCCAACTTAATGATCATCTGACCGGCCAGGGAAGGAACAAAGTCATATGGCCCGATTACTGAGGAAGGACTTAGTATGACAGCATTCAGTCCCTGATGGCACGCATCGGATACGAGTTTTTCACCGGCGGCCTTGGATTGGTTATAAAAAAAGGCTTCCTCTCCGGCCAATGGAGTATTTTCATCTAATGTGGCATCAGAGGCACTTATTCTGAGGGCATCAACAGAACTGAAATGAATCAGTCGCCGGATTTTCTGTTTTCTGCATGCTTCAATTATATTCCTTGTCCCTTCAATATTTGTATGGAAGATTTTTTCTTTTGGGTTTTTCCCGATAGAAATAATGGCAGCGGTATGAAATACATAATCAGCATGTTCAATCAGCGTATTGACAGATTCCTGGTTCAGAATATCCCCGTAAATCTTTTCTATCTGAAGTCCCTCAAGTGATTTATCGAACCTGTGGATCAGAGCTTTAACCTGATGGCCGTTTTTTATTAGCATGCGGCATAAAGTATTGCCGATATGCCCACTGGCACCTGTGACGCTGATTTGCATGTATCTGAAAAAGTATAAAATTAAACAACGATAGATTTTAATACTCCCCATTTTTTACAACCATACCCAGCGCATCTAAGAGCATCATAAAATCGTCGTGCAAACCATTGAATATTACTTCATCTGCCTTGCGGCGTATAAGCCAGGCAATAAGCTGTACCGGACGGGTTTTGCCACTGTCATTGGGTGTAAAATGGATAAACTCTTCGTTTAAAGAAGCCCCGCTGCCGTCGTATGAAATTAATTTTATCCATACTACTTTTCCAAGCTGGTGAGCAATGGTTTGTTTATCGTCTTCCAGCAAGAATGCGCGCGTAAACGTTGCATGCTTTTCGGGAGCATAATGAATGGTAACAATCTCGAGTCCGGGGATGTTGACTTTCAGGTCGGACTCCAGCTGATCGATTACCTGGTGCGATTTTTTTGCATTATTTTCTTTCACCTGAACTGAAATATCGCCTATATAAATACTGCCTGAGCGAAGGATTACCAAATTGTCGACAGAAGCTATTTCGGGCGAATGGGCAATGGTTTCTTTTGCTTTTTGTACAATGGCACTATCGGCCGAAGCGTCTAAGAGAGAAAGAAGGCCTGATTTGAGTACCTGAAAACCACCATAAAAGATAAAACCAATGATAACTATAATGGCAACCTCCTGTGCATAAGGGATGGCAAATATGGCTCCAAGAAGCCCTAATACTACAACAGCGCCTGCTCCCATATCGCCCAGCCAATTTACTGCATCGGTGGCTACACCAGGTGAATTCAACCTTTTGGCCGCTTTTTTTTCAACCAGGTAAAAAATTGATTCGATTAGCAGTATACTTAACGCAAATGCAATAATTATCCATGGTGAGGAGGGGATTTGAATTTGCTGCCCTAAAAAAACCGGACGGGCTATTTCGTAGCCTGTTATAAAAATAGCAATACCCCCAATGGTGGCTGCAAGGTCCTCAAGTTTATTGAGACCAATGGGAAATAGATGGAAAGAGCGGGAAGCAATGCGAAGTGCGATTAGGATCAACAATGATCCAAAAACATCAGAAATGCTATGAAACCCATCAGCCGTAACCACCGCTGATCCTAATTTCCACCCTACCCAAAGTTTCGCGCCGGAAAAGACTAAATTGAGCAGTGTTGAGGCTAAAAGCCATTTTTGTTTTTCGTCTGTATTTTTAAAGAGGTTCATATTTCTTCAAATGTAGAGAATAGGTATCGTAAAAGCTGGTTTGGACCCTATTAATCGGATTTTTTTATAGACGGTTAAAAATACATAAATTTTTGTTTTACATTTTTCATAGCAAGGAACGACCGAAAATATGGATTCAGGATGAATGCTGTGCCAATTGGGTTTACAACCGGGAAAAGGGCGATAAACCCAATAAACACTAAATGTAAAAAAGAATTCAAATTGATGGTACTCATAAGAACAATCTATGTTAACGGGTTACTGTTTATATGAGCGATGTAAATTTAATAGCCTATTGCATTGATTAGTTGAATCAAAGTTATTTTTTTTAGCGACAATTAAGATAGAGTTAAAGGTGTATTTTTTTTTGTTGTCCATTGAATCAGACGGTTCGTTCGCAAGACTCAAAAACCGGGAGATGTTTTAGCTTTTATATTTTAGGATATTTATTCAGCTTTGGTTAGTGGAATAATTTGCTGATTAACCCTGAAAAGGCAGAGTAAATATTGGTTAATGTACTGCTAAAAATCATTTTTTGGTCGCATATCCAAAACAATATACTGCAACCAACGTATTAAATTATATTTTCAGAGATAACCAGCTTTTTTACTTCAATTGAATTTGTTTTTTGCTTGTTAAATAATTAACTAATAGGTTCTCGGCAAAGTCAGGGGGCATGTGTCCTTTGGTGAAATTATAATAAAAGTCAAAACTCCACTTCATGATGTAAGGCAATGTTCCATTGAGGGTTTGATCGGTTTTTCTGCCATACAGGACATCGGAATAGATCATAGTCGCTTTGAAGTTGGATCGCTCCATAATGCATAGTACAGCCGGCTCGTAAGCCGGGATAACTACTTTAGAACCCAGTTCTTTGGCAATGGTTTTAGCGGCAATATCGGCTTGCAAAACAGCGATATGGCCTAATTTTGGAACAGAAAGTGCGGTGGCATCGCCTGCAGCAAAAATTTCAGGATAATCCAAATGTCTCATTTGTTTGTCGGTCGGTATAAAGCCCGCGTCATCCGCTAATCCGGCTTCGGTGATGAAGTCGTAAGGTTTATATTCGGGCAAAATGATGGGTAATGAACAGCGTTCACTCGTTCCATCGGTGAAATAAATATTTTCGGCGTCCACTTTTTTTACCGTTTTCTCCGTGAGCAACCCAATTTGTTCCTTTTTCATGATTGCTCCTACGCTGTTACGCACATCATCACCCACATCTTCGAAAAAGATTTTGGCAGGGCTAAAGGCAGTTATCGGACTAATAGCTCCGATTCCTTTGGAATCCAGAAATGCTTTGAGCATGAACATCACTTCTCCTACGGGACCTTCGCAGGGGGCCAACAATCTGGGGGCCTCAATACGACTTCCCGATTTGTAAGGCATTGATCCGATGAAAACAGGACCGCCCTCAAATGTTTGCAGTCGTCTCCATAATCGCGGTGCCTGTATGTCGTCGCAAACGGAATATCCATATTCACGGAATCCCTCAATCCCGTCATAATGTTTTTCAACTCCAGGAGCTAATACCAGGTAATCATAAGATTCAACTCCTCCCTCTTTCAAATAAACTTTTCGGTTTTTGGGGTCAATGTGCGTGACCGTTTCCTGAATCAATAAATAACCATCAGCATCCACTGCTTTTTTCATTAGAAAACGCGCATGTTCAACGGATTCTCCTTTAATGGCCACATCGGGTAAACGTGGTTTGTTTAAAGTATTTGACCTGAAATCGATCAATACCAGATCAATCTGATGCCCAAGGTGACGCTTGAGCGCATGCATGGTGGTAATGCCGCCAAAACCACCGCCAATGATGACAATTCGTTTTTTCATAAATAAATTTTGATAATGCCGTGTCTACAAACGGACCCTTTTATAAAATATTTTTTTAGTAATTTCCGCAGATGCGATATATACAGCTATAATCATTATCAAAAGCATCATTGTTGAAAATGAAAGCTGTGTAAAACCAAAAAGTTTACCAGGAGGAGTAAATGGCAAAATAAAGGTTAAAATAACAATCGACAAGGTGGTTATTAACAGATATTTACCGGGTTTACTCCTGAAGAAAGGTTTACGGCTCCGGATAACCAGTACAATGAGTGATGCTGAAATAACAGATTCAAGGAACCAACCTGTTCTGAATTGAGTTTCATTTGCGCGGAGAATCATTAAAAGTAACCCAAAAGTAAGGTAGTCAAAAATTGAACTTAACAGGCCGAAAGTGATCATGAATTTACGAATCAATTTAGTATCCCAGCGTCGAGGGTGGTCAACCATTTCTCTATCGACCCTGTCGGTAGCAATGGTCATTTCGGGAAAATCGGTCATCAGGTTAGTAAGCAGAATTTGTTTTGGCAGCAATGGAAGGAACGGAATAAAAAGCGACACCCCTGCCATGCTGAACATATTCCCAAAATTAGCGCTTGTGGCCATAAACACATATTTTAGTGTATTGGCAAAAGTTGTTCTGCCCTCGCGAACGCCTTCAACAAGTACATTAAGGTTTTGTTCGAGAAGCACTATATCTGCCGTATCCTTTGCAACATCGGCAGCAGTATCTACCGAGATTCCTGCATCTGCTGCATGAAGAGCTGAGGCATCGTTAATGCCATCGCCCATGTATCCCACAACATTTCCTGCCTTTCTCAGAGCAATGATTATCCGTTCTTTCTGATTGGGTTCGATCTCAGCAAAAATATCCACCATGTCCACTTGTTTCAGTAATGCATCATCGCTCATCCGGCTGAGTTCGGTGCCGGTAATTATTTTAGAATGCGGCAGCCCTAAGCTTTCCTGAAGACTTGCAGCCACAAGATGATTGTCGCCCGTGATAACTTTAAGTGATACTCCCATCTTCTTAAGACTGGCAATAGTGTCTGAAATACCTTCCTTTGGAGGGTCAGCAAGGGTGAGGAAGCCGAGGAAGGTCATTTCTTTTTCATGGTTCTTATTAATGAGCGATTTATCCGGCAAATTTTTATAGGCAACACCTAATGTACGAAGGCCCTGTTTGCTGAATTCTGCAAAATGACTTTGGATTTTTTCCTTTACTGATTTTATGTCAACAAGATTACCGTTTGCAGTTTCAGCTGTTGAACATACTTCCAGTACATTTATAAGTGCACCTTTTGTCACCATCAGATACTCATCATCATGTGACACAACGATTGATAGACGTTTGCGGAGAAAATCATAGGGAATTTCATCTTTTTTAATGTACCCCGACAAATCAACCGGATTATGTGTGCGAATTGCTTCATCAATAGGATTTGTAAATCCTGTTTCATAAAATGCATTTAGATAAGCATACCGGAATACCTTGTCGTTTGGAATGCCGTTGACATCGAGTGCAGATTGTACTTTAACTTTTCCCTGGGTAAGAGTTCCTGTTTTATCAGAGCATAGAATGTTCATGCTGCCAAAGTTTTCGATGGAAGAAAGCCTTTTGACAATCACTTTTTTATCAGCCATTTTTTTGGCTCCATGAGCCAGGTTTATGCTAATGATAGCGGGTAAGAGTTGAGGTGTTAAACCCACAGCAAGGGCCAGTGAAAAGAGAAAAGAATCGAGAATAGGGCGATGTAAATAAACATTGATAGAAAAAATTAAGATTACCAGTAATAATGTAATCTGCCCGAGGAAATAGCCGAAGCGTCGTATGCCATGTTCAAACTCTGTTTCCTGAGGTTTAAGTTTAAGCCGTTCTGAAACTTTGCCAAACTCTGTTTTTCTGCCGGTAAAAATAACAAGCGCTTTCGCACTGCCACTTACTATATGTGTTCCCATCCAGAGTGTGTTTGTCCGTTGTGCAAGGGGAGTCTCCTGGGGCAACAAGGAAACGGCCTTTTCAACAGGGAAAGTTTCTCCTGTCAGCATAGCTTCATCCACAAAAAGGTCCTTCGATTCAAGAATAAGACAGTCGCCGGGTATAATATCTCCTGCATTCAGAATAACTATATCACCGGGCACAATATCTTCAACTTCGATCTCAATTTGTTTCCTATCACGAAGTACCGAAGCTTTAATCTGCACTATGGAAAGCAGCATTTCCACCGCACTGCTTGCACTGTATTCCTGCCAAAATCCAAGAAGTCCGCTCACAAGAACAATGGAAAGAATGATAGTGGCATCAACGAAATTATGCAAGAAAAAGGATAATCCGGTAGCAAAAAGCAGGATAAGAATAATAGGGCTTCTGAATTGATTAAATAGCAGAAAAAACAAATCTGAGCGCTTTTTTGATTTCAGCCTGTTTGCGCCATAATCCGAAAGCCGTTTTTTCGCTTCGTACGAAGTGAGTCCGCCATCTTCACTCTGAAGTTCTTTTAAAACCGTTGCAGGTGAGATGCTCCAGAAAAACTGAAGATGGTTCTCTATATCCATGGGATCTAAATGAAGTTTATCTTATTTGTTTAATTAAAAAACCCCATGTAATATCTTTAAAACTAAGAACGCCAACCAACTCACCATTACTGTTTATTACGGGTAATTGTTTAATTTTTTTTGAAACCATTAATGCTCCCGCTTCAACTACCAGCATGCCTGGATCAATTTTAATTAACTCAGTAACCATAATTTCCTTGACTTTCTTTTTGGAAACATCAGAAACTCTTTCTTCAATGGAAGCCGGATCAAGCCAATAGGTTTCATCTTTCATAACCTCATCATACGAGGGCAAAATTTGTCTGAAGAGGCTGGAATAAGTTACTATCCCAAGTAATTTTTTTCCTTCGGTAACGAGAATATAATCTGAACCGAACTGATGCATTAGTTCATTTGCTTTTCTTAACGTTGTATCGGGCGGAACCGCCAAAAAGAACGTTCTCATTAAATCTGATACTTTCATAATTATCTCCTTTCTTTAATTGATAGGATGTAGTTTAATATTAGTCTGACAGTTTTTTAAATTTACAAAATCCATATAATGCTATCAAGGTCTTACAAAAAAATAACTTTTCATGTTTCAGATATCTTTAATGCTCCCCGTTTTTCAACCACGGGTTATAAAAATATAAGTTTTTTTATTATGATGATTATGTGTTAATAACCGGAAATAACTCGAAGAGTTATTCTGGTTATTAACACATTTTCTTTTTTGCCTACTTTTTTCTTTTGTTAACATCTGTAATTCCTGTTAATATCATGCCGCTGATTTGTACAGGCTTGCCGGGATCTGATGGCCGATACCCTGATGACAAAGCCGGTTATTGTAATAATCCATATACTCTTTAAGTCCCTGATAAAGTTCCAGCCCATCAGAAGGAACTTTGATATAGACATAGTCATACTTCAAAGAACGCCAGAACCTTTCGATAAAGATGTTATCAATGGCTGTGCCTTTGCCATCCATACTAATCCTTATACCTTCTTTCTCAAGAAAATCAACCCATTCATGACAGGTAAACTTTACTATTCCCTATTTTTTAACCACCATACAAGTAAAAACAAAATGGAGGGCAGAAAGTATAACAATAGTCCTACAGTGTAAGAAGAATCTGGATTAGGGTTAACTGCGGCAAGGATGTTAAATACAATAAAACTAACCAGTGAGATCAGTCCTCCTGTTTTTGGCTCCCACATGGCAAATAATAGTCCTGCCAGACCTATAGCCCAAACTACGAAGATTATTAGGGTATAGGTGTCGAGGCCCGGACCAGGCTGGTTGTGTTCCTCAATCAATTCACCAATTCCAATGACCAGAGTGAGCCCAACCATTAACGCTGCGATAATGCGGGCAGTCCAGTTGATAATGCTGATGGTTGTTGTTTTTTTCATTTTTTTGATTTTTTGAAGGGTATGTTGATAATCAAAAACTTTATGCCTGTATTTAATACTTCCGAGGAAGCACACTTATGGATTCCCGTTCCTGTAATGCTTCAATACCTAATTTCGCCTTGAAGGCGCCTGAACCGAGGGCAGCTTGCTGACCGAGCTCAGCGAAGCTAATGTTTTTGTCTTTGCGTTTTCATAATACACTGGTTTAAAATTAGCAAATTTAAACTTAACCAGTGGGCTTAATTCAGGGGAGTATTATACTCTGAAATCCTTATGGTATTTATACTTTATTAGCGTTTCATTGTTTTTCTCCCATAAAAAAATCTTCCTGTTATCAGCAAACTTGAAAATACAAATATTGCAAAAATGAAGCTACTTAATGCAAATTGCATACCTCCTGAGAGTATGTGCCCGCTGGTGCAACCGCCAGCCATTCGTGCTCCTACAATTATTAGAAGTCCACCGACAAACGACCAAATGATTCGTTTTAAATTTGAATTTCCTTTATGGATCTTCCAATTATCATATATCAATACCAATTTAAAATCTTTGCGTATGAGGGAAAATAGAAGTCCTGAAAAAAATGCTCCAAGTAAAAAAATCAATTCCCAATGTCCTGGGTCTTGAATTTTTTGGAAGTAATTATTATTTGTAAAACTAAACAAAGAATCGACTGCATAAGGATACGTTGTTGAAGCTCCAATTGGTCTGTTCGAAACGTATTTTAAGATGATTATTGCATTTAAAACTGCCAATGCAATGCCTGAAAAAACCCATTTTATATCTTTTGAATTTTCTTTTTTATGAACCCAAAACGAAAAAGCAATAAATAAACCCGATATAATTAAAACAAAAACATAAAATAAAACATTCGTTTCCGGGAACATTGTTTTTAATGTTAAATTCCCCAAGTAAGGACCTAAAATACCCTGAAAAATAGGTAATAAAATGGTATAAACAAATCCACCAACCAAACCTCCAACAATGCCAATCACAGCATCAACGGATCCTTCACCTGCTGACACAGGAAGTGTTCCGGGACAATATCCCAATATGGCCATTCCCGAGCCGAATAAAATTCCACCCAAAACGATACCTCCTAAAATCAGAGGTTTTGTGTGATAAGAGGCCAACCCTAATTCGATTTCTAAATTAATAAGAATAGCTCCTACGCCTATTGCAATCAGAATAGCTTTTGCAACAGTAAAATCAGTTCCTAATGCTAAGCCACTAATTGTATTAAATCTGTTCAATTTAGCATACTGTAATATTCCGCCAAATAAAAGTCCGAAGATAAAAATTAAAGTAATCATAATGCTCCTTTTTTATTTATATGTTTATTTTGAAGTTCAAATGTGCTAATGTCAGTCTTTTTACAATGAACGCTAACGGTTTCGGGCTTTGCGTTCGGGCGGGTTTCGGAGCATCCCGAAATATCTCGGGATCAACCAGCACTGAATCCCGGAGGTGCGGGACACAAAGCTCTCCCGCAAATGCAGGACACGTCACCCCGCCTGACGCAAAACCCGTGTTGGGCGTTCGTTTTTCTTTCATTGTCTGAATGTTACGTTAGCTTTTCTCATTAGTTCGTAAAAGTCTTTATACTGAATTGTCTTAAATTCTGGTCTTCCGTTTTTTTCGCAATAAAGTTCATAAATGTAAATCCACCATTCATCTTCAAGTTTTTCCTTCTTTATAGTTTCAATAAATTCAAAATATTTCTTTGTCGTTTTTAATTTGTTAGACTTAGCATAAAAGTAACAAAGAAGAGAGGGTAGAGCGTCTCTGTCAGAAAGAAGTTGGTCAGAATAAGTTTCAAAGTCGTCAATTTGGAATTTGTATTTTGTTGCTAAATGCAAGCCCCACAGTGCTACGTCTGAACGAGAATATTTAATATGTTCTTTTGTCAAGCTGTTTATTTCGGTTTCAATAATTTCTAAAATGTCCTTTGAAATGTGTTTTTCGTTACGACTTAGAAGGTTGTCAAATAAGTCAATAAAATAAGGATAGATAAAGCATAAGCGAGAAAATGACATAACTACAAATCCTAAAATTTTATCATCCGCATATTCTTTGCCTGATAGAATTTTAAATGCATATCTTATAGGTGAGTCACCCGGAAATTCTTTAGAAAGCTTTATTGAAAGGTCAATAAATTCACTTATTGTATTTATGTCCTTTTCCTTGTATTTTGATTTCCTTAAAAACTTTGATGAATACTGTCGAAGTTGTCTAACCCAATCTTCGTCAATAGGAATGGGCAATTCTGTAATTTTTGTTTTTTTAGTATTAAGTCGTAGATGGTATTTCTCTAACTCTCTGCTTGCTTTTCTTATAAACTCATCCGCTTCTTCTTGTGATTTGCAATAACACCTATAATCGTCTATGAAACGTAAGTAATCATAATTTTCGAGTTCCTTGTCAATCCGTGTTAAAATGAGTTCAGATAGTAAACTTGAAGTGTCAGGTCCAATTGGTAAGCCAATAGTTTCATTACGCTGCATTGAGCGAATAGCGAAGTCAAGCTGGTTATACCATTTTGTTTTATCATTCATATTGTCCTTTGCTTCTTGGTGTCCAACAAGAGCCCAAGGAACGGAATGAGAATATATACTTGGATAACAGTTAGCAATATCAATTTGAACTAAATATTTTTTACCAAACGACTTATCTAAGATTAGAAACTTCTCGTCATCTTTCTTATCGTATGATTTCATTGAAACAAGCCTATGATTTAAGTTGTTAGGTTTAGGAATAACCATACTTGTTTCTGCATAATCGTCTATTTCCCCAATTTTACTTATTATCTCTTTCCAATTCAATCTAATGTGTTCACAGAGTCTGTAATATGATATTGGATGAGGAATGTCAATAATTCTTGGTGCGTTATTGTTTCTTGTCAGGCGGTATGAAACGGTTGAAAAGGAGCGGTCAGAATATAATTTTGGTTTTGCTTTTTTTACCCACTTGCCAAAATCTTGACTTTGAAATATCGGTGTCAGCTTTTCGGAAAAAAGTCCGTATTCAAGTAGTTTTCGGTTTACTTGTTCCTTCTTTAAATATTTTAAAATGTCTGTAATTGTCATTGATTTTGGGTCTTTTTAAAATGACGCCCAACGGTTGTGTATATGAAACGTTTGGCATTTCGAAGCACTTTCCAGTCAAATTACAAGCACTTTTGATACAAGCCGAAATGCTCGTTAAACCACTGACTGCCAAATGTTTTATATACGATGTTGGGCGTTCGTGCTTTTATAATTTATCAATCT
>Ga0078972_1013510_pt1 | contig 13430 bp, 20 predicted proteins | sample YelNatPaOPGAMG01_FD_67568 | JGI IMG/M metagenome (GOLD analysis project Ga0078972, IMG submission 67568) | Hot spring thermophilic microbial communities from Obsidian Pool, Yellowstone National Park, USA - OP-RAMG-01 (SPADES assembly) (version 2) | ecosystem: Environmental > Aquatic > Thermal...
GCCTATTTGCCTAGGAAACGCGCTAAAAGCATATTGGCGCGAATACGTTACTGGCCCAAAATCGAGGCTGACACGCCAAGGCTTCTGGGTTTTGTTGGCTATAAGGCCGGCATGACCTACGCCATGATGGTGGAAGACAGAAAACGCTCCCCAAACTTTGGAAAAGAGGTAATCCGCCCAGTTACAGTTTTGGAAACTCCGCCCCTCCTCATCTGTGGGATAAGGGCCTACACAAAAACGCCTTACGGCCTAAAAACTTTGACAGAAGCTTGGATGGAAAACCCGCCGGACGAACTTGAAAGAGTTTTCACCCTTCCAGACAAGTTCAACACCGCTGAAAGCCTAAAAAAGATAGAGGAAAACCTCAGTAAAGTATCAAACATCCGCGTGATAGCCATAACCCAGCCGAAACAGGCAAATCTGTCAAAGAAAAAGCCAGACGTAGCCGAAATAGAAATCGGCGGAGGCACAATCCAACAGCAGTTTGAATATGCAAAAAGCCTTCTTGGAAAAACCGTAAGCCCAGCAGAAGTTTTCAAAGAAGGACAACATGTGGACGTTATAGCCGTATCCACGGGAAAAGGCTTCCAGGGGCCGGTGAAACGCTGGGGAGTAGCCATCCTTCAGCATAAGGGCAGAAAAACCAAGAGAGGAGTAGCCACACTCGGGCCATGGAACCCCCACCGAGTGCTCTACACCGTTCCCCGCGCTGGGCAAATGGGCTTCCACCAACGGACAGAATACAATAAGCGCATATTGAAAATAGGCAAAGATGGCAAGGAAATCACTCCAAAAGGAGGCTTCATAAGATACGGCATAGTCCGCGGCCCCTACATACTTATAGAAGGAAGCATACCCGGAACAGAAAAACGCCCAATAAAACTACGCTATCCAGCGCGTCCACCAAAACAAGCCCCAGAAGAGCCACCGCAAATCACCTATATATCCCTAGAATCCCCGCAAGGCAAGTAGAAACGGTGAAAACCCCATGGCCAAAACAGTAAAAGTCTTCGACCTCGAGGGAAAACCCGTTGCAAAGATAAAACTGCCCCCTATTTTTGAAACCCCCATTAGGCCGGACGTAATTAAACGCGCAGTCCTAGCCATACAATCAGCCCGTTTCCAGCCCCAAGGCAGAGACCCCATGGCCGGCAAAAGAACCACAGCCGAATCCAGGGGTGTAGGTTTAGGCATAGCTCGAATCCCCCGAATTAAAGGCCCGAGAGGAACAGGAGCCTTTGCCCCGGGAACCGTGGGGGGAAGACTTGCACACCCACCAACTCCGGAAAAGAAGATTGTTAAGAAGATTCCTAAAAAAGAGAAACGTTTGGCGCTTTTCTCAGCCATAGCTGCCACAGCCTCCAAAGAAATGGTTGTTTCCCGCGGACACGCAGTGGAGGGCATTCCGCAGATTCCGCTTGTTGTTACCGACAAGCTTGAAGGCTTGAAAAAAGCCAAGGAAGTTGAAGAAGCCCTTATAAAATTGGGCGTGTTGGCAGACCTTTACAGAGTTAGGGAAAGCGTAAAAGTTAGAGCTGGAAAGGGAAAGCTTCGCGGAAGAAAAATAAAACAGGCTGTTGGCCCCTTAATAGTGGTGGCTGAAGATAAAGGCATAGGCAAAGCGGCTAGAAACATGCCAGGCGTGGAAATAGTCCCAGTTAAAAGTTTAAACGCAGAGGTGCTCGCGCCTGGAACGCATCCCGGAAGGCTTACAATATGGACGGCGAGCGCCATCGAAGCCTTAGACAAGATTTACTGCCGAGGAGAGGAAGCCTGATGGACCCGTATGAGGTTATATTGTATCCGTTGATGACCGAATCCGCCAGCCTCATGGTGGAAAGAGAAAACAAGCTGGTTTTCATCGTGAATTTGAAAGCCACAAAAGCCGACGTTAAAAAAGCTGTTGAGAAACTTTATGAGGTTAAAGTTGAAAAGGTCAACGTTGTCGTTACGCCTGAGGGAAAGAAGAAAGCCTTTGTCAAACTTCACCCAGATTATAAAGCCACAGACGTGGCAATCAAACTTGGAATACTATAACAATTATGGTTATGGAGTTGATAGATATGGGAAAGAGAATACGCGTGCAGAGAAGGGGGCGCGGCGGCCCAACATTCCGCGCTGCAACCCATAAGCGGGTTGCTCCAGCATGCTATCCACCAGCATCAAAAGACATCCTGGAAGGCGTGATTAAGGGGGTGGTGGAAGAAATTCTCCATGACCCTGGAAGAGGAACCCCCCTCGCCCTTGTGCGATTTGAGAACGGGGAGGAATGCTACATCGTGGTGCCGGAGGGAACCTACACTGGACAGCAAATAGAAATGGGTGGAAAAGCGCGCGTTGATGTCGGGAACATTTTGCCTGTTGGAAAAATACCGGAAGGCACTATGATATGCAATATAGAGCTTAAACCCGGGGATGGAGGCAAAATTGCAAAGGCTTCTGGAGCATATGCCACCATTGTAGCCCACACCCCCCAAGGCACCATGATAAAGCTGCCCTCCGGCAAAACAAAATACATAAGCGACCAGTGCAGAGCCACCATAGGCGTGGTTTCTGGCGCTGGCAGAACGGAAAAACCCTTCCTAAAAGCCGGAGCTAAATTCCACCTAATGAGGGCTAGGGGACGCAAATATCCGAGGACGAGGGGGAAAGCCATGGTTGCAGCGGTTCACCCCTACGGAAGCAGCAAAAGAAGCGCGCGAAAGGTCACAACGGTCTCGCGGAACGCTCCACCTGGAAAGAAGGTTGGCCTCATTGCAGCGAGGGGTACTGGACGCAAAAAGAAGCGGGTTAAGGAAGGCGGGTAATCCAGAAAGTTTATAGCACGTTTGTTTAAAAGTAAACGTGGAGATAAATAATGCCAAAGGAGTTCACGTACCGCGGTTTCACCCTTGAGCAACTGCAAAGCATGTCGATGGATGAATTCATAACGCTGCTGCCATCACGGCAGAGGAGAAGCCTTCAAAGAGGATTACCGCCAGAACATAGAATCCTACTGGAAAACGTGCGAAAGGCAAAGGAAGCAATGCGCAAAGGAGGCAGCATAACAATAAAGACACATGCCCGTGATATGGTAATCCTGCCAGAAATGGTCGGCCTAACTATCCACGTGCATAATGGAAAAGAATTTATTCCAGTAGAAATTAAGCCGGAAATGATTGGCCATTATCTAGGCGAGTTTGCGATAACCAACAAACCGGTAAAACACGGAACCCCTGGCATAGGGGCATCCCGCTCCTCCATGTATGTCCCTCTAAAGTAAAACAGCCATGCCATATGTCCCAATTCTGCTGTTCTAAAGTCTAGATTTAAATTAGTCCACACCCCATTATAAAATGTGAAAAATTTGCAGAGAAAACTTTTACTCGCGACTGTAATGTTGCTAATAGCGACATTTACCCTTCTAATATTGCACACTTTAGGAGTGACGGATACTGGGGTGCGAATGGATTTCAAAACGATTAGCAGAGGCGTATGGTCTGGACATACAAGCCAAGCATACTATGTGATTCAAGACGCTGAAGAATGGGCACGTATCTGGAACCTGCACCAGCAAATTTTCATACCGTCAACACCGCCGCCCCCAATAGACTTCTCAAACGCGACGGTTATTGCAGTTTTTATGGGAGAATGCCGCACAACAGGCTACAGCATAGGCGTTGAAGAGATAATCGACACCGGATTAACGGTAATCGTTAAAGTGGAAAAGATTTACCCTGGAAAGGGATGCGTTGTTGGAATGGCTTTAACCCATCCATACCACATGGTCCAAACAAGTAAAATAGGCAAGCATGTGATCTTCGAAACCTCTGAAAAGACGGTGAACTGCAGCTAGTTCAAGCCGTGTAATCTATGCCAGAAGGCTTCTTTTCCGCTGCTTCTTTGGCTGGCGGAATCTGCGGTAGTGGAATGGGAGGCGGAATGTTTAGCGTCCTTGAAATGATGACGCTTTCAACGAAAACTACGTTTGAAATCGACTGAACAAGCACTGGAGGCGGGGGCTTCTTATTCTTATACTCCTCGTAAATTTTTCCTATCTCATCCTTTGTGCCGGCCACGTAGGCTCTTCCTTTTAGGCTTATCTGGGCTATGGATGGGTTGTAGTTAACGGTTAAAACAAATGGTACCTCAAGCATTTCATCCGACTTCTTTTCAACCTCAACAAGGTTAAGATTAGTGTTTATCTGAATAGGCGGGATAGGCTTTCGAACATCCCAGAAACGTTCTCCAGAGACATTTGTTATTAAAACGTTAACCCTAATCATTCAAACCATCACAATTTAGAAGTGCACGCCGCCATTTAAGCCTGTTTGTACCGTGTGAAACCGCAATGTCCACAAGCGTATCGGTCGCCGTGATCCGCCATGAAGTATCCGGGGCCGCAGCGCTCGCAAATGGGGCGTTGCCTAATAATTTTATCCTTTTCTACTTTATAGAGGGTGTAGACGCCTTTTTCCTTCTTCTTCCTCTTCTCGGCTTTTCCCTTTTTCTTCTCCTCTTTCGGGGCTTCTGTAGTTTCCGACATCTATTCTTTTTCCTCCTCCTTCGGTTTTTCAGGGGGCATGTTCCTTTTTATAATGTATTCTGGCTCGATAAGCTTTGCTTGTTCCATGGAGTCATAAACGTTTGCCAACCCAACCGCCACGTGGGTTCCCGTTTTAGTTTCCAGCTTTTTAATGAAAACTAGATTCGCGTCCTTCTTCAACAGTTTGGCGAGGGCGTTTTTTACTTCAAGTCTCGGCGGCGTGCTTCCAGTTTGGTCATGTTCCACTTGGAAGGTAACCTCTCTTCGTTTCAGCAGCTGGTTTTCGTTTTCCGCCAGTATCTTAATCTCCATGATTTTTCCCTGTTGATGTTTGACTTGATAGAGTGCTCCCTTTATTTAGTCTTTCGCAGTAGACTGCATCGCTTTCAGGATTTCACCCACCTCAGCTTTTTTCTGCTCTGTAGCTTTAACCGCAACTACGCCCTCGTGGGGCTGCCCGTAAACAATTATGGAGTTTGTAGGCGCATATTGTATGGCCGCCAAAGTTAGGAGATCCTCCTCCCCATCCACAACAATTTTCACCCTACTGTTTGTTTTGAGGGCTTCTTGAATCGCATTTAAAGCCTCGAAAGTTATGGTTCCCGGCGGGTTTTTAACGTGTTTCTCTATGTCTGCTTTAAGCTTGGCGGGTTCTATGTTGAACCGCATAACCCTATTATCCACGATCAAAAGCCGTGGGTGAATGTGGTTTTCAACAAGGTTTTTTGAAACCACATCGCCTACAGAAATCACACATGGGGGCTTTTCTTCTTCGATTAAAACTTTCACTCTATCCATTGTTTCGCTAAAGGAACCGCGGATTAATTCGCCTAAAGGCTTCTTAAGCCTCCTACGAAGTTTTGTGGGTAAAGCGTAAGCGATGCTCATTCATCTAACCTTTAAAGCATAGCGCCCTTTTTCCTTAATGTTCATTGTTTTGGCGATGATCGAATTTTCCGGGTCGAATATTATCACTAGCCCGCTGAAGTCATCGCTGAGGGTTGAGGCTTTACATTTGGGGCAGACATTTCCAGTGGTTATGAGATGACATGATGAACAAGCCTTTTCACTCATTTTCTCCTGCCTTCTCTTCTTTCCCCTTTTTCTTCTCCGCCGCTTCCTTCATCCTTTTTAAATCCTCTTCTATCCACTCCAGTTTGCCGAGGAAAGGCTGCCTAGCCGTTACGCCTATTTTCGCCGAACTGCCAGCCCTTCCAAGAGAGACGGCGGTTATGCGAACGCGCACTTTATCACCTGTTGTAAGTTTCCTTTTGGTTTCCTTGCCCAGCAAGACCCCTTGCTTTTCATCATAAGAAATAAAGTCGTCCATTAACTGTGAAACATGCAGCAAAGCATCGACGGGTCCTATACGCACGAAGGCTCCAAAATCGGCAATTTCAACAACTTCCCCTTCTGTTACTTCTTGAAGCATCGGATAAAAAGTTAGAAGCGAAAAATTCACTTTATGGTAGGTGGCGCCGTCCCCTGGAATTATTTTCCCCACTGGGCTTACTTTCACGTTTAATGCAGCTATAACGTAGCCCAGTGTCTCGTCGACAACTCCCTCATATTTCGCCTTAACCTGCTGGTATCCAACAGTGTCTAGTGGATTTCCGAAGGTTTCTGGTGGTATGCGAATCGTATCCTCCATATTTACTAGCTTAAACAAGGATTAAACTCTCCCGTCGATTTCCAACCGCGACTTTTGTCTCACATAAATAACTGGCACACTTATATCTCTTAACCTCCTCCTAAGCTCCCCATCATTGGTGAAAACGGGACATTTCCATTCGCCAGCCACTTTAACAATGGCGTCGTCTGGAGAGCCTGAAAACTCATCGCCAACATCAATTAGGGTGCATTTTTCCGCCAATTTTAAAGCGTAAGCTGCCTCCTTCCGCACTTTTGGCGCCCCTTCCGCCGCAAGTTTTTCCAACTCCTTCTTGACTGGCTGTAGCAAAACTGGTTCAAAGCTTCTATTTAAAAGAGTTTTCAACTCCTCAAAGATGTCGATTCTAAACTTGAGGGGAACAAACAGCGCGTTTGAATCCAATATAATCCTCATCTTTTCCCTTCCGAGGAGGCTTCCCATCGGCGACATGTTACCTTATCATTCCGTAACCTATTAATCTCCATCTTCCCGCAATTTTCCTGCTAATGGCAACCCTTGAACCAGTCAGCGCACAAATAGGCCTAGTAAGCTTAAGCGTGGCCACATCGTTTATTATGGAGACAACTTTTCCAACGGTTATTGCAGCACCCACGTGAAGCAGTAGAGTTTCATCCTTGGCTATGTTTTCAACTTTCGCCATCTCCTTCGTTCCAACGGCGCGTTCCAGAATGTACGTCTCCAAGTTCAACTCCTCCAGAACCGGGGGCAGCATCCCAGTTTTTCCAACGATGTTTCCCGTCAACCCGTCAGCCTTGGAAAGCGATGGATCTAAGAGAGTACCTACTCCCACTAAGCCTCCGCAGCGGGCCTCCTTAACATTTTTCCCGCCAGCATGTAGGCTTACAATTTCGGTGAAAAGAGGTTTGTAGACGGTTTTCCCTCCTTCTTCTACGCTTATCCCTGGGCGAATTTCTATTTCATCCTTGACGGAGAACTTTCCCTGAAGAATGGTGCCGCCTACAACGCCTCCCTCCAGTTTTTCAATGGGAGTACCCGGCTTGTTTACGTCGAAGGATCTTACAACATACATTAATGGCGGCTTTGTCTCGTCTCTTTTTGGGGTTGGAATAAATTCTTCCATGGCTTGGATTAAAGCGTCAATGTTGACGGAGTGCTGGGCTGAAACTGGGATTATTGGAGCGTTTTCAGCTATGGTTCCCTTAACAAAGTTCTTAATTTCCTCATAGCTTTTTCTTGCCCTTTCCTCGTTGACTATGTCGATTTTGTTTTGGGCAATGATGATGTTTTTTATCCCAATTATTTCCGCTGCGGCCAAGTGCTCCCGCGTCTGCGGTTGAGGGCAAGGCTCGTCGGCAGCTATCACAAGTATTGCTCCGTCCATTATCGCAGCGCCGGACAGCATGGTTGCCATAAGAGCTTCATGGCCTGGGGCGTCGACGAAGCTTACAGCCCTTATGAAGGTTGTTTCTGAACCGCAGTTTGGGCAAACGGGTTCCTTTGAATAGTTTTTAGGCGGTTCACACTTGGGGCATTTGTAGACGGGCATGTCGGCGTAGCCAAGCTTTATCGTTATGCCTCTCTTCAGCTCTTCGCTGTGTCTAGCTGCCCAAACTCCAGTCAGCGCCTGCACTAGGGTTGTTTTGCCATGGTCCACATGGCCAATAGTCCCAATGTTTATTTCAGGCTGCCTTGGCAAAGCCACGTGTGTTTCCCCATTCATCCTTACATTATTCCCGTATAATTGGATTGTCATTGAAGATTCGCCAAGCAAGTTAATAAACGTTAAGCGGAAACTGAAAAAGAAGGATACTGCTCCAAAGTCTTAAAAACCTTATCCGACAAGAAGTCAAAAGAGGGAACATATACGGGCCACATTTACCTTTACACTGGAACAGGCGGCGGGAAAACAACCAATGCTTTAGGCTTGGCTTTACGTTCCGTCGGGCATAAGCGGAAAGTTGTGATAATCCAATTTTTGAAATGGTGGAAGAACACCGGCGAATACAAAATCCGCAAACTGCTAGCCCCTTACTATGAGATTTACCAGTTTGGCAGAAAAGGATGGCACGGTCTAAGCAATTTAGGCGAAGAGGACAAAAAACTAGCCCAAAAAGCTTTAAAGTTTGCAGAAAAAGTGGTGAAGGAGAAAAAGCCGCACCTATTGATTTTAGACGAAGTCAACTTGGCACTGCACTGCAAACTTTTAGACGTGAAAGAAGTCCTAGCCTTTCTAGATAAGGTTCCTAAAAAGACGGATGTTGTTCTAACAGGAAGGTTCGCCCCAAAAGAGCTTTTGGAAAAGGCGGATTTCGTAAACGAAATAATCGATGTTAAACATCCAAGGGAAATGGTTACAACAAAAGGCATACAATACTAGCTTTCAGAGGTTTCAGCTTTCTTACCCTTAGGCTTTTCAACAATCTTCATGTTAATCTGGACAATCTCATCCGTTATCACGTTTCCCCGAACTCTCTTCCGCCGTCTTTCCCCTTCTTTCTTGGGATTAAAACCCACACCGCCGCTTAAAACAACATCCCTACGCACTCCGCCATGAACGTTTGGCCTCATGGGGAAACCGTCTTTGTCAGAACCACCCGTTATCTGCACCTTATACCCTGACAAACCAAGGATGGCTCCATCCACAACATCACCTATCTTCTTCCCAATAAGAGGAACAGCGCGGGCCTCTTCTAACTCAAAAGTTTTTGAGGTTCCGTCTTCGGGATCTGAAACTATAACCTTGAATTTAGCCATTAACCCTATACTCTCCAAGGTGGGTATGAAAAGTTTTAACGTTCTAGCTATTAAGGGTTATGAAACCTTTCTAAACCAAACACTTTCACTTTGCTTGCTTAGGATTTCAAGAGTAAAAGTTTTAAATTTGGCATATATGGCTTCTGGCAATGTGGCGTCTAAGCTTCCTATTCCATGAGATGGCATTTGGCTTACTTTCAATTTTCCTCCCCCTATACATCATACGCATCGGAGGATCCCTGATTGATATAGGCGTGATGACTTCAACTGCCCTCTTCTTGTCGATCCCTGCATCCTTCTTTTGGGGATACATCTGCGACAAAACAGGGCATTATAAACGTTATATTTTGGTTTCGTTTCTGGCATCTTCAACCATCCTTTTCTTGTTAACCTTTTCAACTGACATAGGATTGCTCATAATCCTTTATGTTGTAATGGCGATTTTCCACGTTGCCCACGAACCTCCTAAAAACGTGTTGATAGCCGAGCTTTACTCAAGGGATGAGTGGGAGAAATCCTTCGCCCTCTATGAAGGCTTAACCGAGTTGGGATGGCTTATTGGGCTTATAATTGGAACCTTTGTATCCTCCGTAGGCTTCGACGCAAAAACAACTTTATTTACATGCTGCGGGCTGAACTTATTGGCTTTCATTCTATCCGCTTTTTTGATTAAAGACCCTGCATTAGTGTTTGAAAGAGGGCTGGTCAGCATAGAAAAAAGTGTAGACCTTACCTACAGAGGCATAACATTAGCCTCAAAAATCTTAGACGGATTCCACATCAACGGAAGCCTTAAAATGGAAAATCTTTACGCTTTTTGCAGCGGCTTGTCCCTTTTCTCATTTGCAACAAGCACCCTATTCACACCTTTACCTATTTTCTTCTCTCAAAGTCTACATTTACCAACAAACGTAGTCTACTTCGTTTTCATCCTTAATTCAAGTGCGGGCGCCGCCGGATACTTTTTGGCAAGCGGCAAACTTAACCAGCAAGAAGAGAAAACGCGTTTACAAAGAACCGTCCTATCCAGAAGCCTCCTAGTTTTTCTGCTTGCCTTATCCACGTTTATAAGCATTCATACAACACTTTTTGCGACACTTGTTCTAACGTTGATGGGCTTCGCATACGCCCTCTACCATGTTTGTGCTCTTTCCCTGTCAATGGAACTTATTCCAGCTGGAAAAGCAGGATTGTTTGACGTTCTTATAAGCCTAGGCAGTGCTGGAGGCGCCTATCTAGGGCCTTTCATAGCTCAAACCTACGGTTTTGTATACGTTTTTCTTTTATCAGGTGCACTGTTCCTGTTAGCTTACGCGTCTTTCAGAACATTCTCTTAGAAGGAGTAGGAAGAAGCTGAAGCCGCCGTAATAGGGCGGCGCATCACTCCACGTGCACTCTGTATACGTCTATGTCTTCCCGCATTTCCGGTGTTAATTCTAGGAACTCCCTTACTGACCGTTCAATGTCCTTGGACTGGGTAACGTAACGTCCAACAACAACTATGTCCGCGCCTTTTTCTAAGGCTTCTTTGGCTGTTTCTGGAATTATGCCGCCAGCAACGGCTATTAGGAATTTTTTATCCCTAAAGGCTTGCCTTAACTCTTGAATAAGCTCCAAACCTATGGTTTTGCCGGTTTCCTCGTCTATCCCGCGATGAATTATGACAATGTCTGGGAAATCTCTAAGAGCCTTAAGCTTCTTTATCGGGTCTTCCACGTTAAGCATGTCTATGGCGGCGTAAATCCCAAGCCTCTTTGCCTCGTAAATGAAGGCGTCAAGAGTTTCTGTCGGCGCCAACCCTGCGGCTATAACGCCGTCGGCTGTTTCCTCGTAGGCAACGTCCACCTCAACCTTTCCAACATCAAGGGTTTTCAAATCCGCTATGAAAAATATGTCTTTGGCAACTTCGCGAAGCTCGCTTATCGCTTTTGTCCCATAACGTTTTATGAGGGGCGTCCCAGCCTCAAAGATTATTCTGTCGCTTCTCGGAATCTGCATTATAATCTTCTTTGTCCTCTCCAAGTCGGGTATGTCCAGGGAAATCTGCAGGTATGGCGGCCTCCAGAGGCGAGGGACTCTATAACCCAGCATTGGATGCTTCGCTCTGTCCTTGTCGTAGAAAACTTTCTCTAAAGTTGGATATCTCGCCATGGCTCTTTTAAGGGCTAGTTTTGTTGCGCTGTAATTGTAATGGTATATTTTTCGGTAGTCGCTTGCCTTCGGATGGACAAAAACACTGCAAACCACAACCCAATCATCCACCTTGTCTTTTGGAATTATCCCCTCTTCAACAGCATCCGCAATAGCCTTAGCAACAGCCGCCTGCGCCGGGCCAAAAACCTTGTTTGCATCCTCCAAATTCTTAACAGTGACCTTTGGCACAAGCAATGTGTGAGGCTTAGGCGGAAGATTAGGCCTTATAACCGCCAAAAGAGGCGTATGTCCCATGGAAAGATGGGCTAGGCCATTTGCAAAGGCCTCTCCCACAGGGCCATCTTTGTCTCCTATAAGCAAGTCTATGTGGGCGACCTCGTTTCCTTCTCCGACAAGAGCCTCCCCAATAAGATACGTATGCCCTTTAATTGGCTGTCGGACTTCCGACACTACCACCGCTGAAACACTTTCAGTAGCCTTTTCAAAGTCCACATTAAATTCCCTAAGCCAAGAATAAAGGGTGTCCCTATGAACCCCCAACAATTTAGCAGTGCCGGAAACCGTCGGCTTGGCAGGCTTTCCCGACAAAAGACTGCGAGCCTCAACCTCCTTTCTTGCAGCTTCCGTCAACATTCTGAGAAATTCTTCTCTAGATTCTGGCTTTTTGACATCTTTACCCGACATGACTTATACACTTCAGATAATCTTTATTCGAATGGCTATTTAAATCTGTCGGATAAACCCTCAAATATCAAGAAGATACGTCGCTTTATCGTCATATTTGTCGGGAGATGGTAAATTCCTCAGCCTTCTACAATTTTTGGGTGCACTAATTGCCGACAGTGTGGGCAGTGCACGAGGGCTTTGTCTCCGACAGCCTTCCACTTCTTTTTGCAGAAGGGGCACTCATACCACACAAATTTTCCAGGTACGATGAGCCACTGTCGGCTTAAAAGCCATAGAATAAATCCCAAAACGAGGGCGACGTCGCCGAAAAGCACGAGGTATACAAGCCTAAAAGAAACTGTGTTGACAATGTTTATGTTTTCCTCCCAAAGAAGCGACAAAAATGTTGAAAGCGGGTTTTGGCTCATGGGAAGCTTAGGGTAAGTCTTCCACAAAACAGCTGCTAGCGCCGCTGCTCCGGCTATGATTAAGAGCAGGCTGAAGCCATAAAGAAACCTTTGTTTGCGAAGAACCCGCTTCATATCATTACCTTGTTGGAGGTTATAGGGCTTCGGTTATGCGTGCTTCCAGCTCTGAATATCGCCTTCGCGCCTCGCTTTTCAGATTGTCTATCTCTAGGCGAAGTCTGCTTTTTGACTCTGGCGCTAGATCCTTCGACTTCGCAATTTCCTCTTCCATCTTTGCTATTTCACGTTCAGTGCCATGCTTAATTTCCTTAGTCTTCTTGAGCAGATCTACCTTAGCCTTTTCCAACTTCTCAAATTGGCTTTTTATGTCTCTAGCCTTTTTGTCAAGCTTCTGCTTTATCCTTTCCAGTTTCTCTCTATACTCGCGTTCGGAAGGCCCTCCCATTTTCTGGCACCAGTTGAAAAATGTCTCTAATCGTGATACTTAATAAATTTTATTACTTCCAAATTAATAAACCCGAAATTGGTGCTCCGGCCGGGATTTGAACCCGGGTCCGCGGCTCGAGAGGCCATGGAAACCTACGGTTTCCATCCCTTCCCTTTCGCTTAACTGGCGCAATCATAGGGAAATGCTTGTTAAGTGGATGGTGAGCAGGGGCTACAGCAATCAATACAGGAAGGACGTGTTGAGGTACTTGAGCAGGTATGTTGGTGAAATTGGCGGGCCATCAGACGTTATCGACGTTTGCAGCAATGTTCAAAGGGGGAGGAGGCACCTTGTTCTCGCTTTAAGGGTGCTTTTCAACTTCTATGAGGCCATGGGCGTTGACAGGGAGTTTCTTCAAGCGCTTAGGGATGCTTTGCCAAAAGTTAAGTGTGGCATCGACTTGAAGATCCCATCTGAAAGCGAAATTATTGAATCTCTGAGAAGGCTTATCCGTGCGCCGTTGAAATATCAAGCCCTCTATAACCTGCTCCTTGACTCTGGGTTGAGGCTTATTGAGGCAATAAGGATGATCAACAGCTTTGACGGAGCCGAAAGCGTTAACGGCTTCTACCGTTGCGCACTGGCGATGTTTAGAGGAGAAAAACAAGCCTACTACTGCCATTTCACGGAGGCGACTTACAGGCTTATTCTAAAGGTTGACGAAAAATAGACTACGGGTCAGCCTTCTGCTATTACAAGAAAATGGGCTATGTTAGGCCGAAGTACTTGCGCAAATTTGTTTTTGACAAAATGGTTGAACTCGGCATCCCTGAAAGCGTCGCA
>Ga0078972_1013511_pt1 | contig 13429 bp, 23 predicted proteins | sample YelNatPaOPGAMG01_FD_67568 | JGI IMG/M metagenome (GOLD analysis project Ga0078972, IMG submission 67568) | Hot spring thermophilic microbial communities from Obsidian Pool, Yellowstone National Park, USA - OP-RAMG-01 (SPADES assembly) (version 2) | ecosystem: Environmental > Aquatic > Thermal...
TATCATAGAGAAATGCAAAAATTCATTAGATGTAAGAAATGTTTTAAAATTGGCTAGTATTTGCAAAACAAAAGAGGATGTTGATAGGTTTATGAAATTCATTAGATTTTTAGCATGATTTTGAAATTTTTATGAACTTTTTGAATTTTTTGAAAAGTTTAAGCAAATAAAATAAACAATAAACAAAAATAAAAGCATTAGCATTGAGTATTTCTCAAATCCTAAAATTTCTCTACAATTTAAAACTGCCTCTGGATCACAGTAATAACTGCATTTGAAAAAGTAAAGTAAAAAAGCAATTATAAAGAAAATGAAAAACAAAACTATTAGCCCCTCTATTATCCTTATCATATGAACCTCTCTCTTATCTGAATAATTCTTTATATAAAGCTTTTTCTCTCATATCACTCAACCATTATGTAATCTTTATAAGTAAAGTATTTCTCTTTTAGTATCTCTTTAGCTTTATTAATATCACCCTCTGCTACCTGAAGAAATATGCATCCTTTTAGGTGATCTAATCTCTCTTTTAGCTCTTCAATAACTATATTCTTTATCCTCTCTAGCTCTTCCTTAACCTTAACAGATATTACCCATTGCTCTACTTCCTCTCTATTATCAAGATTTGGTATATGTTCCAATTTTATATAATATTCCTCGAGAACTTCCTCTATCATATCTAGTGGAGATACGTCATTTATCTCTTCTATTTCTTCAACTCTCAAATATCTTATAATGATATTATTCTCTTTATCTTCAATTCTCTCAATATCTGTAATGTCATAACCTAATCTATATGCAACATCATCTAAATCATAACCCATAAAGTAATATAGCAAATCTCTATGGAATTCCAGTATATATTCCTTATCTTTTGGAACTAATATTATCAATTTATATCCCCTCCCATTCTTTTATTATTATCTTCTTTCGACTTTTCAATTAGCCCCTTAATTACAGAAATATCAAAATTTTTTGATAGTTGCTCGAGCTTCTTCTTTTGCTTATAACCTATAATTGCAAAAAGTATAAATGCTGTTATAAATCCTAATATAAACGATATTATTTCACTCAACATTTAACCACCTGTGGACTATTTTCTTATTCATTTCATTCAAATCTATTATAACGACATCTAGCTTTTTAAACAACTGCAAAATCTCATTCATTAAATTTCTGCATTCTTCATAGCTGCTGCAATGCTTTAATACTATGCCAACACTTTCTCCGCTACTTACTTCAATGCTAAGACACAAATCGTTTAAATTGAGCTCTTTATCAGAGAGAATAGATAAACCTATAATCCAATCAGTTGCAATTGTTTTTTCATCCTGAACTACTTGCATTTTTTCCCCTCCAGCTCTTCTTTTAAAAGCTGCAATGCAATTCTAATAATCTCATAAGAAAAATATGGAAGCTTATCTCTCATACTCAATTTAACTTTCAAATCTTCAAGCATTTTATATGTTCCTTCATCTACTCTTACCATTTTGTATTTAATGTTTACTTTTTTCATTGCTCTCCACCTCTCTATAAAGCAAGTCATAAACTTTCTCTACAGCTTCATCAACTTTTATGAAATAATTTAAGCAAAACCTTATCACATCTATATCAGTCAAATCCCATCCAACAATTGGCTCTATTTGTGATTTAACGAACTGAATTGTAGCGACATCATTTGCGGTTAATGCTACCTTTTTTGCTCTATATGTTATTTTTGCCATAATATTTATTGTAGAAAAAGTATTTAAATCTTTTATACATACCGAAAGCTTTAAATCCTTTTACTCAGCTAGTATAACTAAATCATACTCTTTATCGAATTCAAAGTTAACTAAAAACCATTTAAATCTCTTTTTCATTAGTTCAAAAAAATCAAAAAGTTCAGCTAAATCATTAATCTCTCTTTCTTCAGTTAGTGTTGGAGTAATTATTATAACTTTCATTTTTATGGGGCTATGGGGTGAAATTAGATATTTCGCCAATCAATTCATCAGTTCTGTTCGAATGAAAGCCAAGCTGCCTCCCCATAGCCATACCACTCAACCAACTACTTGCTTTATCTTTTTCTCTAATTGCTCTATGAAATCACTCAAATGCTCACCAGGAACATGCCTGTAAACTTCATTATATTCTCTCAACAGAATTCCATAAACAAGATTTGCTGTTTCTGGATCAGTTTCAATTTCGATTTTTATTTTCTTTTTCTCTTCCATAAGCTCACCTGTAATTAATATTTATGATTATAAATTTAAATTTCCTCATCCTATTCATCGTAAATTCCATTTACATCTTCAAGTGCAGCTACTCTTTTTTCTAATAATTCAACTCTTTCTTCAAGCTCTTTAATTCTCTCTTCCATTCCTTTCATTTTTAACCCCAGATGCTTCTCGATAATTTATTTTTATATTTTTTCCAAAATTCCTCTGCTGCTTCAATAGCTTCCTTGGGAGCAAATCCATAGTTCATTAGAAAATTAGCTAAATCCATTTGAGCTTCATATAGCAATCTATCGTTCTCTGCTTTTTCTGCTTTCGATTTTGTATCTATCATCCAACCACCTTTCGCAATTTTTCTTTAAGAGCTTTTGCTATTTTGTCTATTTGTTCACCAGTATATTTGTAATAAGCATTCCTGTATTCTTCTAAATCACTCTCGCTAGGTTTAGCAGTATAAAATATATTGTTAGCATAACAAAAACTCTCGCCAGCCATAAAGGTATTGAAAATTACTCCTGGGATATCGTCAGCATTAACAGATTCAAGTGCAAGTTTAAAGCTTTCATCTGCAGAATAAGCATGTTTAACAACTTTTTGCAAAACTGGATAATCAACACTAGTTAAAGTTGTCATTTTTCTTACAAAATCGCTTATTTCCATTAGTATCACTAATTGTCATTAACCAACTATACTTTTAATTTTTTGTTCCCAATAGCTTCTACCTTTAACTTCAGCTGTAGCTCCAACTAAACCAGCTACACCTTTTATCCATCGTTCAGCAAATTCCAGAGCTTCAGGCAACATTTCAACTTTTGCTCTCTCAACTAAATCTGTTCGAGAACTATCAATAAAACTGAGCAATGTATTCATATAATGCTCTGCAAATTTAATAGATTTATCAACTAAACCTTCTGGATAACCCTCTTTAAGTTTTTCTTCCTTATAGACCTTAAATGCCTCTTCAATCTTATTCATATCAACCAACTATTTTTGTAGATTTGCCTTTAATTAATTTCTTGTAGTAGCCAGTTGCCCAGCGTTCTGCTAAATAAAAATAAAAAGAGAGGGGAGCTTTAGACCCCCATTTACTTAAGTATTTAGTGCTGAACTTTAGACCTTTCTCTAGCAATTCTTCATTCATACACTATTTTATTCATTTAGCTTTTAACTTTTGCTGTTAATTTCTCGTAATAATGCTTTACTAACTTGTCACCAGCACCTTGAATGTTCTTTGCATACTTTGGAGCTCCTCTCTCAACACCAGTTCTTAAAGCTTCAACAAAGCTGGAATCAACTGGAGCTCCTAACAACTTTTGAAGTGCAGCTGCCCATCTCTCTGGAATGTAAGCTTTTGCTTTTGCCCATCTCTCAGCCATTTGTGGAGTTTTGCTGTTATAGTTGTTAGCCATTTCTTTTAGATTTTCAACATGTTTTCTTTTTGCCATATGCATCACCAATTAGAGATTAATAAAAGAGTAAATAAAGTTTTGTGGTCCGAAGACAACCTACGGTTTTCTTCTGACTTTCCCTTACTTACCTGCATAGCCAAGAATAGCTATTCCTCCTATCAAAAAGAATAGCAAAATTAAAGTTTTTATTATCTCGTTCATTTGTATAGCAGATAAGTAGTTAGCAAGTTGCATAAGAAAAACAAGATAAATTATCATTATCGTTGCAAATACAATTGAACTTCTATTCAAATCTGCTCACCTCTTTTTTCAATTCCTCTCTAAGCTCTTTCAAAGTTTTTGGATTTTCATCTCTTACTGTTTCTAATAATGTTTCTGTTAAGTAGTAATAAATTATTCCTCGAACAAATTCGCTCATAGTTATTCCAGCCCTATCTGCTGCATTCCTTAAAGTTTCATAAACTGCCTTACTAACTCTAAACTTTATTGCAACAGTTCCATTTACTTCATTTGGTCTTGCCATAGCACCACCTAATACAAGATTATATAAATCATAAGCAAGAGTATCACCAAAGGAATCATCTCAAATATAAACCTCTCTATTCCTACAATGTAAGGAGGTAAGTTCATTACCAAGAATAGAGTAGCAAAAAATATTATTCCTAAAGTTATTATTGCAAACGCATCTTGCATTATTCCGCTCATCTACTCAACCTCCATACTATGTAAAATAGGAACAGCAAACCAATTGCAACCAATATCAATATTATACTCCTGATGAATGGGCTTTCATTGCATCTCCCAGCATAGCAACCATAGTAGCAATACATTAAAGTTTTATTTACACTGCAATTATTCATTACGCAAGTATATTGCTCGTTAACCACGTAATCATCTATGCAATAACTTTTTAAAGTTGCTGTATATGCACCTTGACTTTCTTCTGGATAAAAGTAAACCTTGGGTTCAGCTGAAACTGCATTTCTAGTATAAACTGTATCGATATAAGTATTATCAGCTTTTGCTGTAAATCTTATAGTTCCTGAAGTCATTGAAGAAGTAGCTAAAGTCCAAGTTGTATATGTATATGTTGTAGTCCCAACTGTTACACTTCCTTTTGATGCAAAATTTAGTTCATTGCCATATAGATAAGCTTGAATATATCCATTTTTTGAGCATACCACACTATAGTATCCAGTAAACTTATCAGCATCAGTAATAGAGCAACCACTGAAGGTCCAATTCAAGAATGGTTTATATTCAAAATCTTCAAAATTTACAAAAATGCTTCCATCGTTTATTTCATTCCAATTAGAATTTCCATAGTATAGGCAATAAGTAGCTCTTCCCAGAGCACTAACATTTATAGGAAAATATATATAAGTGTTTCCTAAACCGCAATTTACCACAAATCTTTTAAGCTTTGTATCGTTAGTATTTGTAACTATTAAATCGCTACAATCAGCTTTCACTTTACCTGGAACTAAGTTGCTTGTATCAATTATGAGTTTATAGGTATAGTTTGTAAAAGTTGTATTACTAACCTCAATAAGGTCAAAACATTTTCTATATAAAAAACCAGGATACCAAGCTAAGCTTGGGGCAAAAAGTATTATGCCCATAATTATTACAGCTAGAATATGTTTCACTAGCCACCACCTCTTCCAAGCCTTGCAACTACATAAATTAAAGTTGCAATAACAGGCATGAATATCAAAAGCTTAACTACTTCATAGTTTACTACTAAATAATTGAAAAAACTAACTAACCCAAAAACTGCCAATGCTGCTGCACAAGGTATTCCAGTCCAAACGCTACAAGATGCTGCCACACCTATAATTCCGCCAGTGAACCAAACGAAATCAAAAGGAGAAATTATTTTATATTCTGGAGGAGTATCTGGTAAATTAGAAATGAACGTAAGAAAAGCTAAAAATGCTAATAGAGTTAAAATTACTTGGGTCTCATTTGTTGATCCCATTAAAACGCCCCCTTAAACATCAAAGTTACTATTAATCCTGCTATTATTATGAAAACTATTCCAAACCACCATGGATAAAACCCAATTAATGTAAAAAGCAATACCATTAGCAAAATCGCAATTCCAATAACTTGACCATTTTTAGTTATATAACCAACTCCTGCACCAACTGCTATGCTTATTAAAGTAGCTATTCCAGCTAAAGTTAATATCCTATCTAATATCATTATTCCTATTAAACCAGGTCCTGTTATATTCAATTGCCTTGCTGTATCTGTTAACTTAAATAAGCTTTCAGTAGGAGAAATTGTAGGAGGAGCAGCAGGAGGAACATAAATACCTGGCACTCCAACAGTTACATTACTTCCTACTGTTCCTGGGCAGTTTGGACAATATATCGTTTCTGGTAATGTTGCATTGTAAGTAGCATTAACTACTAATTGAACAACACTACTTGTAGCACCAGCCCCTAATGAATCTGTAACACTAGCTACTAAATAGTATGTTCTTTGGCAAGATGCATAACTGCAAGGGAAAGAGAAATACAAATCTAAAGATGTTGAATTATAACCTACCCAGCTACAAATATCGTATTTATAAATCAACTCATAAAGCTTTATCTTGTATGGTGGAGTTCCACCAGAAACACTAACTGCTGCTGTAACTTTTTCATTAACAGAAGCTATATTTTTATCGAGATTTAAACTAACAGATATAGGAGTTATAGGAGCTTTAGGAACAAATATATAGAAATTAACTGTTGGTCCATTTAAAGCGTATGAACCGCTAGTAGTTTGAAATACACATTGAACAAACCTGCAATAATGAGTAGAATTTTCATATATTGGATTATCAACCGCTATTCCATTAAAATCTTCATAAGTAAAGTTTAAATCTCCTGAGGTTTCTACACCAAGAGTTATTGTCCCGGGAACTTGCTTTGTAACTTTATATCCATTACATATTAAAGTTGAATAGTATGGAGGATTACCACCGCTAACACTTTTAACCCAAAACACAAACTGCTTTCCTTTTAATAGTTCCTCGCTCGTAGTATTAATTTCAATATATTGATTATAATGGTAATCCTTAGTGGCGTAGTTTACTACTACATCTGTTAAAGCTAAAGTTGGAGTGAAAAAGTTAACAGTAAATGTATCGCTTTCAGCATAAGTTCCAGTATTATCTGTAACATCTGCCTTCATTGTCAAAGTAGTTGGATTAGATTGTTGCAAACCAAGAAGAACAAAATCTCTCTCTGTATAATCATAGCAATAGTTAAATGGAGATGTTCCAAGAGAACCATTTACGCAAACATGAAATGGAGATACTCCTCCTAAAATTCTTCCTCTTATTTGGAAGTATGTGTTTGTAGGTAAGTATGTATTAACTTTTATTGGAAAATCATAGTTAGTAGATATGCAAGAACCTAGATCGCTACAATAAACAAACGCTGTATTATCGCTATAATCATTTGAATCAAAATTTGGATAAGTATTTGCATTCCACTCAACTAAAATATAGTAATCATACAAAGGATTCATAGTTACAGCTTTATCAAGCAATGCAACACCATTAGCTATTGAGCCAGTAGCTAATGTTCCTTGCTGAGGAGAGTAAACAATTACATTTTTACCATCTAAACTTAATGGTCCATTTACCTGAAAGCTATATAAAGTTGCATTAGTAGAACTTATTTTCTCACCGATGTATTTTACTGTATATGAAACTGAAGTAAAACTGTAAGTAGTTGATTTAACATCATAAAACTGCTCAGGCATGTAAATATCTATTAATAACCTTGGAACATCATACTTAAATAAAAGTGTTTGGTAATAACTACCCATACTATTTAAAGAAAATATTGACAAATCATATCTGTAAATTGAAGAAGGAATGAAACCTATATCAATAAGAGAATAATTAAATATTCCAAATACTAAGCTATTAGTGTATATTGCATCACCTATTCCAGCTAAATTATGTCTTCTATCTACCCAAAAAGTATTCATTCTTCTCAGATTTGATGGAACTACTGTATCTTTAACCAAGTTATAATTTACATATTTTTGAAATCTTATATTTACAGGATTTGTTGGATTAGTATAAAATGCTGAAAAAATCTCGCTTGAATCTCTATTCGAAATCCATATACCATTAGCATAGCTACCATACATATCTCCTGGATTAAAGAAAAAGATTGAATCTGGTTCTTCCAAAAATTTTGTAGTTAAAGTAAATGAACCATTAAATGGATAACTTGTTGGTGTTGGTGTAAATGTAGCAACCCCATTAGCATATGTTATACTAACATTTGTAACCATACCAGAAAATTGGGAAACAATATAAGGATTGTTACCTTCTCTAAAATTTAAATAATTATAATATGCATTTTGAAACATTGCCTCTGCTATTTTATCATCAAGCAAATAAACTGCCCTAGCACTTACTCCACCATTAGTATATGGCACACAAGCTACTGTTACTCTACAAGTAGTCGAAGTACAACTAGCTAAGTTTATTATATACAACGCTTTACCAGAATAAACAGAAAAAGTAGTAAGATAATTACCATTTATATATACAGGCTCATTTACATTTGTGTTACTTTCAAGTTGAATAGCAACATAAGAATATTTTGGAATTACAAATTCTATTGTCCCATCACCATAGCAACCACCCATATATGGACTGCTAGACCAGCTTGTTCCATACCAGACAACTTGACCATCAGTAATACCAGAAGTAGGATTACAGCTGTCTACTCCTTCTTTATAAGGAAAATCACAAGCTGCATGAGCTACTGAAAATGCTAAAAGAAATGCCAAAACTATAAGCAATTTCTTCATTTAAGCACCTCCCCAATTAAGATTATGATTGCTACTATAAATAAAAATAATGAGACAAAATATTGCTTCAATCCAAGCTGATAAATATCAACAAAACTATAAGACCTTCCTAAAAAATCAGCATCATAAATTTTTGTATTTAAATCTTTTTCAATTATACACATGTTTAAGCCAGTATCAATATTTCTGTATGCCAAAGAATAAATAAAAATTGCAAGAAAAATTAAAACTATTGCAAAAACTAAACTCGCTCTCATGCTTCCCCCTTCCATTTTTTATAGAAAACATAAATTGAGAAAAATATAACCAAAGCTAAAACTAGATATGCGAGATACTGCAGATTAGCAGGAAGAGCTGCAATCAAATAAGGTAAAAAATTTAGAGAAATTATAATCATAATTATTGCAATTGGTATCCAGAGAACTGCATTCATTTTTCTTCCAGGTTCGATCGTTATTTGAGAAATGACCATATTATACTTTAAGTTTAAGTATTTAAATTTTTAGAAAGCAACTGCAAATAGTGCTAGAGAAATTATGATTATCATTAACCTTATAAAAGCTTTCAATGGTTCATTTGCCTTTATCTCCTCAAAATTCTTAATTAAAAATTCTCCTATTATTACTGGCATTAAAAGCAAAACTAAAGTTGCTAGCGGATTTATTTGAGCTATTGCCATTGCAGTAGCCCTTAAACCATAAGAAGGAATAGTTGTGGTGGTTGTAGTAGTTGAAGTAGTAGTTGGAACAACATTCACAACTACATTTACTTCGTCTGCAAATCCTATGCTAAGTGCTAACAAAAATCCTGCTATTGCCAATAATCTATACCATCTGGGCATTTACACCACCATGGGGATTTGGAATTTGATTATCAGATAATCCTTGACTCACAGTTATTGTTATTGTTCCGGTATAAGTTCCTGGAGCAACTAATGGAACATACAATCTTGTTAATATGTTAAATGTATCTTGCAAGTTTTGCTTTAATATAGTTATTGTGTTGTATGGATTTAATAAGTAGTTGAAATCTAATGTTTTGTTGAAACCAAATGATAAGTTATTCTTTGATATTGAATTAGTTCCGCTAACTAAATCTGTCGAATCAACTTCTATTTTGTAATCTAACATATTTGTATTAACTGTTATTCCGCCAATGTAATCGTAGCTTCTAAATGGCTGAGTAGTTCCATAATCTATTGAAGAATAGTTCAAAATTACTGATAAATATGGAGTTAGAGTATCTGTTTCTAGGTGGAATATATTGCTGCCAACAAGTTTTGTTCCAAAATCTACATCAGCATACCATATCTTAACACCTGGGCTATTTGTAGCATTACCCCATATTGTATTGTTGTAGGCATACATATTGTTTATAGGATTGTTTCCCGAACTAATAGCAAACTCAGAAATCTTATTGTCGTAAATGTAAACATCGCTAACAGGACCAATCACCCAAACACACCCATCTAATATTGTGTTGTTATAGAAATACTGCTCCCTACCATTAGTAAGCTGGAAGCATTGGTCATCTGTGCTTTCTACATAATTGTTGTAAATATATATTTTTTCAGCATCAGTTGCTCTCATACTAACAGCAATAAACTCAGCATTTGGATACTTCCCATATCCATAGTTATTGTAAAAACTTGCATTCGTAGCGTTATATCTAATTAATGGAATGAACCAAGAAGGACTGTTACCGCTAACGTTGTATGCATACATTATATTGTTGAAAAACTCAAAGTTTGTAACATTTAAAAATAAACCAACATATGCTGTCTTGCCAAAATTATCGTTTATCACATAAAATACATTGTCATGTATTTTTGAATCAAAAAGGAAAACATTTCTTATATATTGGACATTCTTAAAACTGAAAGTATTGTTGTAAATGTTTATTAAGGTTGGAGTAACTCCATTCCAATCTTTTGTTTCCAAACCTCCTAAAGTATTGTTGTAAACCTCGCTACTATAAGCACCAAAGAAACCAATACCGCTTGGAAAGTCATTGTTTCTAATTATTGTATTGTTTCCAAAAATGTGCCAACATCCATAAGTTACATTGCTACATCTTGAATATTCCAGCGTTACATTATTTGCTCCCCAATCTATTATTGAACGATACTCATCGTGGTTGAAAATATTTCTCAAAGTTGTATTTATGCTATTTATTCTCAATCCAGGGTTTTCTGGTGAAGTATTATATGTTTCTATGTTTTCGAGAATGTGGTTAGAACCTTTTATATCCAAGCCACTATAAACATTGTTATAAGCTACTATATTTCTCAAAGTAATTGAATTACAGTCTTCACTAACATGTATACCAGTAATTCCCATATTGTAAACTGTAGCATTTTCTATAACATCATTATTTGAACCAGTATCAATACCCAAACCTGTTTTACTACAATTATAAATTTCTACATTCTTGACATAACTGTTTGTTGTATTTCTAAGTGTTAAACCATCAGCTCCAAAATCATAAGCAGTAAGGTTTTCTATGTATATGTTGTTGCCACTCTCGAAGAATGGACCAATCCAAGGACCGCTAAAAGCTTCAATATTTAATGCAGTAACGTTAGTTGTATATTCAAAATTGAAAGGATGGGACCAATCTGAAAGTTTACAGTTTTTAATAGTAATATTATTATAACCATGAGAATGAATGCCGAAGGACATTTGCTCAGGAGGTCCTGGAACATAGAAATCAACTCCATCTATTAAATGACCTTGACAATCCAAAATAACATCATTAGATTGAATTTCTATACAGGTTGATACATTTTGGTCTATTATATCTTGAGTTAATCTGTATTCTCCTGGTTGAGTTATTTGAGCGCATCCTGTTATTGGTGTGTAAGGTGGCGGACAATCTGCTGGACATGTAGTATAATCTTCACCAGGTTCACAAACACCGTTTCCACAGTATGAAGTAGGTGGAGGAGATTGACCTACATATTTAGCTATTGGTAAGTAATCTATGTTTGAACCATCACCAAGCAAATCGTATGGCTGGTCACAGAAGCCATCGTAATTAGCATCTACACAAGTATCTGAATAACCATTATTGTTTGGATTAGTCCAGAGATTGCCACCAATGTAACCTAATGAAGAATTCCAGATATTAGTGCCTGGTTGCAAGGTAGTATTCCAGTAGTTTTGATAAATTTGTCCAAAACGTAAGTTATTAGTATTATTGAATATGTTATTGTATATAATAGAAGATGAGCCAGTAACAATATAAATTCCATATTGAGAATTATCTTGAATTATTGAATTTACTATCTCATTGTTTACTCCATTAACACCAATTCCATAACTATTAAAATTCGCTATTATATTAGACAGTATATTGTCTCCTTGATAAATAAACACACCATAGTTTCTGTTATTTGTCGCTGTTATGTTTAATAAGGTATTATAACCTGATTGTATATAAATTCCATCACCATTGGAATCAGATGTCACATTTATTAAAGTATTGTATGCTCCACCCACTAAAATTCCATTATCCATATTTGAATATGCTGTTATGTTTAATAAAGTGTTATTTGAACTTACATGTATCCCATCAAACCAATCTCTTACAATACAATTTTTTATAGTTACATTTGAACCACTAATAGAAATTCCCAACGTCCATAAATTGCGTGTTCCATCTACTATATGCCCTTGACAATCCAATATAACATCATTAGATTGAATGTCTATACAAATTGAAGCACTTGAATCAATTATATCTTGTGTTAATCTGTATTCTCCTGGTTGAGTTATTTGAGTGCAATTTGTTATTGGTGTATAACTTTCTTGCGATTTTACAAATTTAGGAGAAAGAAAAATAGTAATAAAGCTAATTAAAAGTGCTATACCAATAACTACTGAAATCTTTGTCTTCGCTTTAATATTTCTCACCTTTTAGTTTAAGCTGGTTGGTATGTTATTGTTACTGTGGTGCTATAAGTTCCTGGAAGAGTAGTTAATGGAACTGTTAACCAATAGCCATGGTAATGAGTATATTGACCAGTAGTTGTTATAGTCGCAACTACCTGAGGAGTAGTTGTTAATGTAACTTGCGGAGATGTTGGAACAGAAGTTCCAACTGCAAACTTTAAAGTCAATACATCGCTAGGAGACCAAGCAGTCCTCGAAGCTGTAACGTTTAACCTAACGTTTGTAGCTACTGTAACATTATAAACTCCAGAATTTTGATTAGGAGCTGCCAAATCAGTTACTCCTGTTGCACTTACTTGACCATAGTTTACTGTGTTGTAGTTGAAAACTACTGAAACATATGTTGGAACTGTCGCTGTAACCGATATATTATCTGCAATCGCTGGAACTGCTAAAAGAGTTGCTATTAGAGGCAATATTAACCATAAGTATTTCTCATTCATGCTTTCACCAATTATAGTTTTTTATACCTATTTTAAATGTTTTGTGGTCTAGCCCTCAAATCAAATCTAACCCAACAACAACAAAATAAGCAAGTACTATAATTATTACAACAATAAATACCCCGGACATACTTGCCAAAATATCCAAAAAGTCAGAACCGCTTTTAGGATTTTCAGATGTTTGATTTGTAGAATTTGTAGCATTCCCAATTGTAGCATTAGAGGTAAAATTAGAAGTAATATTTGTAGCATTAGAAGTTTCATTTCCAATTGTCAAAGCAGCACTAGAGGTTTGATTTCTAATAGTTGTAGTTGTTGTTTGAACTGGAAAAGAACCACCAGAACTGCTTTGAGAAATAGTAGTAGTTGTAGGCAAATAATTAAGCTCGACTTTAACACCAACTCTTCTTACAATTGAAATTGTAGAACTTTGATTTATGTTTGGATAAGCCAAAACATAGAAATAACCAGATTTATCAACTATTAATTGCAAAGTTTTCCTAACACAATTATCAAAATTTGTGTTTGCAGGAACGCTAAAATTCATTTCATTTAAAACTTTAATATCTCCGCTT
>Ga0078972_1013513_pt1 | contig 13427 bp, 6 predicted proteins | sample YelNatPaOPGAMG01_FD_67568 | JGI IMG/M metagenome (GOLD analysis project Ga0078972, IMG submission 67568) | Hot spring thermophilic microbial communities from Obsidian Pool, Yellowstone National Park, USA - OP-RAMG-01 (SPADES assembly) (version 2) | ecosystem: Environmental > Aquatic > Thermal...
AATTCAGAAAAAGCAATCCTGCCAATTTGCTTGGACTCTTTGCGAGGTGGTTCGATGACTATCAAATCCTTGCGAAATAATTTTCGTGCTCTACACAAGCATTCGGAGGATGTAAACATATATATATTGGTTATGTCATTGACCATAAATAAGAATAAATTATAATAGGTATTGGGTGATTTGAATGTATGGAAGGGAAGGTCAGCAACCGTATGGACAACAGCCACCTCAAGGTTTTGGTCCAGGACAACCACAGGGTCAACCGCCGGTTCAGGGACAATATGCTCCCCAGCCACAAGGTTATCCACCACAGCAAGGATATCCACCTCAACAAATGCCTCCTCAGCAGATGCCTCCAGGGTATCCGCCACAGCAAGGATATCCACCACAACAAATGCCTCCTCAGCAGATGCCTCCACAGAAGAGCAAGAATGAAATTATTGCTGAGGAATTGAAAAAACTTCTTGGAGAACTAGGATGGGGAATTAAAGACAAAAAGACAAAAGATGGAAGTATCCAATTTACAGTTACACCCCCATCAGGTGCTAAAATCGAAAAGGGAGATATAAAGTATGCAGATATTTCTATAATCCCAGATACCCAACCACCTCAACCTAACATTTATGGACCTGCACCGCAAAGTGGGGGAACTCCAATTAGAATTCGGATTAGATGTGCTCATAAAGCAGGCTTTTTAGGTGCGGATTATAAAGAATATGATACTGCGATGAATGCAGATCAATTTGTAGGACAGAATCTTGTGCCACAGCCTGCGTTAAAAGATACTTTGAAAAAATGCCTAACATCGTGTCAAATCATTAAACCTGTCGTGCCACCAGGCTATGGAATGCCTCCGGGACCTGGGCCTCAAGGTTTCCCACCACAAGCTGGACAACCTGGACCTGCACCCCAAGGTTTCCCACCACAAGCTGGACAACCTGGACCTGCACCCCAAGGTTTCCCACCACAGCAAGTGCCTCCTCAACAAAGGCCTCCAGGTTATCCACCACAACAAATGCCTCCTCAACAGATGCCTCCAGGATATCCACCTCAACAAATGCCTCCTCAACAGATGCCTCCAGGATATCCACCTCAACAAATGCCTCCTCAGCAGATGCCTCCAGGATATCCACCTCAACAAATGCCTCCTCAACAGATGCCTCCAGGTTATCCACCACAACAAATGCCTCCTCAACAGATGCCTCCACAACAAGGTCCACCAGGGCAATATCCCCCCAGATATCCGCCACAGCAACCATATTGATTTTGCATTAGATTGACTTATTTTATTTTCTTTTTGTTTTAAATGGTCGAATTTATTATAGAGAAAGGAGCAGATGTCCTATCAGATGTATGCTTTATGGTCCTTTAGGCCATTCAAAAAGTTTTCTTAGCAAGCCATGTTCTTCTTGTTTTTTTTCTACCTTTTTGTCGAAGTTTTTATCGCTGTCAATATCTATATCTTTTGGCTTGGGAGAATCTATCTTCTCTCCAAATTTTTTTTGTTCACCTCTAAATAATCTTACGATAGAAGATGCATCGAATAGAGCCACAAGACCAGAATCGGTACCTGCAAGAAAATAACTTCCATCGTATGAAATCGCAACCGTTTTTACTGATTTTTTAGTTTTGCTTGACCAAATCATCTTCTGGTCTTTGTGAAAAAGACAAAGCATGTTTGAGTTCGTGCCTGCAATTCCAAATTTACCATCTCCAGATATATCTATATCGTTTACAATATCAGGTCCTAAGAAATGTTTCCATCTTAACTTATCCTCACGAGAGAATGCACATACTTGTCCAGGTGATGAAGATGCAGATATACCCGTCAATATTAACCCACCATTTGAACTCATGCTTAGAGACGTTATCCTCTCATCTGTACGCAGTTTCCAATACGGCTTGGAATATTTGTCATAAAAGTATATGAACCTATCCTCGGTCGATGCCACAAGATAATAACCATCTGAACTAACTTCAAGTCCATATATTTCACTTCCGAGATCTAGGTTCCAAAGGGTTTTTCCTGCCATGTGTGAGGCATAATTGTCGATAAGAAGCAGATGTCCTGATTTTGTACCCACAGCGAGATAATTTGCAGATGAGGAAAGTGATATTCGAGTTGCAGGTGAACCGAGTGTATTTATCCAGAGTAAATTTCCATCGCCATCGAAGAAAAAGACATTCCCTTCTTCAGTTGCAGCAGCGAGAAATCTACCGTTAAGTGCGATGTTTATTCTTTTTATTGGGTTATTTGTATCAAACTTCCATTTTAATTTACCTTGGACATCGATGACATGGATTGCACCATCTTTACAACCTGCACATACAAGATTTGCATTCGAAGTTACAGATACATCCACAACAGGTGAGCCAGTCTCAAAAGTCCAAAGAACATCTCCATTTCTACGAATGAGGCATACTTGTCCTTTGTCGTTGCCAACTGCCATTAAAGATGCATCTTCAGCCAGGGATGCAGAATTGATTCTACTTTTGAGTGAAATATGCCAAAGTTCTTCTATGCCTATCATTTCCTCATAATAATATCTATTCATTTATTTAACATTTAGCGATTTAGGTATTAAGCATATAGATGTCCCTTAGTTGACAAATTAATTGAAAAATTGTTTCAAAATATGAATTTTTTAATTATTTTTGGAATTAAAAATGAAAATAAATAGAGAATCAGAGCGAGCTAAAAAGAATAAAGCAAACTACAAATAGGGGCAAACTCTTATAGTTGATAAAACTTAGACATGTAAATATAAATATATCTGTATCATTTATAGAGAATAAAGATGCAAAATTAAGAAGTGGAGTAATATGCAAGCAAAACATACGGGCGGAATTATCTTTGGAATTATTATGATGTTTGTAGCGGTCATGGCTTTCTTTTCTGGAGAGGAAGCATCGCGGACAGAGACAGGATGTTGCTTCATCGGTGGAGTATTTATGGTAGGTCTTGTGACTGTAATAGAGAACCTGATAAAGGGTATGCAAGATAAAAGCACTACAGAAAATACACAAACTAATGTATCTCCATCTACAAGTGTGGGTACGATACCTCCTCAAAATATCCAACCTATCCAAGCCGTGCCAAGCCCGAGCATTCAAAATCTCCCTTCTAAAAGTGCAGTATGTCCAAGATGCAAGAAAAGTGTATCTGAAGATTATATGATATGTCCGTATTGTGGTTTTGTACTCAAGCCGAAATGTCCAAATTGTGGAAAATCAGTTCAAGCCGATTATGCATTCTGTCCATTTTGCAAATCGCCATTACAACAGATGAACAATCATGGAAATAATCAAGGTCTTCAAATGCAAAATATGCCGCCTACGCAACCTTTTTCGCCCCAACAAACACCGCCTCCGCATCAGTTACATAATAACACTATCCCCCAATATCCTACTCAAAATACTCAAAACAATATGGCACAAGGACCACAGCATCCAAGATAAGAGAGATGAATGCAGAGAGAGGATGGCATAATTTACCTTGAAAATGCATCGGCAAAGAGAAAAAGTATGTGTCAAAAATAAGATAAACCACAAATCTGATTATCTCATGTGAGTAAAAGATGAAATTAGGCTTGGCATGTTCTTCTGGAGGTCATTTAAACCAAATGGTTCAGTTGGATTCGGTCTATTCGAAATACGAACACTTTTTTTATACGATGGATTCAGGCTTAGCTAGAACCCTTGCAAAAGAGCATAGAGTCTATTTTGTGAAAGACCCAAAGAGGAAGCCCATTCTTAATTTTTTGAATCTTTTTCGGTCGCTTAGCGTGTTTTTGAAAGAACTTCCTGATGTGGTAATATCTACAGGCGGAGGAGTATCTCTCTCGTTGTGCATTATAGGAAAGATGACTTCGAGGAAGGTTATTTACATTGAGACTTTTTCGAGGGTATTGAAACCTTCTTTGATGGGTAAAATAGTTTCGAGATTTGCAGACTTAACGATAGTTCAATGGGAAGAATTGAAGAGATATCTACCAAAATCTGTTTATGGAGGACCTATTTATAAGATAGTAGTAAAGCAATCGAGTGAAGGAGAGGGCATATTCGTTACTGTAGGAACACATCCAGGTAGTTTTGATAGGCTTTTTAAGAAATTAGATGAACTAGTGGAAAGAGGTGTGATTAAAGAAAAAATCTTTGCACAGGTTGGAAAACCAAATTATATTCCAAAAAATTTTGAATGGGTGAAGGATTTAAGATTTGAAGAATTTCAAGAAAGGATTAAGAACGCAAAGGTAGTAATTACACATGCAGGGGTAGGCTCCATATTAAACTGTCTAGAATTAGGAAAAGTTTGCATTGCGGTTGCAAGATTGAAAAAACACAATGAAGTTATAGATGATCATCAAATGGAAATTGCAGAAGCATTTGGAAAAATGGGGCTAATAATTCCCGTTATCGAAGTTGAGGAACTTGAGAATGCTCTCGAGAAAGCAAAAAGTTTCAAACCAAGAGAGATGAAGATTGAGGGGAATGTGCAGAAAATAGTAGAAGATTATCTTTCCAAATTGCGCATGATTAAAACATGAAATGATTTGCTCTTAAATGCTTGTAATTAATTCATATGATCAGTTCTTACGATTAATTCTTGAAGTGAGTAGTAAATACTCTTTTTAGTGCAAATATGCTTTCGAATAAGGATAAAGTTTTTGTATTATTTTTGTTTCTCTGCACTACTTTCCTTCGCATTCTTGAAAGATTGTCGTTACTAATAGCATCGCGTAAGGCTTGGAGTATTGCATCTGCATGCTCTTTTTTTCCTTTTAGACGAAATATAATGAACTCGCCCAAGCCGAGAAGGAATGCGAAAAATAATAATCTAGGAAGTTGAGTTGATGAGGCATGTTTAGAAACTGCCCAAAAGGTATTTCGAAGGTTAAAATAATAATATTTAGGACGAGGTAGAGTGCTACCATATTCTTTATGGAAGACGGATGAGTTTGGGATAAATTTGATAGAATAACCGAAGTTGCGAAGAGACCATCCGAACTCGAGGTCGTCGCAGTACATAAACAAATCTTCATCGAAACCACCTGATTTTTGGAACACATCTTTTCTTATGGCAAAGCATGCACCTGAGGGTGCAAATACCTCCATTTCTTTGCTAAATTTATCGAAATTTTCGCCTTTGCCGAGGGCGCCTGATATTGAGAAATAAGAAAGAAAAAGACCTAGAGAATTAATTTTGTTTTTGTCATTAAAATAAATAATTTTAGGAGATACAGCACCCAAATTGTCGTCTATAGATAGAGCCTGAACTAAAGGTTGGAGAAAACCGAATTTTACCTCAGTATCTGGATTAAGAAATAGTAGGATATCCCCATTTGCATATTTAGCGCCTAGATTATTTCCTGCGCCCCAGCCTCTATTTTCTTTTGCACGAATGAGTTTAACGGGCAAATGTTCAATCAGTTGAGTAGAGCCATCATTGGAACAGTTATCAACTACTATGATTTCGAGTAGTTCATTTGGGTAGCCTGATGAGATAAGAGACCTAACACAATCTTCGATAAATTTTATTCCATTGTAATTTACTATTATGACCGAAACTTTCTTATTTAGGGTAAGATTGTTTGCACTACTCTTCTTTGTAGATACTATTTTGTCCATCTGAACGAGTGTATAATAGAATATCAGTAAAAAAAAGTATCGTGTATTGTTTCGGTTAAAAGTAAAATATATTAGCCAGTGCAGTTTTTATGGGTTTAAATTGGCAATGTGGAAATATGTTGCAGATGCGTAAAGAGAGTTTGCTAAAGGATGTAATAGATGTGTGCTGCAGATTGCTTAATGAAGAAGCAATGAAATTAAATGTCAATAGAGATATTTTACATAAGGGTTGTTTTTACGAAATTGCGAAAGCGGAAATGGAGATGCTTACCAAAGTACTTTCGGTAGATATACCTGCATTTAAGCATCCGATAGCTGCAATAAAATATTACCGAAATCTTATGATAAAGGCGAATGTATATGCCTCGATGGGAGAGGTAAAACCACAGGTTATATCAAAGAATGAGATAGAGATACGCACTTGGAAATGCTCATATCATAAGATATGCGCGCAGTTCGAGAAACCGATTTGTATAAGAGGATATGCTCTTGGATATGCAATAGATTTGTTTAGTTCAGGGAAGTTCATTGGTATATCTGAACTAGAGTTTTCGCCTGAGGGAAATTGTAGGTTAGTAAATACCGTAGAATATGAAGGAGACCTTGAGAATATACCTGAAGACGAGATTACCATTGCATTACAAAATGGCCATGTGCTTACAAAAGAAGAGAAGATAGATTTATCGCTTGGGGTATGGTTTGTAGGCTTGGAAAAGATTATTCTAAATATGTATGGTGAAAAGGCAGGAGAAGTATTCAAAAGTGTGTATAATAGTCTATCAGAAAGGTGTGCAAAAAAAGGTGGAGAAATAGAGAAGATTCTCAATTATCCGATTAATAAGTGGAAAGTAGGTCAGGCAATGTTTCAAGAGAGTTAAAGTTTTTAAGAAAAAGATTTTAAAGAAAAATTGTTACTGGCATATATGATAAACAATTTATACGACCATGCAGATAACTGCGATGATGCTGTTGGTCTTAATAGTCTTAGGTCTTTTCAAGCAAAAGACTACAAAAGTAGAGAAGAAGAAAGAAGAGAAGGAGACAACATCAAAGAAAGAAGATAAGGAAACTCCGATTGCAAAGATTGGTAGAGTTAAGGCGGCGATTTTAAATTTAAAATCACTTGAGATAGATTTTGGTAGTGTAGAGAAGTTAATTTTAGAAGCGAAGAATGCAATAGATTCGGGAGATAATGCAAAAGGGGCTTTGCTTGCAGATAAAAGTGCGGAGGAGTTTGAAAATTGCATAGAAAGAGAAATTCAAAAGGGAGAGACTATAATTGAGATACTGGAATCTTTCGAAGAGGCATCTGAGAAAGCAAAGAATGCGCTTGGGCAATGTAAGATAGCATATGAACAAAAGAAGTACAAAACGGCAGTGGATATTGCAAGACAAATATGGGAGGCGTTTAACGATAGAGTAATTGACTTATTGGGTAATGCGATAAAAGATGCAACCAAAGCGATTGAAGATGTTGAAAAAGAAGGGTTTGATGTATGTAAAATAAAAGAAGAAGTTGAAAAATCGAAGAAGTTGTTAAGCGAAAAGAAACTGAGAGAAGTATATGATATTTTAGAGGAGATAGAAAAGAAACTAGATGAACTTAAGGTGCTTGGTGAAAAGTTAAATTCAAGGCTTGGAGAGATTCGTACAAAGAAAGAATGGTTTGAAAAAATGGGGTGCGAGACAAAGAAATATGACGAAGGTGTGGAATCTATAACAAAGAGAATAAAAGAAAAGAAATATTCAGATGCAGAGAAAGAGATTGAAAAATTGGAAATAGTGCTTGAAGAAGACAAAAAGGAATTGAATAAAATAAAGAATGCTCTTGAAGGATTAGAACGTCAGATAGTGAACCTCTCATCTAAGAATATAACTTGTGCAAAGACAATTGAAGGAGTAGAGAGTGCAAAGTGCGCAATAAAGAAACTTAATTTTGAGGAAGCAAAGAGCCAGATAAAAGCATCTTTTGAGGCGCTTAAGGAGGCAGAAGAGAAACATAACTCTGTGTATCAGAAGTTAGAGAAGGTAAGAGAGAGGGTAGAAAATTCAAAGAAGCATGGCGGATATTCGCCGGATGGAGAGAATATTTTGAAAGAGGCATACGAATTGCATAAGAAAATGGATTATGATACTGTTTTCATCAAGTTAGACATAGTTGTTAAACTGCTTGATGAGTGTGCGGAGAAGCATAAGAAGGTAGAGAGAGAGATAGCAGAGGCGAAAGGGCTTATTGAGGAATCGAAGCGTTCAGGAGGATATTCTAAGAATGCAGTCCAAAGTCTTCAAAAATCTATGGAGTGTTTGCTTGAGTGGGATTATGGTAAAGCAAGCATCCATGCAAAAGAAGCAATCGAAGCGATTAAAACAAGTATAGAAAAGTACAAGAGAGCAAGTGAGATTCTTCTTCAGGCAGAGAGGCGTTTGAAAGCGACAAATGGCAAACCTAAGGAAGCAAAGACATGTTTTCAAAATGCGAAGGAACAGATGAGTTTATTCAATTACGATTCTGCATTTTCATTAGGGGAAAACTGTATAGATTTGGTTTCGAAGTTTGAGGAGAAATCGAGTGCGGTAATTTCGAAGTTAGATGAAGCAAGCAAGAAAATTGAAGAGATGAAATCGTTAGGATGCGAAAACGATAAGATAAATGGACTACTATCGAATGCAGCGATTAGTTATGAGGAAGATGATATTGAAAAGTCAATGCAGTATGCTCAGGAAGTAATAGAAGAGGCAGAGAAGCATATAGAGAAGTTTAAAAGTGCACAGAAGGTAGTTTTGGAAGTTGAGAGTGAGATAAATGATGCGTTATCTTTAGGTGCTCCGGTTAAGGAAATATATGATACATTCAATTTGAAGGTAAAAGAGATGATGAAAAATCAGGACTATGAAAATGCATTAAAAGAGGTCAAAATGTTAGTGGAAAGAGCAAATACTTTGACTGAAGAACCTGCAAAAAAGCGTCTTGAGGAGACGAAAGTTAAAATTGAGGAGATATATGCGACTGGCTTTGAATCAGAGGAAGCAATGTTAGGCTTGGAAAAAGCAGAGCATTTACTCGAGGAGAAAAAGTATCTAAAGTTGTATATCGTTGCGAGCAGAGTTGCGATTGAGACAGAGGAAGCATTTCACTTATGCCAGCAAGCGGCAGAGAAGTTACTTGCAACTCAGGAATGTCTGGATAAAGTAAGGGGACTAGGGGGAGAAGTTTCAGAAGTAGAGAAACTATTAGCAGAAGGAGAATCTCATATAGTATCGCGGGATTATAAATCTGCATGTGAAATTTCAAAAAAGGCATATGAAGTTGCACATGAAGTTGGGCTTGGGCTTGTAAATGAAGTATATCAAAGTGCAAAATCTATGGTAGAATTAGCAGAGAAGATGAAGGCAGATACGACACGTTCCAAGCCATTTTTAGAACATTGTGAGAAACTGATAGAAACGAACAATTTTGACAAGGCAAGAGACATGGCGATAGTATGTAAGCAAGAAGCAAAGTGGGCGGTGTCTCAATTATGTTCAGAGCGAGCGAGTAAGACTTCGAATGCACTTTCAGATGCAAAGTTGTTAGGCGTTGATTGTAAAGATATAGAAAGTCGTCTTATGCAAGCAAATGATAAACTTTCGAATGAGGAATTCGAGGAAGCGTATGATATTTTAGAAGCCTGTTATGAAGAGATAGGTGATTTAGTAAGGAATCGTCTTGCAGATGAATTGACAAAGTCAGCGAACTTGATTGAGATAGGAAAAAAATTTGGAGTCGAAGTATCTCAATTTAAGGTAATATCGGAAGAATCGGAGAAATTAATGGAAGAAGGCGAATTCCGTAATGCAAAGAAGAAGATAGAAGAATGTATATACAGACTTGAAACCGAGATAAATATAAAGATTGCAGGGATGTTTTTAAATGGACGTGCAAAGATAGACGATGCAAAATATTTTTCTGTAAATGTGGAAAGGGCAGAAAGAATAATAGAAAATGCAAGGACTTATGTGGATACAAAAGAGTACGAGAAAATTCTTGATGAGTATTCAAAATTTGAAAAGGAAGTGTGTGATTCTTCTATCAGAAAAGTAAAAGAAATTACTAAAGATGGAGATAAGATAATAAAGATACTTGAGAGTTTTCATTTTGATGTAACCGAACCTAAGAATATGTTCTTGCAAAGTGAGAAATGGATAAGTGAATTAAAGATTCGTGAAGGATTCGAATTAGGAATAAAAGGCTTGGAAATAGCAAGAGGTTTACTTCTCAATAAGATAAAAGAGACTACAAATCAGGTTGAGAGAGAATATATGCAAGCACAGGATATAGGTGTGCGCGAAGATTTGAAAGGTGTAGAAGTTGGAATTCAAGATATGAAACTCTTTTTCCAGAATTCGGAATGGGAAGAGGGTTTTAGAAAGGCTGAAGAATGCAGAGCACAAATCAAGGAAAGTGTGCATAGTTTTCTATCTTTGCAGATAGACAAAGCACAAACTCTGATCACAACATACAAATTATTAGGTGGAGATATATCCACAATTTTGACAGTTGATAAGCCATTAGAGGAGCTAGAAGCAGGGGATTATGTATCTTGCCAGAAGAATATCAAGGCATGTATTGAACATGCAGAAAGTGCGGTTATACATATTGCAGCAGTACGACAGTCAAAACTTGAAGAAAAGGTTGATTTTGCGAGACGGCTTGGAGTAGATTGTACAAAAGCAAATTCGGAATTATCCTCTGCAAGAGTTCTTGTAGAAAGAGGAGAGTATGAGAAGTTCATTGTGCATGTGAAGAAATGTGAAGAAGAGTTAGTTTCTGGGGGAAAGATACTATTTCAAAATAAACTTGATGGGACTGTAGAATTTATATCCAATATGGAATCAAGGCTTGGGCAGTCATATCCTGAGGAGATTGGAAAAAAAGTATCGGCGGGGCTGGAAGAAGCAAGCAAGATATTTTCAGATGGTGATTTGGGGGGTGCCCTAAGTAGGTTGGACCTTGTTAAATCTCTGATAAATGAGAGTCTGCAAGGCTTGGCTGGTTCTGTGTTTACAAAATTAGAAGAAAAATTTTCGAATGCGCAATCGTTGGGTGCCTCTGAAGAATTAAAAGGAGTACGTAAGCAATTAGACGAACTGAGAGGATGCATAGATTCTAAAGAATATTGGAAAGTTTTGGATGCAGAAAAGGAGATAGATAAAGAGATAAGCAATGGAATAGCAAGATATATAGCAGGTAAGCGTTCGTGTGCAAAGGTAAGTGTTCAATGGTTAGTAGATTTTGGACTTGATGTAGAAACCGAAAAGGGTTTACTTGAAGAAGGAGAAGAGCTAGTTTTGAATGGAGATTATAAAGAGGCCCTTTTGCGTTTTTCGAAATGTGAAACGATATCAGGGGAGCGTGCGAGGAAAAAGAGCGAGGAGATATTAGAATGGTTAAATTCGTGTAAGGAGGTTGCTGCTGAGATAGACCTGGACCCATCTTTTGTTGAGAAATTATATGATAGTGCAAAAGATGCTATGGATAAGAAGGAATATGGGCGAGTAAATGAATGTAAAAAAGATTGTGAAAGCGGTTTAAGAAAGGGTGCTGAAGAAAAACATCGGACTGTGAAAGCAGGCGGAGAAGCGATGATTAAGATAATAGATAGAAGGAATCTTGGAGTAGGCACGCTTTCACGCGAACTTGAAACAAGCGATAAGATGATGAACAAATTGCTCTTTAAAGAAGCGCTTTCAATAGCCACAGATGTTGTTTTCAGGGCAAAAGAGATACTTGATGATGCCATATCTAAAGATATTAACACAATAGAGGAAAGCATAGAGGAAACAAAGTTGCTTGGTTGTTCGATTGATGACGCGAAAGAGTTTTTGGAAAGAGCGAAAGAACTACATTTGAATATGGATTATGAAGGGGCGTTTGAAAAGTTAGATGAAAGCAAAGCAACCCTTAAAAAAGTAGGTTCCGCAAAGGTTGAGGAAGAACAAAAGCGTGCAAATGTTTTGCAATTGATATTAGGTAAACTTGTGAAAGAAAAGACAGATGGAGATGCAGACCTTGAAGATTCAAAGAAGTTATTTTCAGAATACAAATTCAAAAGTGCTTATGAGAAGGCGGTTTCAGCATGTGCTAAATTTGAAACTTTATTGAAGAGTAGGCTTGCAGAAGAGATACGTTTGGGAAGGAACGAGTTGGCGCAATCGAATGCTTTGGGAGTAGGCAATCTTGAAGGGTATAAGGAAACCCTTGATGAATGTGAGAGTTTGCTTAATTCGGGCAATTATGAGGATTGTTATTTTGCAGTTAGCGATACAAGAAAAATAATAGACACAAAGATTGAGGAGCAAATAAGAATTGAGATAGAGAATGCGCGTGAGGTTCTTACCACTGCCCTCAAGTTTAAGATTAAGTCTAAGAAAGCAGATGAGTTACTTGAAGATGCAGAGAATAAGATGGAACGAAAGGAGTATCCAGAGGCTAAGGTTCTTGCCCGATTAGCGGCAGAGGAATGTAACAAGCAGGTGAAGATAGAGGCACAAGAGACTCTAGAATTATCAAGGAATGTGATTGCGAGTTCTGCAAAAATGGGAGTGGACATGAAGAAAGCCCAGAAGATGCTTGAGAGAGCAGAGAAGTTGTTCTGGGAATCAAATTATCTAATGGTTTTTGAAGCAGCAAAGAATTGCATAGAGGAAGCACAAAATACAGTAAAAGACTACATAGCAAGGTTAGTTACAGAATGTGGAAATATGATAACTTCTGCTGGGAATATTGGTATAGATGTAAAGGAATATACGCAGAGGCTTGGAAATGTGGAAACTTTGTATGTAAATGGAGATTATGGTAAGGCGATGAAAGATGGGATAGCATTGCTTGAGGAGGTTGTGAAAGGAGTACGTGCAAAATGTGAAGTTACCTTTGAGGAAGTAAGGAAGGGTATAGCGGAAGCAGAGACAGATGGATATAAACTTTCAAAGACTGCGAAGTATTTAGAGGCAGCGAAAAAGGAATTTGAATCGAAGAAATTAGTTAGTGCAGCGGAACTTGCGATGAAATCAGAAAAGAGTTTACATGATGAGAGAGAAGAGATATGGATAGACGCAATGATGGATGCGAAACAATTGATAGAAGAAGCAAAGAATCAGAAATTTAGCGTGCCTGAAGCAGAGGAATTGTTAGGAAAATCGAAGTTAGAGTATGTGAACAAGAATTATAAAAATGCGCTTGAAATTGCAAAAGAGGCGAAGAAGGTATGCAATGCGGCATTTGGAGAATATAAGAAGGCATTTGATGCAATAGATGAAGTGCAAAAGTTGTTAGATAATGCATCAAAGATATGCGATGTAAAGCAAGTAAAAAGAGCAATGAGAATGGCGACGCAGGCGATGGGTGCGAACGATTATGCAAAGGCGTACGAGATAGCAAAGGCATGTGAGAAAGAACTTGAGAAGTTGCAGTATAAGGCGCTTGCAGAGCGACTTAAGGTATGTGGAGCAGAAGTTGGAGAGATAATAGCGTTTGGAGTGGAAGCAGAGGATATTAAGAAACTTTTAGTAGATGCTAGGAATTATATAAAAGATAAGGCGTTTATGAATGCGCATGAATGTTTAGAAGCAGTATCAGCGTTTGTAGCAAGGGAGCATTCGAGAAGAAATGTTCTTACAGCCCTTAAGAATGCTGAGGACGTGATAAATGAGAGGAAGAAAAAAGGGTTCGATATGACTACTGCAATCCGGATGCTTGAGCGAGCGAAGGAGTATGAGCAGGCAGGCGATTACCAAAAAGCCCTCGAGTATGCGCAAAATGC
>Ga0078972_1010584_pt1 | contig 13424 bp, 17 predicted proteins | sample YelNatPaOPGAMG01_FD_67568 | JGI IMG/M metagenome (GOLD analysis project Ga0078972, IMG submission 67568) | Hot spring thermophilic microbial communities from Obsidian Pool, Yellowstone National Park, USA - OP-RAMG-01 (SPADES assembly) (version 2) | ecosystem: Environmental > Aquatic > Thermal...
AAAAATCCTTGCAGAGTTACAGTGATTACAGAGCTTAACTATGCATTGCAACATCTGAGCCTTTACTTGGTCAATTAGCTCCTTTTTTACGGTCACAGTTGCTTGACCTTTTTGAGGCATTTGTATCCCCTACTAACAGTTACACAACGGTTGTATTTAAATCTAACGGTGCAGAAACAGTTATGAGAGATTAACAGGTGTATAACCGTTAAATTAATATATCCCTACAGGTATACCTTAAAGTGGTGTGTGTTTTGCCTCAGAAAGGTCAAAAGGCGATTACGGTCCCTGATAGGGTTTATGAAAAGCTGCAAGCTATTGCAAATGAGAAAGAAGATAGTATAGCAGGGTTGGTTACCAAGTTAGCGGATCATGTGGATTTTTTATTTCTTGTAAAAACGATCGATGAGGAGCAAACAAAAGAAGTACTACAACAGGCTTATTATGCGATCGATGCCCTCATTGATTTTATTGATATTGTTACGGAGGAAGAAAAGGAAGACTTCCTTCATCGAACACTTCTAAGGAAAGAAGAGTATCTCAATATGGAATGGTTTAAAAAACACATGCCAGCACAAAAAGCCATTGAAGTTGAGGATCAAGTCACCCGCCTCCTTTATCTCATCCCTGAGCTCAGGGCAGAGAAAGAAAAGTTAGGCAGGGTCCTATACAAGATCAGCCCAGAAAAGATCCCCTCACATCCAACGGTTTTTATAAAAAGGGAATCAGTTTTTTTAAGGGCCGACCTTGCTACCAGGTGGGAATTTGGGGCAGAGCTTTTTTTGAGTTGGGTGGATGCATGTTTCGGTGTGGATTTTGAACGAGTAAAAAAAATCATAGACAGTCTGATACTCTTGCGAGACAAAGGGCTTGATCTGGAATGGACAATCAATGTGTTAAATCGTGCTTATGAGGGGCTTCTGAAACTCAAAAAAGCCTTTGGGACCAAGTCTATGTTTGAAGAGGATACCAAAACCCGACTGATGAGGAGGATTGAGGAGTGGGGGAAGCCCCCTTATTCCGATAACGATAAAACGCCCAAATCTTAACCTTTTTTCCCAAGAGCCTCCTCCAAGGCTTTTTTAAGCTCCTGAATTTCTTTGAAGCCATCCTCAAGCCTCTTGATTCTTTCCTTCAGCTCTAAGTTTTCTGAGACTAGTCCATTGATGATCTGCTGCAGCTGCTTGTTCTTTTCCTCGACTTCCAACCGTAACTTTGCCAAGTCTTTGCCATTCCCAAATACTAGAAGTGTATGTTCGCCCTTTTTGTAGAAGTCGGCTAAGTCTTCTTGGGAGTATTTGCGGTAGGCTTCTACCAAGTAGCCCTCGTGACCCATCATACTTTCGACAATGTCAACAGGTATAACTTGAGCCAACTTGGACCTGAAGAACTTTCGCAAGCAGTGTGGATGGATGATAAATCTGTTTGTCTGGTTATCCCTTTGTATCAATCCTGCTTTCTCTAGTGCATTTTTCCACATGGTGTAGGCAGTCGGTCGGTCGAAGGGAAACATTCTGGGGTCTTCTGTGGGCTTTGAGTGCTTCCAGGAGCGCCCTGAGGCTTGCTTCAGATAGTCGCTCCTTATCCTTAGCCATTGTTCTACGGCTTCCTTAGCCTCCGAGCTTATGAATACGATCCGTGAGTTTCCTGTCTTCGTATAAGCCCCTCTTATGTTGACCCTCACGGGGTCCTTATCTAACTCAAAGTCCTCAACTTTCAGCTTCAGAGCCTCCCCGATCCGCATCCCAGAGGTAGCCAACACCAGAAACAGAGCCTTGCCCTTTATGTCCATTAAATTAAGGATCTTTCTGAGCTCCTCCGTTGTGGGAGGCCTGTCCATTGTTAGCGCCCTTGAGCCTTTTATCCTATCCCTCAACCGCCTCCAGAACATCTCTGGCAGCTCTGCCCCATTTTCCAGCAGAAAGACCCTGATAACAGAGACCTTGAACCTCCTGGTCTTTGGTGCAAGATCCTTGCGGTTTTGAAAAAACAGATCGACATCCTTCTCATAATCACGCCCATCAAGGAAGTATTGTTTTGCCTTTTGCTCCAGATCACCGTTTTCAACTCCTCCATAAATGAAAGATAGAAAGTCCTTGATCGTGCTTCTGTACATGCCCACACTGCCTTTGGAGGAGTAGCTATTCAAGAAAGAGAGACCTGCAGGATCCTTACCCTTCTTTCCATTCCCTTCCATCTTAAAGACCTCGGCCTCTTCTCTGTTTGTTGTTTTTTATATAGTTTTCTGTCCTATAAATAAAATTATTGTTTAGAATACTATAATAAAAACAATGGCATTATTTGTAGATTGGAGGGATTCGAACCCCAGAGATCTTTGCTATTCCCTGATTAAATCTTTTGGCTAAACGGTTTAGTCTAATCCACTTCAGAACTTCAGGCTTCATTAACTAAAAAATTACAAAAGTGCATTTTTGTAATATAGACTTTATCTGATGATAGTTTTCTGAAAATTGAAGACTGCAAATAACATAAATAAGTATAAGATGGTTATAATGCCGATAATAAGTCGGTTATAGGGCTTGACTTGCCTATAGCTCCAGGGCTTATATGGGCCGTTTAAGGGTTGGAAAGATGCGCACGACTTTTACAGTTTAGGCTTTTTTGTAAAAACTGATGGTGGTCTCTCTCTTCTTACTCTTTCAGTTCAGAGGGAATATCATCAGATTATGTATATATGCAATTATTCTCTTGCGTACACACAGGCTATGCCAACAGATGTTAGCTTTTGTGGTCTTTCCGGAGTTAATCCGGTAAAAAATCTTCTCAGAGATATAGCCCTAAGGAGTCACAACTCTTCATGGCTATGTCTCTCATGAGATATTCCAAAGTCCATTCTTTTGAAACTTCAGAGTTTCAGATTGCATATTGTGGGTGAGAAAGACGCCCTCAGAGAGATATTTATAATGATTTATCACGGTTGTTCAGTCGTCCTGCAGGCCTGAAGAGCCAACTTAACGCAATCCTTCAGGAAGTCCTTCCCATAAGCATCCAGGTTATCATGGTTGGGGAGCAAGGCCCATAAGATCATGTAGCGCTTATCCCCCCACCAGGCTTTCTGAAAGGCGTGGGCGTATAAGTGCTTGGTAACTTTGCCACAGATAGGGCAATAACTCCCGTGGGTATAGAGAACATGCTTCCGCAAGGTAGGAAGGTTGCGAAAGAGCGAACCACAGTAAGGGCAAATGAAGGAAACCCCATTACTCAAAGCTTTCCACCTCCTCTTTCTTGATAAAGACCGTGACCAAGTCCATGGGCTTCAGCTGAAGCTCCATGACCACAGACTTGGGAATCCGGATGAGGTAAGCCCTTCCTGCCTTGTAGACCTTGCAGACGACCGTGGTATTATACGGGGGCGTATTATACGGGGGTTTTTGTACATTCTCAGCTAGCTTCCTTTCTGCAAATTCTGCCCTTTGATGATCTCGCTCCCTCTGCTTCAGGAGCTTCTGGAAGAGCTGGGCTTTGTTCATTCTTTATTCCCCCTTCTCGGTAACCAATCCCCGCACGAATCCCTGGAGGCGAATTTCGGGGGCAGTAGCTTGCCCTTGCAGTAGACTCCCCACTTCTTGACATGCGCCCTCCTGCAAGTCAAACAAGTCCTGGAGTAGCGCCTACCGTTACTCATGCTAACCTCTTGACCTCCTCCCATCTCTTCTTAATCCGATACTGAAGGTAGGCATAGATCACGATCATGATGGTTAAGCCAACGGCAGCAGAGAGAGTAAGTAAAACCTCAAAGTCGCTCATTGTTGACCCTCCCATATCGCCTTGGGGGCGACAAAGATCCACGCTGGCTTGCGTGCCCCGCCCCCGTTGTAGATCTTTGCCACAACCACGCGCCCCGTGAGAATGTAATGGCTGCCGTACCGTACCAAAAACCAAAAATCAAGCCCTTTTGAGATAACCCCGGCAAGCTTGCCGTAGCAGCCGCCTACCACCGTCTTAACGACCACCCACTGCCCAAGGCACTGGCTTAGTTTCTTAACTCCTTCAACCCCACCCGTGCAGAATATGTTACCCCGTATTACCATCACCAATCACCCTCCACGAAAAACGGGCAGCCATCGCAATCAGAGAAGACTACTAAGCAAGGCTTGCCGAACCTTACGCACACGTCACCCCTTGGTGAAGACCGCAGGTATATACATGGCATTAGTCAAACACCTCCTCGATCTCATGACCTGGCTCGTCCTTACACAACTGCAAGTGCTCCTTGGCAAGTTGGTACTCGCGCCAAGGTCCGCACCCGCATTTACACCTGTACTTTTTGGGCTTCGGCTTGAAATTTGAGCACCAGAAGCCAGGAGCCTTTGATTGGCCGTCAAGGCTGCATATCTCATACTCCTTGACGAACTCCCGGCAATTGGAGCATACCTCCGCCGAAAGAGTAAGGAAGGATTTGTCAGATCTGTCAGTTGTCAGTTGAGCCGATTTTGATGGATTTTCACCATCAGTTTTCACTGACAGATCCACTGACAGATTCGTCTGGGATCTGTCAGGTAATCTGTCAGTATCAGTTTTTAATTGCCCATGTAAATTTTTATCATCGGCTGACAGACTGACAGAACTGACGGATTTTGCCTTACTCTTTAGGAGAGATATCACCCTCCTGCCCTTATCCCCCTCCCGCCTGAACTCGACCTTTATCCCCGCCTCCTCAAGGTTTGAGATCAGCTCCCTGAGCCTCCTGCCCAGGGCAATTGTGGACTTCGGCCAGAGCTCGGACTTCAGGTTGAGCTTCAGCTTCTCGGCTTCCTCCTCCAGCCTTTCCAAGAGCTCGGTGGGTGTGCATTCGATCCGCCCCTCCTCCGGTAGCAGGGAGTTGATCGCCATTGCCAGTGGGTGTGTTTCAAGAATCTTTTCGTTGATCCTCCCAAGGTTGCGCCAAAGAGCATTCATAAAGGTCTCGGCTCCTATCCCGACCCCCTCGGCTATCGCAGCACACCAGACGGCAAAGTCAGCCATTCTTGGCAGCTCACCGAGATTGACCCTCGAGTAGCAGGCCATGCCCCCCGCCAGAGCCGTGAGAACCGCCCCGAACAGCTTGCCCCTGACCTTCTCGAACTCCGCCAAGATCTCTTCCTCCTTCTTCCGCTTCTCTTTCGGTATCCGCTTGAGCTCAATAAGCAGGAGCCGGTCCTGTAGGTCGGTCTGCCCATCTAGGGGGTGGATCCCGTTGATCAGTATCCCCCGCTTGATCCTGAAGATCCTCTCCTCCTCATCGGTGTAGAGCGCCCTTGTCGAAAATCCGGCCCCCGTTGCGGCCCTGCAGAGCATGTCAGAAGTCAAGGTCCCTATCGCCCCCACATTGTCAAAGGCGGGGAGGTAGTTGTGGTGCAGCTGGATGGCCAGCTCCCTCTCGTCCCGCCTTAGAGACAGTAGGGGCTCCCGGGCTGGATCCAGGAGCTGCCGTATCAGTTTGTAAAATATGGTCTTCCCAGATCCCTTCTCCCCAACCGTGTTTATTATCGGCTTGGGGATCTCAGGGATCAACAAAGCCGGCAGGGCGCATGACAGGATTGTTGTATTGTCATCCCCAACGCCGTTGTCAGAAGGGTCGCCTGCAGAAGAAAGTTGGGCAATTTCAAAGAGCATGGACAGGCTCCCGCCCGGCTCGGGTTCGACTTGGGCGTCCATATTCTGGTACCGCTTGAAGTAAACGGGGCAGCTGCTGACTACCTCCCAGCCCCTGGGAGTGATCTTAACCGCGCGCCACTGCGGATCGCCAAGGTCGTAGTAGAGAGCCCCGTCCTCCCCAATCCCAACCCTGAGCCAGAGCTTGCGCCTCCCTCCCTCAAAAAAGGCCTTACCCTCAAGCGTGAGGAGTGCTTGATTCAAGGCGTCTGTATTCGGCGCCTTGCCGTTCTCCTTGAAGTACTGCAAGGAGAGCCACTGCTTGAACGCCTTACTCCGTATGGGCCACACCTCCCTGTGGTTGTCAATTATAAAGGCAGCATAGGGCTCGCCTTCGTCATCAACGAACAATTCGGCTGCCAGACCAATTTCGACCAGGCGATCCGCCTGGCTCTTGCGCTCTTCCTCGTCCTCCTCCTTTTCTGGCTCTTTTTTCTCGTCCTTCTCTACCAGCCCCAGCTTCCTAGCCTCTGCCAGGACCTTCTTGAATAACTCCTTGTCGGTCTTCAGGGGGGAGGGCTTCTTGCAGTCCTCGCATTTTACCAAGCCCATCATGACCGCCAGGAGCTCCAGAGGTCCACCGCCTGATTCGTGCCCTGCCCTGAAGCAGAACCACGTGTTTTTTGTGGGGTTGACCTTGAAGTTGGTGCCGGTTGTGCTCCCGTGGACGGGGTGGGGTCCTACCAACTCGTTGCCTACTTGATCCAAGTTATTGATCCCAAGGGCTTCTAGGAGTTTTGTTATCGGGAGTATGATCCCCCTGCCTTCTACGGGTTCAAATTCTTGTTCGATTGGCTTAGTTCTGATAAAGCCCTCAAGGGCTCTGATCAGCTCCTCCTCTGTAATCGTGGCAAGCGGAAGATCATCCACAACCTCGTAAAAACCAAAGCCTCCAAGGAAGGAGCCAGGACCCACCACAAAACTGTTGCCATGCCTTATGTCGGCTACTGGATCGCCCTCCGGCCCAGGTATGCACATAATAGTTCGGGTTAGGGGCTTCTGAACGCGGTAGTAGAAATGCTTGGTCTTATGCCTTGGTGATCTCACCGTGAATGTGGGGGGCAGTCGGTCCTCAACAACTTTCTCAATGACCTCATAATCACAGGCAATGATCACGTGCTCTGGGCCTGCCATTACCCCATAATTACCGCCCTGGCTGAGCCAGGCTAGAAGTTCTGGATCCTTGTAGCTGTAGGTTTTGCCCTGAGGGCCCCACTTCTCTGCTGGGAGCTTGGAGCCCTTTTTTAACTTCAAGAGCTTGAATTCGCTAAGCTGCCAGGGCAGGCTGTCCACGCGCTACCGCCTCTGCTTCGATTGTTTCGGTTTTACAGGCGTCAAATTCACTAACTTCTTGCACTTGCACAAAATGACCAAAACCCGCCCCGGTTCAACCAAGACGGGCTCGGCTCCTTCGATATCCGTTGTCACCAGAATGGGCTTCAAGGTCGCATTGGTCTCAAAAGTGATACCACATTTTTTGCAGTATCCTCTGAGAAGCATCAGGCAGTCACCTCTGCAAGGATTTTTTCGAGCCTTCTGATGACTGGTTCGAGCTTCGCTTTGGGCAAAAACTCCTCACTGATTTTTTTACAAAGACTTTGCATGATGCAATCTTCACATCTATTAGGCTCCGTAGGGCTTCCGAAATAACCCACGCATCCAGGTAACGTATTGTAGTTAACCATCAGTCTTCGCCTCCTCAACCTCGTGGACTTTAGTGGTCAGCAATGAAAGCTCCTGCAAAAGGCGCGTGACCGCGTATTGATAAAACCGGCTCCTACTCATCCCTAATTTGGCCCTTGCTGCCTCTGCTAGATCGAATAATGGTGGAGGAATGTAGATTCCGGTAATCCCAGTTGTTTCTTTTCTTTGATCTTCCTCCATTTTTAACCCCTTGATAAGATAATAACAAAACTTTTATATATAGACTACACAATAGATTAGACTAGAAATTAGATTAGTGAGGTCAAGAAAATGGAGCGCCATGAGCAAAAAAAGGACTACAGGGATCTCGCGATCCTGCAGGCCCTGTATGCTTACAAACGAGCAAGAAGTCAAGCTACCTACAATAAGTTATATGAAACAACATGCGAATGGTTCGCAAAGATGCCAAGGCAGACCTTCCAGAACCGCCTTGCAAAGCTGATCAAAGAGGGCTATGTCAAGAGCTACGAGCAAAAAGAGAGCAAGTTGATGTTCAAACCGGTGATTTATGAGATAACACCGAAGGGGGAGCGTGTGGCTCATCCCTCCTGGGCTACCTTGTATATAAATCAGATATTCGGGATCCTTGATAAAGCGAGCAACACACCGCTAACAGACATCTTTGAAACTTTCCAGGTTAATCTAATGTTAGCTCCAGCGGTCGTTTTTCTGCTTCTGATCATGGGGGAGGAGGATTTTGCGGATGCTGCGATAGCTGATCGTTTTTCTGTTTTTACATACGCGCTTGAAAAACGCTTGAAAGAGCGCCCCTCCGAGGCCTTGGAGCTTCTACCGTTTGCTATCGGCTTATTTTATATATATAACAAGCTAGCCCAAGTTGACCCACTCCCCCCCCAGTTTTTCCTGGACGATCTCAAAGAGAAGATCATCAAACTCGGAGGCGATCCAGACGCCATCATAAACGAAGGAATAAAAAAAGGCGAGGAGTTGTGGGAAAAATTCGGTTTCAAAAGGGCCAACCAAGCTGAAAATAAGAGCTAAACCCCACTAACTCTTTTTTCCAACAGCCTCCTCCAGGGCTTTTTTCAGCTCTTGAACTTCTCTGAAGCCATCCTCAAGCCTCTTGAGTCTTTCCTTCAGCTCTAAGTTTTCTGAGACCAAGCCGTTGATGATCTGCTGCAGCTGCTTGTTCTTTTCCTCGACCTCCGCCCTCAGCACCGCAAGATCTTTGCCATTGCCGAATACCAAGAGCGCATGTTCGCCCTTCTTGTAAAATTCGGCTAGGTCCTCCAGAGAGTAGCGCCTGTAGACCTCTGTAAGGTAGCCCTCATGACCCATCAATGCCTCAGTGACATCAACTGGGATGACGGTAGCCATTCTTGTCCTGAAAAACTTCCTCAGAACATGCGGGTGGACCGTGAGCCTTTCCGTTCCATTATTGTATTGAAACTTCTTGGCAAACCCGCTCTTCTCTACCGCATTCCTCCAGATAAGGTAAGCCGTATTATCTTCAAAGGGCCAAACCCTGTCATCTTTCCCCTCCTTGGGAAACCTTGCAGACCTCTTAACTGCAGTTTCTAGTTCGCCCTCCCTAATCTTCAGCCATTCCTGAATCGCCTCCTTTGCCTCGGAGCTTATGAAGGCTACCCTCGGGTTACCCGTCTTGGTGTGTTCACCCCTTATGGTTATCCTGGCAGGATCTGAGGACAGATCGAGGTCATCGATCTTGAGCTTCAGAGCTTCCCCTATTCTCATCCCTGAGGATGCCAGGGTGAGGAAGAGAGACTTTCCTTTGGCATCCATGTGCATCAGTATTGCCTTCAGCTCGGTATTGGAGGGGACTTTGTCAAGCATCAAGGCCCGTGACCCCTTCCCTCTGCCTCTGAGCTTCCTCCAGAACAAAGCCGGTAGCTCAACCCCGTTTTCCATCAGGAAGACCCTCACGCCCGCAAGGGCTGCCTCTCTACTCTTTGGTGGGAGGTCTTTGATGCTCGTAAAGAAGAAAGTGATATCCTCTTGGTAATTCCTATTTGAGGCAAAGTAAGCCTTGGCTCTTTCCTCAAGTGACCCCTCCTTGATGCCAACATGGCTCAAGAACTTTGAGAGGGCCCATTTATACACGGTCACCGTGCTTTTAGATGAGTAGGTCTTAAGATATTCGAGAGACATAACCATCGGTTCTTATCTCTACTTTAGCATTTTTATACTTTACTATCGATTTAAGACGATTAATAGAAATGGTGATTGTTTGGTTTATGGTGGGAGGAATAGGAGTTTTTCTGGTGGCAATATCTTGTTTATTTCATTGGCTATGAGCATGTATAGCCCTCCTGTAAGCATGTTTATCGGCGACAAACTTTTTTCGAGTTCATCGTTTGATGAAAGCCTTTTCATCTGCTTTTTCGCATTTACCTCTATTTTCCGAATAACTTTTTTCATTAGGTTTTCGTATACTTTTGCAGCTTCTAAGCCTTCTTCTTCAGCCTTTGTTATGGCTTTAACTGCCAAGCGTCCACTTAGGGCGGCATTATCCATCCCCACGCCCCGATATAAATCAACTAATCCCGCGGAATCCCCCACCAGCAATGTCCTCCCCCCTCCCAAGTATACCGTGCTTTTTAATGTTGAGGAGAATCCTTCCTTTCTTACGATTTCACCGCGAAGCCCGTATTTTTCCTTAACATAGTTGAAGAATCTTTCCGCGTACTCTAAGGGGTTTTTGTCGGCGCCTGTTCCAATCACCCACTTGTCATCTTTCAGGTAAACCCACGCAAACATTAGGGGGCAAAATTCTCGCTTGTAGAACATGTAAAGCGTGTTGGGATCCAAGTTTGCCTCTCCAACAAAATAATAATTTACTGTTGCTCCTGAAGCTTTCTTGTCAAAATCTTGAGGTCGCGTTTTTCTCCTGACCATTGAAAGCATTCCGTCGGCGCCAATAAGATAATGCGCCTTAACCTCCTTTTGCTTTCCTTCCTCCAAAACTTTAACAATTATCTTGTCCTCGTTTTTATCTTCAACAAAATCGATTAGTGAGGTATCATCGCGAAAATCTGCGCCAGCATCCGCCGCCAACGAGTTAAGCCAACTGTCAAAGGTGGATCTCCAAAAGTTCAGCATCTTCATTCTACCTTTCAAAACTTTATCCTTCGGAGTTACTATCTCTACATTAAAGAGTTTGTTTCTGCAAAGTTTTTCGCGTGGTATCTTTTCCCCAATAAGCTTCTCAAAATACTCGAACTGAATCCCAGAACAAGCCTTGTTCCTCGGAGTCTTAAGCTTCTCAACTAACAAGGTATTAAAACCTCTTTTTGCAGCAAACCTTGCAGCAACAGAGCCAGCCACCCCGCCACCTACAACAACTACATCATATTCTTCCATGCCACCCACCCTCAACCAATGCTTATCCTACGTCTTTATTATGCTATATAGAAAAGTCTAGTCTTTCACTAACAGAAAAAGTTGGTAAGAAATCACATGTGTTGTTTTTACATGCTTTAACAACAATGACTGTTTCGTCCATACTTTTATTCCTTTATGGAGGCGCCAACTCACTTCACGGCGGTCATTATGTTTAGTGTTTCTATGGCTCTGTCTTGGGCTGTTGTTATGGTTATTTTGCTTATTAGTTGCAACTAATCCCGTATTACTCCCCCAGTTTCAATAAAGAATCCATTAAAACGAGGATTGAAAGTAAATGGATGAAAAAGTTGTCCATTTTTCGGTGCTGGGAAAGGGCATTTGAGCGAAAGTCGGGTAGAAAAACCCTTGGATTTTAGGGACGGCGGAGGCTGCGACAGTCGCGATTAGTTCATTTGCAGGAGGAGGTTGACACTCTCCACGACTGAAGCCAGGAGATTCTTGCTTCTGGGGTGATCATTGGTCGGTTCTTCACTGCCCTTTTAGGCTCCCACCTCATACCATCCCACGTCAGAAGCAATGGGTGTGCCACCACCCAGTTATCCCTACCCCAGGAGGGGCTCGGGATTATGGTTCCATCATTTCTCGCAATGTTCAGCGCTCCAACAACGTCTGCATTCATTGCCATGTCACACTTTCCACAATAGAACTGCCCTCTGTGCCTCCTCGTCCCTTTAGAGTGACAGAATGGACATTCGCTTGATGTCCCATGTTCGCTTTTTTCCTTCACTTTTATGCCGTACTCTTCGGCTTTCTCCTTAAACCTTTTAACTATGTATTCGAAGGACCAGAAGTTGTTTATCATGGCGTTTGCTTTACCGTTTTGGCTGTTGTTTCTTATGCCCTTCAATTTCCCAAGAATTATTTTTGAAATTCCGAGCTGATGGGCATATTCAACTATGGTCTTTATCATGGCGTTCACGGAATGCCTAAACCTTCTTTGACGGATTCTGTACAGCCTCCTAAGCTTCTTTGACGTTTTAGCCCTATTGATTCTGGCTAGTCTGCTCTGCTCTTTAGCTATCTGCCTTGTCCAGTACCACCAGTCCGATAGAACTGTTCTGCCTGAGAAGGCCATGGGCTGCTTTAAGCCATCATACCATACCGTTGCAAGGTTTATGACGCCCAGATCGATGTAGAGGGGCTTATTGCCTCCTTTGGGTGGAGGCTCCTCTAATTTCACTGTCATAAAGCCCCTCCACACCTCATCCACCTCGTCGTAAATTATTTCGAGCCTTCCCTGCTTGCCGATCCACTTCAGCTCTCCCTTATACTTGAGCTTGAGCCCTTTTGGAAGGTACATGTATTCATCGTCGATCCTGTAGCAGTCGTTCCTAACAATTATCCTCAGCTCCCTCCTGCCGTTTTTCTTCCAGTACCTCGGCATTGAAACCCTTGTTATGTGTTTAAGTTTTCCTTCAGCTTCTAGCCTCTTCAGTTTGAAGAAGCTCCTCCATGCCTCGTTGTTCTTGTTTATTATCTGCTGAGCTATTGCAGAGCCTATCAGCGGGGCGTATTTTTCATAGAGGTGCTTGGGATACCACTCGAAACGGTTGTAGTGTATATATGCCTGCCTCCTTTCGAAGTTCACCTCATTGTACAGCCTGGCGCAGTTATCAGCCAGCTCCCATAGAGCAGGGCAGCCTTCAATTACGAATGTGTTCGTTCTTTCCATTTCAAATGCCCTTCTGGGCCTCAATGTATTTTTCAATAGCCTCTTTAGAAACGGCTCCTATCGTTGAGACGTAATAGCTGCGCGTCCACAGGGACGGCAGCTTGAGCAGTTCTGGGAACTCCCTTCTAAGGATGTTTGATGATCTGCCCTTAATTCTCTTCACAATCTTGTGAACCGGTATTGTCGGATAGGCTGATACGAACAGGTGGATGTGGTCGGGGTTTATGGCAACTTCAAGAACCTTAATTCCCAGCTCATCCGCGACCTGATAAATTATCTGCTCGAGCCTCTCCTTAACCTCTCCTACTAAGACTGGTTTTCTTCTCTTTGGACACCAGACTAAATGGTACTGGATTAGAAAGATCTTGTTCCTCGAGCGTTGATAGGCTTTCACAAGTCTACATAACTTGTCGCTATATTTAAGCTTATCGACAATTCATCCCACGGTTAAAACCGTAGGCTTTCTTGTCGAGCTTTCATGTAACTTAATCCTGCCATATCGTAGAAAAGTAGAGAGGAAGCTTTCTACTTCACGGGTCTAAGAAATACTTCCAGCGGCAGCCGAGCAAAGAGAACTTTTCCGTACTTTGACAACTCCTCCAAAAATGCGGGGTTGGCTCTTTTGAACTCCTCAAGAGTTTCAGGGATCACGTGATAATTCTTTCCAAGAGTGCTGGTAGTCATAAAAAGATCGTCCCAACACTGCCACATGGAAGGCTTGTCCTCAAAGATGACGAGGAGATCGTAATCGGAGTACTCGTCATAGTCCCCTCTGGCAACACTCCCGAATAGAAGGACTCCCACTACGCCCTTAAACCTCGATATTGCGTCAACCATTGCCCTTAAATCTGATATGTGCCTTGTCTTCAAACTCACCCAAAACACGCTCCATGCACTCGACAACTATTTTCGCCGTAATCAACAGTTTAGAAATAGATGGGCTTATATAATTTTAGGATGAAACATTAAATTAGTTGGCAGGTGCATGGGCAGTAAGGTGATAGCAAAA
>Ga0078972_1013515_pt1 | contig 13420 bp, 15 predicted proteins | sample YelNatPaOPGAMG01_FD_67568 | JGI IMG/M metagenome (GOLD analysis project Ga0078972, IMG submission 67568) | Hot spring thermophilic microbial communities from Obsidian Pool, Yellowstone National Park, USA - OP-RAMG-01 (SPADES assembly) (version 2) | ecosystem: Environmental > Aquatic > Thermal...
TGGAATAGGGGATATGGAATACGGAATAGGGGATATGGAATACGGAATAGGGGATATGGAATACGGAATAGGGGATATGGAATACGGAATAGGGGATATGGAATACGCGAAGCTCACCCACTGGCTGGGCGTTTCACAGCCAGACATAAATAATCTTAAAGTTTTCTCCCTGAACCTTAAAATTTGGTGCCCCCCCCTTGACAAAAGCGCATTGATATGATATTATAGATTTGCATGATATTTTTGAATATCATGCAAATATGAATAGGGAGAATAGGTGAGATGTGCGAGTACTTGAGCGGATTTATTTATCGGGACGGCCAAGACATCCAGATTCTGACCGACCCCCTTATTGATAGCCACGAAATGGCGATTCGCCCCCTTTCGCAGTTAAACTTCCCCGATGCTTCTTTAATCCCCTTCGAATTCGTTCCGCCAAAGGACGACTACACCGACCTCAATAGATATGAGCTCCGCATATATAATGAAGAATTCTTGGCCGACAAAGACGCTGTAGCCCGTGCAGAGCTTGCGCTATGCCTTCTTGTCAACTCCTTCATTATACATGGGGAGTCGGCCTATCGCACATACCACGACCAGCGAATTATTGTCGCCGACGGGGCATATGCCCCGAATATTAGGCTCTTTCGTTGCAATCTCTTGTGGGCTGGCGAAGGGGCTGCAATCGGGGAGATATCCTATCCCTACAACGACCCAATTGCCCCGGGCCTCTTTGTGGAGCGGATAAGAAATTGCAATTTGAATATCGCGCAATTCGCTAGCGTCGGAAGCGCCGAGAATTCCGTTATCTTGGACTTTCGCGATACGCCGATAGATTTTGTCGCGAATTGCGCTATCGCGCATGCCAGAGTCGGCGAAGCGCATAAAAGCATTTTGCGTAATTGCGAGGTGGCGAAAGCACGGGATTGCGTCCTGCACGATTGCAAAATCGTGCCGTCGGGCCAATTTGAGAATTGCAGTTTCTTGCCGCCGTTCACTGGATTAGGAGGTGAACGATGAATTCTAATCATCTCGCTTCCGCTCTGGCTCTGGCTCTGGATTTGGATCCAGGGCCCCTAGCCAGGACGCTCCGTCGGGCTGGGATATCCAATCTCCGCGAGTTCGTCGAGGAGCTCGCGGAGTATCTTGGCGAAGAAGAAATCTTCCCCGAAGAGGAGCTCGACGAGGACGAGGTCTTCTTCGACTAGGCCGACAACAATTGAATATCTTCCCCTAGCCATATCCTATCTTCTAGGAGATAGGATATGGCCTTTTTTTGTGTGCGGTCGCCCAGGTCTTCGCATAGCCTAGTAAAAAAGTTAGTTTCTAAAGTAGCAGAGCGGGCCTCTAGTCCAAAAAAAGTGGCGAAACAAAAACAGGGAATGGCGAAACAAAAACAGAAAGTGGCGAAGCAAAAACAAGGAGTGGTGAAGCAAAAACAAGGGGTATGTGGCTGGTTCTGAGCGAAGCGAAGGGCGCTTTGCGGGGCTGGCCTTGCCGTCCCGCTCTGCGGGGCTGGTGGTTGACAATTTTCGTTTATGTGATAAAATGTGGTTGTGCGCTTTTCCCCAAAGCGCATGTTCCCTCCATACTCAGGCGGGGTAGAGCCAGGGCTACCCCGCCTGAGGCAAAGAGAAGGGAGGAGATAGGTGGAGAGTATAGAGCAGCAGATAGAGAGGGAGATAAAGGTACGGATAGAGAGTGGGTGGAGCACGCGGCGCATCATGCAGTTTTTGAGGGCTGCTGGGATAGGGGGGATAACTGAGGAGGAGGTAGATGCGCTGCGGGGTGGGGAGGTTATTGCTGCCAGCCATTTACAGCGGAAGTATGGGGATGTGCAGATAGACACGATGCAGGAGATGCAGCGTGTTTTGGCGTTAGCGCGGGAGAGGTTAGATGAGGCGTTAGAGGTGGAGGATACATTAAAGCGCAGGATAGCTGGGGATGGCAGTGCGGATTCGGTGATGAAGTATGATGAGGCGCAGTTGCGGGTTTATCGTGCTTTACAGGCGTATTGGGACAAGCTGAAGGAGTACACGTTATTGGCGGCGGCGTTGGACAGGAGGGCGCCTGGGGATTTAACGCCAGTGAGGATGCCGACGTTGAGGGAAGTGATGCGCAAGGCGTTACCAGGGGGGAGCGGTGATATTGTCAAATGATGATATCAATCTCATAGTGGGGCGGCTGCGGGCCAGGTACAGCGAGGAGCAGATAAATGAATGGCTCGACAAGCCGATGGGAGCGGGGTTGCGCAAGAAGCTGGCAGAAGATGATTTTGAGTTTTTCTGCCGCTTTTATCTATGGGAGCATTTCACCAGGCCGCCTGCGTCCATTCACCGTATAGTATTTGGGGAATTAGAGAAGCTGATGAGTACGCCAGGCAGGGCGAATGTGGTATTCATCCTGCCACGTGGTTTTGCCAAGACGACGATTGCCACATTGGCCTTACCGCTGTGGTGCATTTGTTTTAAGAAGCGCAGGCATATTCCCATCATTTCGGATTCATTTATGCAGGCGAAAGACCAGTTTGAGAATCTCAAGCGGGAGATAGAGGTTAACGACCGCATTATAGAGGATTTTGGCAGCTTGCGTGGCCCAGTATGGCAGAGCGCGGATATGGAGACAAGCAACGGCGTGCGTGTCAGGGCACTGGGGCAGGGGATGAAGCTACGCGGCAGAAAGTATCAAGCGCAGCGGCCAGACCTCATTATTCTTGATGACGTGGAAGAGTTGGAAGGTGTACAGCACCAGGCGCAGCGCGATATGCTCTATAACTGGTTCATGAGAACGGTCATGAAGGCGGGATGGGAAGACACAAAGGTAGTCATTCTTGGCAACTTCTTGCATTCAGATTGTTTGCTGGCGCGGCTCTCCACCAACCCCATGTTCACCACCCATATCTACAGCGCGTTGAAGAGTTGGCCTGAGAATATGAATCTATGGGCCGAATGGCAGCGTATTGTTACCAACGTCGGTGACCGCGAAAAGGATATACACGCGAGACAGTTTTTTGAGGAACACAAGGAAGAAATGCTCGCAGGAGCCGAAAGCGCATGGCCTGAGGCGTTCCCTGTTTATGACCTTATGTTGATGCGCGTGACGGGCGGAGACGCTTCCTTCCAAACTGAACTGCAAAATGACATTTCAGACCCTGAAAGACGTATTTTCAAACGATGGTCTCTGTTCAGAAGGGAAGTGAGAGCGGGCGAAGAATGGCTTATCCCACTCGACGGCAAGCCCGCCGTGCGCCTTTCCGACTGCGTTATCTTCGCCGCTACCGACCCTAGTTTGGGGCGCACGGCACAGGCCGACCCGTCTGCTATCTCCATCCTGGCCGTCGCCCCTAATAAGTTCCTTTTCCTTCTAGAATCAGATGAGAGAAAACGCTCCCTCGACCAACTGATGAACGACCAGCTCCAATATGCTAGAAGATACCCCATCGCCCGCTGGGGCATCGAAAGCAACCAGTTCCAAGCTATGTTCGCTACGAAAACGTCAGAAATGGCAAGGGAAGATGAAGTGCGCTTGCCCGTTGTCGCCGTGAATCAGATAGGGAATAAGACCATGCGCATCCAAAGCCTACAACCAGACATCGAAAATGGCATTATTCTTTTGCCAGAAATCGGCGCAGATAGGCTGAAATATGAATTGTCCCATTGGCCACTGTGCGGCAATGACGATGCCCTAGATAGCCTAGAAATAGTACGCGGCCTGGCAGGAGGTTGGCTGCCCCACCAAGTCTCGGAAATTGTACAGGGAGATGTCTATGACTTTGGAAGTGGTAGGGTGGAACAGCCCGCTTATCCCTGGCTAGATATTGACGCCGAAGAGGGATTGCCAGAAAACGCAGTATTTATCCCTATAACCGTTTGGAGGTAACCTTGATTGACTTGATTATCCCCACTTACAATAACCCGCACCTGCTGAAAAGGTGCCTCCGCTCCTTGTCCAAAATGGTGCATACCCCCCATGTTACCACTATCGCCGATGACGCCAGCACCGACGAGGAAATGCGCAAATGGCTTATTTATCTCAATATAACTGGCTATAACGTTATAGTGAATAAAACCAGGCTAGGCTTCATCGGCAATTGCAATAATGCCGTCGCCAAAACCAAAGGGCAACTTATTTGCCTTCTTAACCAGGATACACAGGCGCTGAGCGATTTCCTGGCCGTCATGGCCCAGACACTGCGGGACGACCCGCAAATTGGCATCGTCGGTGCAAAACTGCTCTACTCGCCAGAAAAACCAGACCTGGCAGGTACAATCCAACACGTTGGCATCGCGAGAGCTAAGAACCGCTCTCCCCACCACCCCTTTAGAGGTGCACCCGCCGATGACCCGTGCGCTAACGTGGAACGCTTTGTCAATGCCCTAACGGGTGCGTGTATGATGGTACGCCGCGAAGTATGGAATCAACTTGGTGGGTTCGATGCCGAGACCTTCAAAATGGGACAATTTGAGGACGTGGATTTTTGCTGGCGTGCGCGCAGGGCGGGATGGAAAATCAAAGTAGTACCGCGAGCGGTATTATATCATCTTGAACACGGCTGCGGCGAACAATACGTTGCAGAGGCTCATGACCATAATCGCCAAGCCCTTCTTCGCCGCTGGCGAAGATTAAAATCTGATGAGGAGCTATTTCAATGTTAAGTATTGTAATCCCTACTTACAACAGGGCGCACAATCTGAATCTGTGCCTTACGGCGCTTACTTTGCAATCAACCCTTGATTTTACCGTAATCATTGCTGATGATGGCAGTACAGACCATACGCGGAACATCGTTTTCGACGACTGGCCCTTCAGTATACGCTATTTGTGGAAAAAACACAACTGCTTCGGAACCGCTATTATGCGCAATATGGGCGCAGCAGTAGTGGAAAAGGGCACTACCGCCGTTCTCTTCCTAGACAGCGATGTGCTGCTCAATAAAAATGCCATTGCCGCCTATCAAGACCTGCACAAAAAGTATCCAGAAGCGGTTGTCGTAGGCCGCTATGATTGGCTGCCACCTATGCGCATTACCAAAAACGATGTCTTGCAGCGCTGGGACGATGTCATCAATGCGAAATTGCCAACTTCACAAGCTAAGGGCGGCATCGTTGGCCCTGACCCGCGAGCCGCAGATAACTTGTTTACCGAGCAGTTGTGGCAGGGAAAGTACGCCTGTAAGATTTTCAGCGGCAATTTACTCATCCCCGTCGCAATCTTCAGACAGGTAGGAGGTTTTGACGAAAATATCATTAGACATGGCGGCCAGGATGCCGAACTCAGTATCCGCTTACAGCTTATGAACGCGCAGGTCATCTTCTCCCAACAGGTTGTCGGCTATCACGTCTACCATGAGGTAAACCAGGAACAACGAGAGACAAGCCTGCGCATCAATATGGGCTACATCGCGCAGAAACATGACCTGCCCGCATTGGGACTGCGCGTAAACTGGGAAGGGGGAAGAATAGAATATGCCTAGTCCAGTTGCACCAGATTATTATATCAACTTCGTAATCCCCGTCTATAACAGGGCGCATAGCTTATCCCTTGCTTTAGAGGCGCTTCGCTTGCAGTCGGACCATCGCTTCACTGTTGTTATCGCCGACGATGGCAGTACAGATAAGATTATGCCTGTAGTATTGTTAGCCTCTAAATTCATGTCTATCCGCTACTTTTTCCGCCCTCATGATGCTTACAACGTGGCGCTGATGCGCAATTATGGAGCCAAGCTGCGCACGACCAATTGTACGCACATTTGGTGCTTGGACAGCGATATTTTGCTTAACAAGGGGGCGGTGAGACATGCTTATCAGTTAATGCTGAAATACCCACGCGCCATCATTGTCGGGCGCTACGATTGGTTGCCTCCGCTTGTCGTTGAGCCGCAGGATGTTATGCTGCGCTGGGATGACATCATCAATGCGCGGCTGCCTATCGCTACTGGGAATTGGGGCGCAATCAGACATTATCCAGATACGCGGCATGTGGATTGGGACAGCCATGCTGTTCAGAAGAATATCAAAGGCGCAGCGCTGTCGGGCAATATCATCGTTCCCGTCGAGTGGTGGGAGCGGGTCGGCGGTTTCGATGATAACATCAAGGCGCAGGGAAGCGATTGCGACTTCGGCAAACGTCTATCTAAAGAGGATGCTGATTTTATCTTCTGCGGCCATATCATTGGCTACCATATCGAGCATGAACGGGATATGAAATTTGTACAGGAAAGCGTTCAGTGGACTATACAATATATGAAGGAAAAAGGGCTGTAAATAGGTGGCAGAAAGCGTGGAACAAAATATGGAGTGCCGTGTGGTTTCTTTTGCATCCCAGTGAATTCTGGCAAGAGGTAGAGGGGTTTGTGGGGTGGGGCACGATAGCTAATTGGCCGCAAGGAGAGTAGGCGATGCTAGGTTTAGATATTGGCTGTGGCGACAAGAAGGGCGCGCACATGGCGAAACGTCAGGACATTCAGTGGATAGGGCTGGATGCGGCAGACTTTTCACACCTTTATCCCCCAGGTGAGTTTGTGCGACATAATCTTATTCACCCGTTGCCGTTCCCAGATAGGTTTTTCGACATCATTGTGACTCACCACGCACTAGAACATCTGCCGCATACTCATCCCCGCGCTCTTTTAGACCCGTCTTGGACAGGGCCAGGGGATTTACTCGTTTTCGTATTGAACGAAATATGGCGCGTGCTCAAGCCAGGCAGTGAGGCGCATATCGTTGTTCCCTGGAAAGAGCATACCAACGCCTGGCGAAGCCCAACTCACTATCGTTTTTTTGACGAAAATTTCTGGAACGTTTTTTCCTACAAGGCTGTGGGCGCCGAGCATTTTGCTTGGAAGTTATGGTCAAAATGGAAAATAATACAAAATAAAGTAGTAGACCAATGCCACGTCTATGCTATCCTGAAAGCATTACAGTGGGTATCGCCAGAGGAGTACAGGCAGTATCTAGGAGCAGAGATGCCTCTGCTAGATTACAAGTATGCAGGAATAGAGATTGAGGGAATTACATACTGAAAGATTTGAAACAGAAACAGGACACATCTACCCGACCTGGGAGGCAGGGATTGGATTTCGTTAGCTTGGTTATCTTGAGCTTCAATCGCAAAAGCTATCTAGAGCGTAGCCTTAACAGTTTATGGGCAAATACAGATTATCCCTATGAACTAATCATCATGGACGACGGCAGTGATGTGACAACCCAAGATTATATTTACTCCCTAGTGAAGGAGAAGAAAGTCAGTGCAGCCTTCTTTAATGCGGGACAAAACATGGGGATTGGGGTAGCGGTCAATCGCGGCTTCCGCATTGCACGTGGACAATACCTTTTTAAGCTAGACGCTGACCTAGAATACTATCCCAATTGGCTCTCCCATGCCGTTGGCTTGCTTAGCAGGCACCCTGAAATTGGGTGCCTTGGCTTGTTCAAGTATTGGCACCCACCACGGGTTTTCTCGGAAGACATCCTGAATCAATATGAGGATTATTATGAGGTAGTTGACTTCGTTGGGTCAGCGATTGGTATGCGCCGCGAAATTTATGAGCAGCATGGCCCATGGGATGAACAGTATCACTGCTTTGGCGAGGATAAAGCCTTTAAGCTGTTGGTGCAATCTAGTGGTTTCCATCTTGCCCTGCCCATTCCTGACCTATGTCATAACTTTGGGTTTGGGCCACAGCATTCTAGTTTGATTAAAATCCGCGACCCTGAAGGCGGGAAGCACATCTATCATGTTCCAAGCCAGTTGCCGCTGATTTTTAACCCAGTTGAAAAAGGAGTGCCATGAGGCACAAGTTGAGCATCACGGGCGATATGACGCATTGGATAGAGCGCTGTACCTGTGGTGCACGCTGGGAGTGTTTTCTGAACAGAAATAAAATACAACGCAGCCCGTTAAACCGCAAAGCGCAGACCTGTATTTACAAAAACAGGGATGTGGAAAAACAACTTAATTGGGAGAATACAAATTGAACTGTTATCTACTTGACATTTACGGCAATGTACTATATAATGGCACCAAGAAGGTGCGGCGGCCCTGGCAAGATTGTCAGAGTCGCCGTGTTTTATTGCCGTGGATAGGGGAGGGGCATGTTCGAAAGATTGCGGGCTAAAATAGCCCAAATCATAGCTGGGAAGCAGTGGCCCGAAGCCAGTTTTGACCCAGAAGGAACGACCATGTTGGGCGTTTCTGAGGATACGCTCAATTTCTACATGGACAGGTTCTTTAAGATAAGCCCAGACCGTTTAGCGGTATATGCCGATGTTGAGAAGATGGATAGGACGGTCGAAGAGGTGGCGACGGCTCTAGACATGCTGGCTGACAATGCCATCGGTGGTGGGGGAGAGCAATCCTTTACAATCAGTTATCGGCATGGCGTCCCCGCGTCTGTTGAGCAGATTGTTGATGACGTGCTATATCGCACCAAGTGGAGACAGAAGGCTTATGAAATTGCGAGAGGGGTGCTGTTATATGGCGATGATTTCCGCCAATACGTCATAGACGCCGACATGAACATCCTGCGGTTGATGTATATGCCCCCTCATTCTATGTGCCGCAATGAGGACGAGCATGGTCTGCTGAAAAATGGCAACGTTGAGGGGGAATGGGCATTTGAGCAGCGAGACCCAACGACTAACGCTTTTATCGCTGGATTCTATCCCTGGCAAATACAGCACCTGCGTTGGAATCCAAGCGGCAAAAGCCCCTATGGGCGGTCACTGCTCTACACGGCGCGAACTGCCTGGCGCAAATTACAGGTTATGGAAGAGGCTCTGGTTATCAACTGGATTACTAGGGCCTTTGCTAGATTGCTGTTTATTCTAGACATCACGGGGAAGTCGCCGCAGGAGGCGCAAGAATATCTGCGGCAGTTCAAGCGCAGTTTGCAAACACGGCGCATTGCCCGTGATACGGAGGGCGTGCAGCAGTTATCTATCGTGCAAGACATCTTCATGGGGAAGGCGTATCATGAGATTGGCGGCAGGGCCGAAGAGGGTCTCACCGACGTAAAAGTGTTGGATACATCTACGACCGCATACAGCAACATGGATGCTTTGGAATACTATCGCTCTAAAGTGCTTATGTCTCTACGTACTCCTAAGGCTTACTTGGGGCTAGAAGAGGACATCAATGCCAAAGCGACATTGATTCAGGAGGATAGGCGCTATGCCAAATTCTTGGAGCGTATTCAGGGCGTATTAAATGAAGGTATTAGCCGCACCATCAATTTGCAATTACTGCTCAAGGGGATAGACCCGCAAACCGTGCCCTACGTAATACAGTGGCCCACTCCTGTATGGACAGACATCGTAGATGAAGGGACGGCCATGAACAATTTTGCGCAAGCAGCTATGTCTTTCTCTCAACTGGGCGTTGTTGACCCAGAGTGGCTTGCCCTACATTTCTTGAAGATGTCGCGCACTGAGTGGAACGAGCTAAAGGCAAGAATGGGAGGAGAGCAATGACGGCTTTAGATATGGGCATCATAATAAGTATTTTTGTCGCCATTATCGGTTGTTACGTCTATGTGCAGAGGAAGACTGACGAATTGAGCGCGGCGCAAAAGGGGCAAAATGACTGCGTGGAGGAAGAAATCAAGAAGCTGCGGCTTACGCTAGAAGAATTTAAACTAGATATAGCAACTAGAATGACGCGGCTTGAGACGCTTTTGGGAGAAGGCACATCGCCCAGGAAGAAGAAATAGGGAAGGTATTATGCCATTCGCGCTTGATGAGGTTCCAGAAAGATTACGGGGAAAGAACATTCCCGCGCACTTTATCAGACTTTTTATTCATGTGTGGAACTCTGTATGGGAAAAGACACATGACGAGGAGTCAGCTTGGAAGCAAGCCTATGGCGTATTGCGTCAAGCATTAGAGAAGGCGGGGTACCGCCGAGACGAAAATGGAGTTTGGCACAAAGAGGAGGCTAATATGGAAGAGGAGAGAGTATTAGAGGGGTGGCTTCCTGAAGGGATAAGCGAAAACGACCTTGACGATGGCGATTTTGCATGGCTTTCGCACGAATATCAGAGAGCCAGTCCAGAGGAACGCGCTAAAATGAACAAGCGCAAATGTCGGAAGCTGCCATTTAAGATTCATGGCAAGGTAAATCGGGAGGGGTGGAAGGCAGCGTGGAAGGCCGCCGCGTGGCACAGTGCCCGTGAGCCAGATTGGAGCGGTGGGCCATCCAAAGAAGAGACCCTTGCCCTTTTGCGGCGTTACAAACCGAGGGGTATTAAAATCAACAAGGATAACACCTTTACGGACGAAGGCGAGGGCGCTGAAGAGGAAGCGACCATTTCGGTGTCCAATGCGGGCTTCACCGTGGTCGAGGAGGTGGAGGGTGGGCTGCGCTTCATCGGTGTGGCTCTCGTGGATAACGCCCTTAGTACTAATGGACGTTATTACTCTCGTGAGTTTAATGACCGCTGCATGGAGGCTACTAATCAGTATATAGTTAGTGGTGGAACGGTAACCATCTACAGCCGCCATGGGCGCGCCATTCCGCCAGTGGGGGAATTGCCGCGTTATCTGCCCATCGGGAGAGTTACTGAGCCACTGTATCGGGAAGGAAAAGAGATTCGTTATAAGGCGTTTATTGCACCCACTACCGAGGGCAGGGATGTTATTACCTTGATTAAAACTGGCGTGATGCGAGCCACGTCTATTCGGGCCGTGAATTTTAAGAGTAAGACGCGCCGCTTGAACGGGCAGGTGGTAGAAGAGCTACTTGATGCCGTGATTGAGGGCATTGACCTCACAGATGAGGCGGGCATTCGAGGCGCTGGCATTTGTGAGATTTTGGAAGAAAAACCCGTTTGGGAAGAGGAGGAGAAAATGGATTGGCAAAATGTAACGCTAGAGGATTTGGTGCAAAACTGTCCGCAGATACTGGCAGACTATGTAGCTGACATCGTTGCAGGGAAAGAGCGTGAGTTGGAAGAGAAGTACAAGGCAACGCTAGAAGAAGCTAACGCCAAGCTGCAAGAGGCTTTGGCGAAGACGAAGGCATTGGGTGACGAGTTGGCCACCATGCGTCTATCGCTGCGTGTCGCAGAGGCGGCCCACATCGGCTCTGTTCCCAAGTTTGTTGCTGAAAAGCTACGCGATGTAGTAAAATCCGAAGAGGATGTGGGCAAGTATCTGCCAGACATTTTGCAGCAAGCGTTTCGTACCGCGCTGAATGAAGAGCGCGGGGCGGCTAGTGGGAAAGTAGATGTCCCGCAGGCCGAACAAGGCGAACTGTCGCCAGAACAGATGCGAATCTTGAAACTGGCGGCCATATAAAAGAATGGAGGTAAGTAAAATGGATAGTAAGCGAATTGGAGCAGAAGTCGTTCTTGGCGAGAATGACTCTTATCAACACTGGGTAGAAGAGCGTCGTCAGTACGTGAGCGCCCTGATTGACAAGTGGCAGTGGCTGCTAGAAGGAACGAAGAAACAGCAGTTGCGGCCTATTCCGCAGGAGCACTGGGGCGCACTGGCCATGCTCTTCGAGAACCAGGCATGGGCCACTAAGCGGTATGAGCAATCCGTGTTGGAGGCAACTACGACAGGAGATGCTGTCCTGCCAGTAACTTACACCTTGCCAATTATCCGCAACGTGTACCCCAACTTAATAGTTATGAAAATTGCTAGTGTGCAACCCCTGCCCGCGTCTAGTGGGGGCGTAGGAAACGTATTCTACATGGACTTCCTGCGCGAGGATGCGGGGGATACCAATCTGACCGTGCCTGACAGCGACTATGCCTTTAGGGGCGAGAATGAGGTGCCGCGCAGGGTCAAAATGCAAATCCAAAAGACAACTATCACGGCGGAGAAGATGATTCTTGGCGCAAGCTGGTCATCTGAGATTGAGGAAGACGCACGTGGGGCGCTCAACATTGACGTTGAGAATGAGCTAATCACGCAGATGTCGCTAGAAATCCAGCGCGAGATTGACCAAATCGTGCTTAACGAGATTCTGCTCTGGGCTGAGGCGGGCAATGTAAACTGGTCGTGGACTATGCCAGGTAGCTATGTGTCGGCGAAGGACTATTACCAGACCATTGGGCACGCACTAGTTGACATGGAAGACCTCATCTACGGGTCCCGCTACCGCCAGATGGATTGGGTTATCGCTGGACGCAATGTGGTGAAATACATCCGCAAGATGCAGGATTTCAAGCCCGCACCGCGCAATCAGCCGATTGACCCATTCCAGGTCAGCGTGGAGTTTGTGGGCCGCCTAGAGGGATTCTGGGATGTCTACCTGACCAGTCATATCAACACCAACCGCGCCATCGGCGGATGTTACCCACGCAGTCAGACGGATACGGGCTACATCTTTGCCCCATATATTCCACTTATGCCTATGCCAAAAGTGTACGCGGAATTCATGCCGCTAGACGACAGCGCGATGCCTGGTGCATATGTGAACACGGATAAGTGGAGCAGAAACGTCAGGACTCGGTTCGGGAAGAAGTTGGTTGTTCCAGAACTGTACGCAACGATGTCTATCTCAGCATAAAAATGCGGGTACGCAACATAACAGGGGTAATTCAACTTGATTCACCAAGCGGCGTGGTGTTACCGCCGACGCCGCTTGGTGAATGGGTTGACCTTCCGCCAGAGGTAGCCTTGAGGCTATGGCGGCTGCGAAAAGTCGAGGTGCTAGATATAAACGACAGCGAGAAGCTGTTGTGGAGAGAGGAAGACGGCACGCATATCATGTGGATGTCGCCGTTCTCCCTTGCCGATGGTTATGCGACAGCGGCAGAAGCTCTTGTCTTGGCCCTTCTAGAAAATGGGCTAAGGGTGCACGTGGCGAGTTGCTGGTTTGCTAGCACGTATGGCCTGCAAGCAAAGACCGTCAACTTACTGCAAGAGCCGTTGGGCGGGCCGTACAAGGTAGGTGTTTGCATGGCGACGCCAGGGGAGTTTGCGAAGCTCCCTACGCCGTACAAGATTGGCTTTACGATGTATGAGTCAAATGACCCGCTGCATAACCTTCCAGAATGGAGACATGAATGTAATGCGGTGGACGAGTTGTTTGTCCCCAGCAAGTATTGCAGAGAGGTATTTGGGCGCTTTGTAAGGCGTAAAATTACGGTAGTACCGCTGGCGGTATCTCCGTATTACTATTTAGCGCAGAAGAAAAGGCCGAAGGCAAAGTTTGTTTTCGGCATACATGGCACTTTAACAGGAAGAAAATCTCCGTTAGAAGCGATAGATGCTTTCACAAAAGCCTTCCCGACGCAGGACGATGTTGAATTACAGGTCAAGACAAGGCTAGGGATTGTGGGATATGGGCAGAATTACATTCCGCCGATTCGTGACAAACGAGTGAAAGTAATCAATGAGGACTGGTTGCCATCTCGCGTGCGTGGTTGGCTTTCGGAGCAAGTAGATGTCTATATCTTTCCAACAAAGGG
>Ga0078972_1013516_pt1 | contig 13419 bp, 12 predicted proteins | sample YelNatPaOPGAMG01_FD_67568 | JGI IMG/M metagenome (GOLD analysis project Ga0078972, IMG submission 67568) | Hot spring thermophilic microbial communities from Obsidian Pool, Yellowstone National Park, USA - OP-RAMG-01 (SPADES assembly) (version 2) | ecosystem: Environmental > Aquatic > Thermal...
CGTCAGACTCATTACGGACTCCTGGTTCGGTACCAAGAAAACGCGACGTATGGCGAGAACGACAGGAAAAAGCATACCCCATTTTCATCCTGCAGGGTGAGCCCTGCTCATGACGACTCATTAGTAAACGCCCTCATGTATTTAAAATTTTTCCCCCTTCATTGCGCGGCTTGGGGTCGAGGGGGATCTGGCAATACAAGCCAGGATGCTAACAAATGTTAATTTCTGAGAAGGTTACTCCTGTCTTTGTCTTGAGGCGAAATATCCTTATTTTTTATTGACATCCATTGGGACGGGGTGCTAGTGTTTATTTCTTGAAATTTAACAATTGTTAATTTCCCTTCGGCCCTCGCTCGGACACCCCCTGCCAGACCCAAGGATTATCTTTTTCGATTCGTTCAGGATCCTAGACAGAACAGGGGTGAGCTGTTAGAATGGTCGAAATGAGACTTAGTCTCTTTGTGGAGAGATTTGTTGTGATATCACGAAAGAATGGGGTGTGCTGGTGAAAAGAATATGGGCGGGGGCAGGGATTTTTCATGGCGTTAGACGGGGCGTTGTCCTAGTCCTCGGGGCCATTTTTCTGACACTTCCGGGAGTGGCACAGGCTGATGGGCCTGGGGTGAAAGATCCCGGTACGTCAATCCCCTCCCCGGACAGAGCAAAGGGGCTCTCCGATCCCCCGCTGTCCGTTCGGGAGGCGGTCCGCATCGCCCTTGAAAAAAATCCCAACCTGATCTCTTTCAAGAAAACCTGGCAAGGCACAAAGGATCTCGAGAAGACAGCCCTGGCCCCCGCCGACCCCCAGATCCAGTACGAGTATGGAGGAGGCGAGCAGGGGAACGGGCAGAATATCCTGACCAATACCGCCGGAACGCCGACCGGAGTTCAAGGTGTGGGCCTTCCTTATATGACCGGGAGCAACTGGGCGATCGTCCAGTCCTTCCTCTTCCCGGGGAAGGCCATCTATGGATACAAGGTCAATAAGGACAATACGGAGATCGCCTACGACTCCTACCGCGTTCAACGGGTCCAGCTTCGCAACCAGACAGAGACGGCCTGCTACCAGTGGCTTCTCTCCCGGGAGACGCTTCGCCTCAACGATGAGCTCCAGACATGGCTCCGGCGCGTTCTGGAGATTACCAAGGCCAAGCTCTCGGTAGGCTCGGTCCAGATCCTTGATGTGGTGAATGCCCGGGTGGCCCTCTCTCAGGCCCGCCTCGACCGTCTCACCGCGAGGTTCCAGATGGAGGTGGCAAAGAAGCAGCTCAATACCTATCTGGGCTTTTCCATGGACCGGGAGACCCGGGTGGCGCCTGTTCCCGATCCCGGCCCACTGACGGTGACGATGTCAGAGCTTGAGTCCCGGGCCATCGAGAACCGGCCCGATCTTCTCCAGGCGCGCTCGACTGTCGAGTTAAACCGCCACCAGCTCACCTTGGCCAAGCTCGGATTTCTTCCGGACTACCAGCTGACGGGCTCGGAGGGAGGCGAATCATGTTACGGATTCTCCGGGATCAACTGCTGGTATGTGGGCGTCCAGGTCAACGTGCCGATTTTTGCCCCTCTCAAGCAGAACCTCCAGTATGACTCCCAGGCCGAGATGCTTCGCGCCGCGGACTGGCAGTACCGCTGGCAGGCCGCCCAGGTCCGCCTTGCCGTCGACAACCTTTATTCCCAGGTCGAATTGGCCTATCGCCAGTACCGGATGAACGCCGACGAGATTCTTCCCCAATCGAGGCTGGCCTTTGAGCTGGCACTCACCGGCTATGAAAACCAGAAGAACGATTTTCTCTACCTGATCAATGCGGTCCAGTCCTACCGGCAGGCCCAATACAACCGGTATCAAGGCCTGATCGGCTACTATCAGGCCATCTCCAACCTTGAGGCCGCGGTGGGTACGCCCCTCGGGAGGGTCGTCTCCTCGACCCCGCCCGGAGGGTGAGCCATACCTTTTGTCTGATACTGGCGGGACAAAGTCGTTTGTTCCGGACCTCTGCCTTTTCAAGATGCGAACTGTAACCGGAGATATCTCATGAGATTGTTGATTGTGGGCCTCATCGCGCTCCTCCCGGGACTTTTTTTGTCCCATGCGACCCTGGCCCGGGCGGCCGATTTCCCCGGAGGGGCCAGAACGCCGGAGAGCCTGTCCGAGGTCCGGCTGACGCCGGAGCAGCAGAAGTCGGGATTTGTGGCCGTCGCTCCCGTCGAGAAGCGGAGCATGGAGACCGAACTTCGCCGGACCGGGACGGTCAATTTCGACGAGGAGAAGGTCTCGGTCGTCTCCGCCCGGGTCGGGGGGCGGGAGGTCAAGGTGCTGGCCTTCGAGGGGCAGAAGGTCAGAAAGGACGATCCGCTGGCCCTGGTCTACAGCCCCGACTACACGACGGCCGAAGTCGAGCTCCTCAACGCCTTCAAGGTGCAGGAGACACTGAAGGACCGGGTGGAAAGTCAGGCCTATATCAAGGCCGCCGAGAGAAAGCTCCGGCTTCTGGGCGCCTCGGAGGAGGATGTCGCCCGGATATCCTCCTCCCGCAAGATCGCGAAGTATCTGACGCTCCACGCCCCGCGTTCCGGGGTGATCCTGAACTCGAACCTCCGGGCCGGTCTCTTCATGAACCCCGGGGACCAGCTCATGACCGTCGCCGACCTGTCGAGCCTCCTTGTCTACATGGATATCTATGAAGGAGACTTTCCCCTTGTCAGAAGAGGACAGCTGGTCGCTCTCGAGACGGTGGCCTATCCGGGGAAGGTCTTTCCCGGAAAGATCATCTATCTCGGCGGGATGGTCGACCCCAATACCCGGACCTTCCACGTCCGGGCAGAGATCCCCAACCCCGAACGCCTCCTCAAGCCCGGCATGTTCGCCTCCGTCCGGATCCACCTTAACCGGCCCCGACCTGTTCTGGCCGTCCCCGAGAGGGCCCTCCTCCGTGACGAGCATGGCTATCATGTCTTTGTCGAGCGCTCTCCCGGGATCTTCGTCCTTCGTCGGGTCGTCCCCGGCCGCGAGAAAAACGGATGGATGCGTATTGAGTCCGGTCTTGTCCCCGGCGACCGGATCGCCGTCCGGGGAAGCCTGCTTCTTGAAGGGATCCGGGAGGACAACCTGAGCCGGGGAACAAGGACGGCTCCCGCCTCCCTCGGCCGGATCGCCGGGCCGCATTCATGAAACACCTTGTCGCCTTTTCCCTTCGGGAGAGGGTCATCGTCTTTCTCGTGGCGATCACCCTCTCGGTGATCGGAGTCTTTTCCTACGAAAACCTCCAGATCGAGCCCTACCCCGACGTCTCCCCCCTCGAGGTCCGCGTCCTGACCCAGTGGCCCGGACGGGGAGCCCAGGAGGTCGAGCGCCAGATCACCCTTCCGGTGGAGATCGCCATCAACGGCACTCCCGGCATGAAGACCCAGCGGTCCATTTCCATGTACGGCCTCTCCGTCGTGATCGCCGTCTTCAAGGACGGTGTCGACGACTTCGAGGCCCGCCACCGGATCTACAACCGGATCTCCCAGGCCAATCTTCCCGCCGGCATTGTTCCGGTTCTCGACATCAACACTCCCGCGACGGGCGAGATCTATCGCTATACGCTCACCGGAGCCCCCCTCGACGAGCTCAAGACGCTCGACGACTGGGTTCTGGAGAGGCGTTTCAAGGAGATCCCCGGGGTCGCCGACGAATCCGGGATGGGAGGATGGATTCGCCAGTACCAAATCCTGGTCGACCTGGCGAAGCTCCGGGACTTCAATATTCCTCTGGCACAGGTTCTCTCCGCTGTCTCTGCCGCCAACAACAATGTCGGCGCCTACGTAATGAACTTTGGAGAGACGGCTGCGGTGGTGCGCGGGCTGGGGCTTTTGAAAAACCGGGGAGATATCGAGCACATCATGGTGGGGGAGGTGAAGGGAACCCCGGTTCTCCTTCGGGATATCGCCTCCGTCCGGATCGGTCCTCAGCCCCGCCTGGGCCGGGTGGGACGCAACTACGAAAACGATACGGTCGAAGGGGTCGTGCTCCTTCTGCGCGGCGCGAACACCCGACATGTGATGGATCGGATCCACAAGAAGGTGGTCGAGATCCGGGCGCATGACCTGCCTGCGGGAGTGAAGCTTCTTCCCTTCTACGACCGGACCCAGCTCATGCACTGGACTCTTCATACCGTTCTCGAAAACCTCTCCCTGGGGATCGGGCTGGTCCTGCTGACCCTCTATCTCTTTCTGGGCAATCTTCGGTCGGCGGTTATCGTCGCAGTGACGATCCCTGTGGCTCTTCTGACGGCCTTCTCGATCATGAAGGCCCACGGGGTCTCGGCCAACCTCCTCTCCCTCGGGGCGATCGACTTCGGAATTCTGGTCGACGCCTCGGTGATCGTGGTGGAGAATATCTACCGCCACATGACCGGAGGGGAGCCGGGAGAGGACCGGCGCTCGACCTTCATCGTGGTCTATCAGGCGGTGACCGAGGTCCAGTCGGCGACGGTCTTCTCGACTTTGATCGTTTTCTCGGCCTACGTGCCCCTCCTCTTTATGAGCGGGATCGAAGGCAAGATCTTCTTTCCCATGGCCTATACCATGGGAGGGGGTCTCCTGGCGGCCGTTCTTCTGTCCATGACCCTCTCGCCGGCACTCTCTTCCACTCTTCTGGCAAATGTGGGGGCCCATCCCGACACTCGCCTCATGCGGGTCATCAAGAAGGTCTACGACAGCCTTCTTCTCTTTGTCCTGGGCCGCCCCCGGCTGGTTCTCGGGGTGGCGCTCCTCTTTCTTGTGGTGACACTCGGCTTTGCCCTTCCCCGCCTCGGAACGGAATTTCTTCCGAAGCTCGAGGAGAACAATCTCTACATTCGGGCGACGTATCCGGCAGCCGTGAGCCTCGATTACGGGGCGCACCTGACCGACGGGATCCGGCGCCTTGTGCTGGAGGTCCCCGAGGTCAAGACCGTTGTCTCCGAAGAGGGACGCCCCGACGATGCCTACGATGTGGGCGGCTTCTGGAACTCCGAGTTCGCGATCTTCTTCAAGCCGCACAAGGAGTGGCGCAAGGGGGTGACGAAGGCTGAGATCCAGAAGGAGGTGCTCCAAAGGATCAAGACCTTGCCGGGAGTGACATACAACGTCTCCCAGTACATCGAGGACAACGTGGAGGAGGCGGTCTCCGGGGTCAAGGGCCAGAACAGCATCAAGATCTACGGTCCCGATCCGGTCACCCTCGAACGGCTGGCCCACCAGACGCTCGGGATCCTCTCCGGGGTCGAGGGGTTCCACGACCTGGGGCTCTTCCGTATCCGCGGAGGCCCCGAGCTCGATATCCGGGTCGATGCCCTGGCCTGTGCCCGTTACGGGATTCATGTGGCCGATGTGGAGTCGGTCATCCAGGCGGCCGTGGGGGGGGTGGCCGTTACGCAGGTGCTGAAGGAGGAAAAGCGCTTCGACGTGACCGTCCGGCTCTCCCGTCCCTACCGGAAGGATATCGAGGCGATCCGCTCGATCCCCGTCGACAGCCCCGACGGCTCCCATATCCCTCTCTCCCAGCTTGCGACAATCGAGCTCAAGATCGGGAACTCCTATATCTTCCGGGAGGCTAACTCGCGATATATCCCGGTAAAGTTCTCCGTCCGTGGACGGGACATCGGGTCGTCCGTCGAAGAGGCGAAGCGTCTCATCGCCACGCGTCTCCCCCTTCCCTCCGGTTACCGGATCCGGTGGTACGGAGAGTATAAGGAGATGAAGGAGGCCCAGCATCGTCTGGCGCTCCTACTTCCTATCGCCTTCGGCATGATCTTCCTGCTTCTTTATTGGGCCTACCGGTCGGTGAAGTATGCCCTCGTCCAGATGCTCTCCGTACCGGTTGCCGTCACCGGAGGGGTCTGGGCGCTCCTCCTCACCGGACATCACCTGAGCATATCGGCCTCGCTGGGCTTTCTCTCCCTCTTCGGGATTGCCATCCAGGACGGGATGATTCTCATCAACTTCGTGACCAACCTCAGAAGGGAAGGTCTCTCCATGCGCGACGCGCTGATCCAGGGAGGGAATCTGCGGGTCCGCCCCGTCCTGATGACGGCCCTTCTTGCGGGGCTCGGTCTGCTCCCTGCGGCCCTCTCCTCGGGGATCGGAAACCAGGCGCAGAAGCCCCTGGCCATCGTGATCGTGGGGGGCGTTCTCACGACCATCGTCTTCACCCTGCTGGTGCTCCCCGTCGTCTATTCACTGACAGGCCAGCTTCCTCTTGTCGATGAGGAGTCGCGGAGGGGATGACGGAAGCAGATTTTTTGCGGGATTCTTTGTAACACGCAGACGTGGAACGAAGAGGAAAAGGCCGGTCACAAAGATGTGATCGGCCTTTTTTATTTCACTAGTTTTAGATTAGTTTGACTTCTTGAAGCCTCGGGGAGAGGTTCCATGGAAGGAGATCTCGGGATATTTCTCGACGACATACCGGAGGGCCCATTCGTTCCGGAAGAGGGCGACGGGCTCCCCCTCCCGGTCGTAGACGCGCAAGGTGTCGAGGGTTCCCGAAAGGGCGTCGATCCGGTTTTTGTCGCCGGTGATCCAGCGGGCCCTGTCGTATCCGACAGGATCGAGGCGGGTCTTCACGTTGTATTCGTGCTCGAGACGAAACTTCAAGACCTCAAGCTGCAGGGCGCCCACGGCCCCGACGATCATATCCCGTTCTCCATGGGGATCCTGGGCAAAGACCTGAATCGCCCCCTCCTCGGCAAGCTGGTCGAGCCCCTTTTTGAGGTGTTTGCGCTTTAGTGGGTCCTCGAGAATCAGGCGAGCGAAGAGTTCGGGGGAGAAGGAGGGGATGCCTTCGAAGTGAAAGAGCCCTTTTTCGCAGAGGGTGTCGCCGATCCGGAAGACTCCAGGGTCGTGGAGGCCGATGATGTCGCCGGGCCAGGCTTCCTCGACGCGCTCCCGCTTCTGTCCCAGAAACTGAATCGTCTTGGAAAGCCGGAGAGGTTTTCCGGTGGTGGCGTTCGTGGCCGTCATCTCGCGGACGAATCGTCCGGAGCAGACGCGAATGAAGGCGAACCGGTCCCGGTGCTGGGGATCCATGTTGGCCTGGATCTTGAAGACGAATCCCGAAAAGGAGGGAGTCTCCGGGGGAATGGCCCCCTTGTCGGACTGGTAGGCCCGGGGGGAAGGAGCAAGATCGACGAAGGAGTCGAGAAAGAGCTCGATGCCGAAATTGTTGAGGGCGCTTCCAAAGAAGACGGGGGTGACGCGCCCTTCAAGAAAGCCTTTTCGATCGAAGGAGGCTCCTTCGTGGGAGAGAAGAGCGATCTCCTCGTGGAAGGCCTCCTGGTCGGGCAGGGAGGCTATGACAGTCTCGAGCTCGGGATCGGAGGAGGCAAGGATGCGATCGCTCGCCCGGGCACCGCCGTGGTCGACCGCCTCGTAGAGGTGGGCCTTGTCGCGGGTGAGGTCCCAAACCCCGCGAAATCCGGTCCCGGAGCCGATCGGCCAGTCGAAGGGAATGGCCTGGATGTCGAGGGTCCGCTCGATCTCGGAGAGAAGGGCGAAGGGGTCGACGCCCTCGCGGTCAACCTTGTTGATAAAGGTGACGATGGGAAGCTGGCGCATCCGGGCGACCTCGAAGAGCTTCAATGTCTGGGGCTCGATCCCCTTGGCGCCATCGAGAAGCATGACGACCGAGTCGACCGCCTCGAGCGTCCGGAAGGTATCCTCGCTAAAGTCCTTGTGGCCAGGAGTGTCGAGGATGTTGAGGGTATGGTCATGGTAGTCGAAGACGAGAGCGCTTGAGGTCACGCTGATGCCGCGCTGGCGCTCAATTTCCATCCAGTCGCTTGTGGCATAGCGTGCGGCCTTTCTTGCCTTGATGGAGCCGGCGAGGTGAATGGCCCCTCCGTAAAGAAGAAGCTTCTCGGTCAGCGTGGTCTTCCCGGCGTCCGGGTGGCTGATAATGGCAAAGGTCCGGCGGCGTAAGATCTCTGCAAAAAGGGGTGTCTGTGAAGTCTGCTCCATCATGCCTCTCGGGAAGGATTTCTGATTGAATGGGGAAACGGGTTAGAAGGGATGGCGCCCCTCGACGGCGCGGATCAGCGTGATCTCGTCGACATATTCGATTTCAAGGCCCACGGGGATACCAAAGGCGATCCGGCTTACCCGAATGCCCAGAGGTTTGACCAGACGGGAGAGGTAAAGGGCCGTGGCTTCGCCTTCGGTGGTGGGGGAGGTCGCCAGGACGACCTCCCGGATCTCCGGGTTCTCGAGCCGCAAAAGAAGCTCTCGGATCTTCAGCTTCTCGGGGTCGATCCCCTCGAGGGGGGAGAGTCGTCCCTCGAGGACGTGGTAGCGTCCCCGGAACTCTCCGCTTTTTTCGATCGAATAGAGGGTCTGGATGTCTTCGACAACGATCAGGATCGAGGGATCGCGGGCCGGATCGCGGCAAATGGCACAAAGAGAGGGCATGGCGGTCTCGCCGGGGGGACGGGAGACGATGTTGCGGCAGTCCGGGCAGGGAAGGAGTCGCTCCTTGAGAGCGGCGACGGAATCGGCCAGGGCCTGGCGTTCCCCCTCTGGGGCCTGAAGAAGGTGAAAGGCAAGGCGGGTCGCGGTCTTTGTCCCGATCCCGGGAAGGTGTCGAAAGAGGTCGACAAGATCCTGGAAGGGCTCCGGAAAGAAGGAGGATCCCGATCGGGGGGGCCTCTCCATCAGAATCCCGGGAGTCCCATTGCGGAAAGGGGGTTGCCCGGTCCCATTCCGGTGGCGTCTCCCATGATCCGCGTTGACTCGGTGCGAACTTTTTGTCCGGCATCGTTGACAGCCATCACCACAAGGTCGGATATCCTTCCCGGATCACTCGAGAGAATGGCAGGATCGATCGAGAGGGAGAGAAGTTCAAAGCGGCCATTCATCGTGGCGCGAATCTGGCCGGCTCCGGATTCGCCTGTCACGGTCAGGCGGGAAATCTCTTCCTTGGCTTTGGCAAGATTGGCCTGAAGCTCCTGGGCTTTTTTTACGAAGTCGAGTCCGAACATCAGTTGCTCGTTTCTCCTTGAGTATGGTCATGGGGGGCGCGAGGGGATCTGACCTCGAGAACCTCCGAGTTGAAGACGGTCACGGATTCGGCGACAAGGGGAGGGAGAGGCCGGCCGTCATTTTTTGCCGTTCCGGGCGGTGCCGATCCCCGGGACTTTCCCGGAGACGCTCCGGTAGGGGTGGCCGAGGGCGTCTCGATGCGGAGAGGCTCCGACGATTTTACGGCCTGGGAGAGGGCGCGGGCAAGGGCCTCCTTGTTGGCCTGGATCCGGTTGTTGAAAAAAGAATTCCCCGTATCGAGAAAAAGGGTGTCTTTCTCGAACTTTCGGGTCCGGGCAGACTCGAGAAGCGTGGCCGTGTCGTGAGGAAGGCGGGCCAGGGCCCGGGGCCAATCCCCGGGGATCCGAAGGTCGAGGGGGCCGAAGTCATCTGCGGGGGGCGAAGTCGGAGCGGACGGGTCCGGTAAGGATGGGGGGGAAGGAGCCTCCGACTCTCGGGGTGGGAGGGGGAAGACATCTGTCGGGCTCAGGGTCGCGGGGTCCGGCGGAGAGGGCCGAACAGGGCGAGGAGGGGAAGGAATCGAAGGGGCAGCGGCCGGAAGGGGACGAGGCCGGGGGGAGCCCGTATCGGAGGCCGGAAGCGACCCTGAAAGCTTTGCAAGGATCTCGGGAAGGGGCATAACCTCTCTGAGATGGCAGAGCCTTGCCAGAAGAAGCTCAAAGGTGATGGCCGGCTGAGGGGATCTCCTCAGGTCGTCCTCCCCGCGGACAAGAACGGACAGAACCTGTTCGAGGAAGAAAATGTTCGGGGGCGGGTCGAGGGGGAGGGCCTGAACGCTTTCCCGGATCCATCCGTAGCGCGGACCGTCGAGGGGTTCTCCGTCGAGGGCGCTGTGCATGATGTCCCGAAAGCGTCGGGCCAGGGCGCGGATCTGGGCTCTGGGGTCGACGCCGGCGTCGAGCGCCGTGCGGGCGGTCCCCAATGTGGTCGGAAGATCGCCCAAAAGGATCGCGGCCATCATCTTTTCTTCGAGGGCATTGTCGGTGACGCCCAGAAGGTCGGCTACGTCGGCAGGGGTCAGCGCCTCTCCGCCTGTTCTCAGGAGCTGGTCGAGGAGGGAGAGGGCGTCTCGAAGACTTCCCTCGGCCGCCCGCGCGACCATAGTGATGACGGCCGGGTCGAGGGTGAGGGATTCGGAGCGGCAGACATGAAGGATACGTTCCGAGATCTGGGAGACGGAAAGAAGCCGGAACCTGAAGTGCTGGCACCTGGAGAGAACGGTGTCCGGGATCTTGTGCGCCTCGGTGGTGGCAAGGATGAAGACGACGTGAGGGGGGGGTTCCTCGAGGGTTTTGAGAAGGGCGTTGAAGGCAGAGGTCGAAAGCATGTGGACTTCGTCGATGATGACAATTCTCGAGCGACCGGAGAGAGGCGTATAGACGAGGCTTTCCCGGAGGGTCCTGACATCGTCGACTCCCGTGTGTGAGGCTCCGTCCATCTCGGTGACATCGGGGGAGCGTCCATCAGCGATCTCAGTGCAGGAGGAACATGTCAGGCAGGGAGTGGCGGTCGGGCCAGAAGCGCAATTGATGGCCTTGGCCAGTATTCGCGCGACGGTGGTCTTGCCGACACCGCGCTCTCCGGAGAAGAGATAGGCCTGCGTCATGGTTCCTGATGTGAGACCCCGGGTCAGGGAGCGGACAACGGCCTCCTGTCCGATCAGATCCGAAAAGGTCTTTGGCCTGTAAATTCGGGCAAGGGAGGCGAACTGGGCCATGAATGCTCCGTGTGGACGAGGGAAACGTAAAAGGCGGAGGAGTCGAAAGAGGACCGAAGGGACCCCAGGGGAATCCGGGGCACACGTGATGCACCGCTACCGTTGCTTCCTTCCGGACCTGGCGGGGTTCGCGGGATCTCGTTGCCCGGAGCCTGGAGCCCCATCGGACCGCTCTCGGGCGAACCGCTCCCGGTAACGGGACCTGACAGTAAATGGCGGAGAGAGGGGGATTTGAACCCCCGAGGCGCTTTTTAGGCACCTACACGATTTCCAGTCGTGCTCCTTCGGCCGCTCGGACATCTCTCCATCGACTGGCATGAAAGCGGAACATCAAAAGATAATAGCGGGAAGGTGCGCGAAAAACAAGAGGAGAAAAAGGCAATCAGGGCAGGACAAGGATCCGGGGATGGTCATGGATCAGGTCGAGGAGTCCGTCCTGGGTCAGTGGGAGGATCCCGGCCGGAGGGTGGGGATCGAGAGATCCCGTCCTCTCCGGGAGGATCATCGGGGGGATGTCTGGAGTCATGTTGGGGAAAAGAGCTCCGGCAAGATAGACGAGGAAGGGGGGACTCTCCGGATCTTCCACGGAAGAGATCACCTTCTGGAGACGTTCGTCTGGGGGGGTGCGCAGAAGAATAAGCATGGGGTGTCCTAAAAGACGATTGTGTGGTCGAATGTTGGAAGCAGTCTTCCGAGCTCTTGAAGGGTCAGGGGTTCTCCCGTATTCGGGGAGAAGACCGCCTCATCGGGCTCGTAGTAGACCTTCTGGGCCATTTGGAGAAGTGTCGGGAAAAATCTCTTCAGAACCTCACCATCCTGGTAGTCCTCGAGGTCATTGGCAGAGGCCATGAGAAGAGGGCGGGCCTCCCGGAACAGATAGACCGAGAGGGGGATCTCCCCGGCCACAAGTCCGAGTGCCGATCTGACCCCCTCGGCCGGTCGGGGGTCCCGCTCGGGATCGGTTTTTATGACAAGGAGGGTCCGGTGGGTTTTTGCAGTCACGAGATCCCTTTCACGCGAAGGCCAGGAAACGGTCGCAGCCTTCGATCACCTGCGTCAGGACGACCAGTCCGCAAAATGTCGTTTTGCCCGGGTCGGGAAGTCTGCGGTTCTGGGCGGCATAGGCGCAGGTGTAAACGGTGACGCCGCGGTCGACCAGGTTATGGATCCAGTCTTCCCGCAAGAATCGTGCTCCTTCGTCCAGAAGATAGAGGTAAATCTCATCGGAACGGGAGAGGGCCGTCTCCACAAGGGACTGAACACGGGGCCCATCGTTCTTTTCGGGATGGGTCGAAAGAAGAATGCCGATTTTCATAAGTTCATTATCCTCCTGTCGCTTGGCGCGGGGCAAGTGGGAGCTTTTCCGTTGTCCAGAGGCCATTCGGGAGAATCACGACGGTGTGAGGGTAGGGGAGGTCGATGCCCTCTTCGCGGAAACGTCGGGCAATGATGAAGTTCAGGTCGGAGAGAACGTTGTGCCGTCGGGTCCCGTCCTCGATCCAGTAGATCAGCTCGAGGTTGAATGAGGAGGATCCGAACTCGGAGAACCAGACTTCCGGGGCGGGATCGGGAAGAACCTCCGGATGGGCTCCTGCGATCTCCTTCAAGAGGGTGACCGCGCGGTCGAGCCGGGTGGCATCCATTCCGATGCCGACCTTCAGGTGCATCCGGGTCTTGCGGTCCCTGTGACTCCAGTTGACCACCTTGTTTGAAATCAGGTGGGAGTTGGGAATGATGATGGCGATATTGTCCCGGCTCATGACGGTCGTCGATCGGGCCTTGATCTCGACGACTGTGCCAAGGATCCCGTCGACTTCGATCAGGTCTCCGACCTGAATGCTCTTTTCGAGGAGAATAACGACGAGCCCGATCATGTTGGAGGCGAGAGTCTGCAGGCCGATCCCGAAGCCGATGCCCAGAACGCCGAGAGCCCCACCGAGAAAGGAGAGCCTGACCCCCAGGTTGTCGAGGGCGATGATGACGGCAAGGGCCAGAATGAGGTTTGAGGCCAGGGTCGACAAAAGGCGCATGAGATGACGGGTCTGGGGAGAAGACTGGTTCTGGACCCTGGAGCGGAGGGCTCTGTGAAGGAGTGCCCGGAAAAAGAGTCCAAGCAGGATGATGATGGTGAAGTCGACAAGACCGGCCAGTGTTACGGGGGTCTTTCCGAGATGGAAGACGGTGACGTCCCATATAAATCTGCCGGGTTTGTCGGCCCGATGGAGTTGATGGATGAGGTCGATCGCGAAAATGTGAAGGTCTCCCTGATTACAGAGAATGCCGGCGCAACAAGAACACGAGGCTCATTTTGCGGAATCCTGCGGCGGATGTAAAGTCTCGGAAGGCGGACGGCATGAGTGTGGATCGTTGTTTGAGTTTCCCGTTTGGAAACTCCTCCAAACAATAAACTGGACCCAGCGGACGGGTCATTCCTTTGGACCCAGAACGTAAAGCGGGAGGAACGAAATCTTCTCACCGGCACCTACGTCATCGAGACCAGCCATGCCGACAGAACAGGCCCCCAGATCTGGTCTCTCTACACAACCCTGACTCAGGTGGAAGACGTCTTCCGGAACCTGGGAAGCGACCTTGGCATCCGGCCCGTCTTCCACCAGAAGGCCGATCGCTGCATGGCCCACCTC
>Ga0078972_1013520_pt1 | contig 13415 bp, 13 predicted proteins | sample YelNatPaOPGAMG01_FD_67568 | JGI IMG/M metagenome (GOLD analysis project Ga0078972, IMG submission 67568) | Hot spring thermophilic microbial communities from Obsidian Pool, Yellowstone National Park, USA - OP-RAMG-01 (SPADES assembly) (version 2) | ecosystem: Environmental > Aquatic > Thermal...
CCCAACTCTTCCCAAAGGCGATCAAGGCTCCACGTATAAAATAGGTTTTATGGCTGCCATCACCGGCAGCGCCTCTTCCCTGGGCGAGCCGGAACGCGACGCGGCGGTGATGGTCCAAAAGCAACTGGACGCCCAGGGAGGCATCGTCGGCCCTGACGGCGTCCGACACCCCGTCAAAATCCTCATCCAGGATACTCAAAGTAGCGGCGATGTCGCTGTTCCCGTAGCCAAGAAACTCATTGACGATGAACGCGTGATCGTCATCATCGGCCCAACCAGAAGCCCCGTGTCCATGGCCCTGATCCCCATCATGCAGGAGGCCAAGGTGCCCAACATCTCCATGGCCTCCTCCAGCGCCATCGTCAAGCCCGTGGCCGAGCGCAAGTGGATCTTCAAGACCGCACAGTCCAACGAACACACCGCCCCCTGGCAGGTCAAGTATGCCAAGGCCAAGGGCCTGACCAAGATCGCCAATGTCTATGTCAACGATGCCTACGGCGAGGACGGCGCCGCGGCCATCCGCGAGACGGCCAAGGCGGAGGGGGTGGAGATCGTCCTGGAGGAGACCTTTGAGAGCGGCGATACGGACATGACCGCCCAGATCACCAAGATCAAGGCCAGCGGGGCCCAGGCGGTGTTGGTGACGGCCATCCCCCCTGCAGCGGCCATCTTCACCAAACAGTTCCGCGAGATGGGCTTGACCATCCCCTTGATTCACAATCACGGCATCGGCATGAAGTCGTTTATCTCGCTTGCGGGAGAGGCGGCTGAGGGAGTCTTATTCCCTATGGGAAAGCTGGTCGCCGTATCCTTCCTGCCCGATAGCGACCCGCAGAAAAAGGTGCTTGAGGATTTCGTGCGTGACTTTCAAGCTAGTTCGGGCAAGCCCCCTAGCACCTTTGCCGGACATGCCTGGGACGCGCTTCAGATCACCCTAAAGGCTTTAGAGAAACTCCCCGAAGGCCTTTCTCTAGAGGAGCAGCGCTCCCGGCTGCGCGATGAGATCGAGAACACCAAAGGCTTCATCGGTACCGGCGGTGTCTTTAATCTATCGCCTGAGGATCACGTGGGACTTAGCCCCAACGATGTCGTTATGGCCAGGATCACCAAGGGGGATTGGGAATACCTTCCACCCGAGAAATGGTAATTTTGGAGCATGCCCCAGTACATTTTCCGTGACTATCTCCAATTCCTGGTCTCCGGCGTGAGCACGGGGTGCATTTATGTGCTGATCGGCCTGGGCTTGATCACCATTTATAATGTTACGGGCGTGATCAATTTGGCCCAAGGTGAATTCGTCATGCTTGGGGCCATGTTAGCAGTTGCCTATTATCAGGGTTTGCATCTCCCCCTGGTCATAGCCTTCCTGTTAGCCGTGCTCTCTGTGATGATCATCGGCGCACTGGTTCAGCGCCTGACTATCCATCCAGCGCGCCACGCGCCAGAGGTCACGCTGATCATCATCACCATCGGCACCGCGATCACACTCAGGGGAATAGGCCTCCTAGCATGGGGGACAACTCCCCGCTCTCTGCCCGAGTTCTCTACGGGAGCACCACTTGTGCTTTGGGGAGCAGTGCTCAGCCGTCAGCGATTGTGGATCATGGGCACTGCGGCGTTTGTGCTGCTACTGCTCTACCTCTTCTTTGAGTTCACTCTGCTGGGCAAAGCGGTGCGGGCTTGTGCCATCAACCGCCGGGTATCGCAGTTAGTGGGGATCAACACCGAGTTCATGGCCTTACTAGCCTACGCTCTCAGCGCAGGAATGGGCGCAGTGGCAGGCATTGTCATTGCGCCCCTTACCCTAGTAAGCTACGATATGGGGCTAGTCCTAGGGCTTAAAGGATTCGTAGTAGCTATCATGGGGGGCCTCGTCAACGCCCCGGTCGCAGTGGCTGGTGGCTTGCTATTGGGCGTTTTTGAGTCGCTTGCCGCCGGCACGCTGTCCTCGGGCTTCAAGGATGCGCTGGCCTTCCTGGTCCTTCTGGTGGTGTTGTTAGGGCGCACCATGCAACTCACAGAGCTCTTTCGGAGGCGCGTATGAGCGCGCTCTGGAAGCCCGGTTTCGCCAGCCAACGCGCTAACTGGTTAGGGGTGCTTCTTTTAGCCCTTTTCTTGGGAACCTTTCCCCTATGGTTGAACACCCCTTATGCTTTGAGCACGATGGTGCTGATCGGCATCTACACCATCGTGACGATAGGCTTGTGTCTACTGATGGGTTACGGCGGCCAGGTCTCATTAGGTCAGGCTGCCTTTTTTGGCCTGGGGGCTTATGGCTCGGCGATCCTGACGGCTAAGGGCGGCTGGTCACCTTGGGCAGCCATGATCGTGGCCGCCGTGGGTACCGGGCTGATCGCTTATCTTGTGGGTATCCCCATATTTCGCTTACGCGGGCACTATTTGGCTATGGGGACGTTAGCGTTCGGGGTCGTCACGTACATCGTATTGAACGAATGGAAACAACTCACCGGTGGGGCAACAGGGCTTCCGGGCATCCCGCGTCTGAGCATTGCCGGCATGGTCATCAAAAGCGACCTGGCTTACTACTACCTGGTGTGGCTTTTCGCCTTATTCGCTCTGATCATCGCCCTGAACATCGTCAATTCCCGGATCGGCCGCGCGTTGCGCGCCATCCGCGATAGCGAGCAGGCTGCCGAGAGCCTTGGCGTGGAGATCAGTCGCTACAAGTTGCAAGTGATGGTCATAAGCGCCCTCTATGCCAGCGTTGCGGGGAGTCTGTATGCCCATTACATGATCTTTATCAGCCCTACAGCTTTTGACTTTGGGGTGTCGGTGCGTTTGGTACTCATGGCCGCCGTGGGAGGTCTGGCCTCAATCTGGGGGGCGCCCTTTGGTACGGCAGCCGTGACATTACTGACCCTAGGACTGCGCGAACTCATTCCCCTGCTAACGCAATACGGAACGGGAGAGTACCAGATCATCGCGTATGGCATCCTGCTCGTGATCATCATGATCTTTATGCCCGAAGGATTGGTCACGGCGAGCGTCAAGTTGTGGAGATACAAACTCAGAAGCTGGATAATGGCCGTTGTAGCCAAGATGAGTTCTTCTGGCCGTTCGGGCTCATCAGGCCACGTCAAGAGCGCCTAGACATGCAAGGACAGAGTGCTAGGAGATACAAAAATTTCCTTGAAGAAAATCGGGCGACCATAATCTGCGCCGGAGTTGCCCAGAAAGCAAGTCCCTAACTTCCAGCATCGCATAGAGAATAAGATGAGCTCTGATAAGGCCATAATTCTAGAGATAGATCGCGTATGCAAGAGGTTCGGCGGGTTGGTCGCTTTGGACGAGGTTTCATTTCGCGTCCCTGAGGGCGAGATTCTGGCCCTTATCGGTCCCAACGGCGCCGGCAAGACGACGCTTTTGAACATCATTGCCGGCACAATGGAGGCCACTAGAGGCCAAGTGCGCTTCAGGGGCAAACGGCTTAATGGTCGGCCGGCACACGAGCGCGTACGATTGGGCATTGCTCGCACTTTCCAGCAAGCGCTGATCTTTGAGTCCATGACCGTGTTGGAAAACGTGATGGTCGGTTGCCATCTTCAGGGACAGTGCGGGTTGCCGGAAGTGATACTGCGCCTGCCCCACGCCCGCCGCGAAGAAGAAGACATCTATCTCGATGCCTTGCGTTTTCTGAATCTCGTAGGCCTGGGCGCAAAGGCTCATCAAGAGGCCGGCAGCTTGCCCTTTGGGCAACAGCGCCTCTTGGCCATCGCCCGGGCCCTGGCCACAAACCCCACTCTCATCCTCCTTGACGAGCCGGCTGCAGGGCTTAACCGTCTGGAGAAAAGCGATCTGGCGGATCTTATTCGCCGCATACAACAGATGGGCATCACAACTATCCTGGTGGAACACGATATGGAGTTGGTTATGGGCCTGGCCGAATGGGTGGTCGTCTTGGATCACGGTAAGCGGTTAGCTCAAGGTACCCCAGAAGATATTCGCCGGGATAAGGCGGTTATCGCCGCTTATTTAGGAGAAGAGAGAGCCTAATGCTCAACATAGCCACCGTAAGCGTGTACTACGGGCATATACAGGCCGTTCGGCGCGCCTCGCTGACCGTGCAAAGAGGGGAGATCGTGGCCCTATTGGGCCCCAATGGGGCGGGCAAAAGCAGCCTTCTACATGCCATCGTTGGGTTAAGGCCGCCTTCAGAAGGTCAAATCCACTGGGAAGACCAACGTCTGGATGGTCTACCCCCTTACCATATTGCTCGTAAGGGCATCACCCTGGTACCCGAGGGGCGACAGATCCTGCCAACCATAACGGTACGCGATAATCTCATCTTGGGAAGCTACGTGCATCACCAGAGGAACTTACGCGACCTATTCGGCCCCATGCGTTGGCTCCTTCGGCGCCCGGAGGTACAGCAAAGGTTGGCAAACGTGTTTCGCCTTTTCCCTAGGCTGGAGGAGCGCCAACGCCAGCTTGCTGGCAGCTTGAGCGGTGGCGAGCAACAGATGCTGGCCATCGCCCGCGCCTTGATGTCTTCTCCGCAGTTGCTTTTGTTAGATGAGCCGTCAATCGGCCTGGCTCCAAACCTGGTGCGCGAGATCTTGGCTACACTAACGCGTCTGCGTGAAGAGGGGCTCACGATCTTTCTCGTAGAGCAAGACGCCTACGCTGCACTGCGTATCGCCGATAGGGCCTATGTGATGGAAACAGGACGTATCGTCGCCGAAGGTACAGCGAAAGAGTTGCTCTCCTCAACCCACATGCGACGCGCCTACCTCGGAAGAGCCTGAGTTCTCAGTCTTCTGTTTTCAATGCTGAGTCATATTGCTTGGTTTGTCGGCCCTTTACCTTGCTAAGGGTTGGATGGATAGCCGGTAACTGATGACAAAGGAGGAAAGATGATCTGGAATCGCGAGATGGAATGTGCACCTAGGGATCAGTTAGAGGCTTTGCAACTACGTCGCTTACAAGCCAAAGTCGCCGAGGTTTACGAGAAGGTACCCTTTTACCGCGAAGCCTTTCGTGCAGCGGGCGTCAGTCCGAAGGACATCCGTACCCTAGATGACCTGGCCATCCTGCCCTTCACGCGCAAGAGCGACTTTCGCGATAATTACCCCTTTGGCCTGCTAGCTGTGCCCCTTGATGATGTTGTGCGCATACATGCTTCTAGCGGGACCACAGGCAAGATGACCGTCGTGGCTTACACCGCCAAAGACATTGACACGTGGGCGGAAGTGATGGCCCGAACGCTGAGCTGCGGCGAGGTAACGCGCAAAGACATCGTCCACAACGCCTATGGCTACGGCCTATTCACAGGGGGGCTGGGCATTCACTACGGAGCAGAGCGCATCGGGGCGACGGTCGTGCCCATGTCCGGGGGCAATACCGGTAGACAAGTCACCCTCATCCAAGATTTTGGCGCTACGGCTTTATGTTGCACTCCTTCCTATGCCCTTTTGATCGCCGAGACGGCCCGCGAAATGGGCACAGACCTGCGGCAAAGCAAGCTCAGGGTCGGCTTCTTTGGTGCGGAACCGTGGTCTGAGAGCATGCGCCAAGAAATTGAGGAGCGCTTGGGGATCGCCGCGCTGGATATCTACGGTCTGAGTGAGGTGATCGGTCCAGGGGTCTCCTCGGAATGCATGCACAAGTGCGGCCTGCACATCTTTGAGGACCACTTCCTCGTAGAAGTTATTGATCCTAACACAGGGAAAAAGCTGCCTTACGGCGAACGAGGGGAACTGGTCTTTACTACCCTTACGAAAGAAGCCCTGCCCGTCATCCGCTATCGTACGGGAGACATTGCCCGCCTAATACCCGAACCTTGTGCCTGCGGACGGACGACGGTGCGCATGAGCAAGGTCAGCGGGCGTACAGACGATATGATCATCGTGCGCGGCGTGAATGTGTTCCCCTCGCAAATTGAGTCTGTACTCCTTCAAGTGCAGGGCGTAGAACCCCATTACCTGATCATCGTTGATCGCGAACGAGGAGCCATGGACACCCTGGAGATCTGGGTGGAGGTATCGGAGGATATCTTCTCCGATGAGCTGGGGGCTCTGGCTGACCTGCAGCGCCGTGCAGAAAATGGTATTATTGAAACCTTGGGGATCAACGCGCGAGTCAAACTCGTCGAGCCCCACCGTATTGAGCGCTCCATGGGCAAGGCCAAGCGCGTGATCGACCGCCGCGATGTGTACGGCACACAGCAGGCCTCTTGATGGGAGTGGCTCGTCCTAGTACAGGATAAGACGGACAAAGGAGCGGGGCATGATCTGGAACAAAGAGCGCGAATGCATGTCCAGAAGCGAGCTAGAGGCATTGCAATTGGAGCTTTTACGCCGCCAGGTTGCCACAGTCTATGAAAAGGTGCCCTTCTACCGTCAGTTGCTTCGTAGCCGAGGCCTCAGAGCAGAGGACATCCGTTCTCTTGAGGATTTGCAAGCCTTGCCTTTCACTACCAAGAACGACTTTCGCGATAACTACCCATTTGGCTTGTTAGCCGTGCCCCGCAACCAGATCGCCCGTATCCACGCTTCTAGCGGCACAACCGGCAAGATGACTGTGGTTGCCTACACGCGCAACGATCTTGATATCTGGAAAGAGGTCTGCGCGCGGAACTTGGCTGCGGCCGGCGTCACTGCGGACGACATCGTGCAGATAGCGATGGGCTATGGCCTGTTTACCGGAGGACTTGGTTGGCACCAAGGCAGCGAACTCTTGGGAGCCACTGTAGTACCCATGTCCTCAGGCAATACCAAACGCCAGATCACTCTGATCCAAGATTTTGAGACCACTGTATTCGTCTGTACGCCGTCCTATGCGATCTACGTCGCCGAGCAGGCCGACGAGATGGGAGTAGATTTGCGGGCCACCAAGTTGCGTGTTGGCATCCATGGCGCCGAGCCTTGGTCTGAAGAGATGCGTCGGGAGATTAGGGAGAGGATGGGCGTTGATCCGATAGACACGTATGGACTCAGTGAAGCCATGGGGCCAGGAGTTTCCGGCGAGTGCACGTGTCACTGTGGGCTACACATCAACGAAGACCATTTTCTCCCTGAAGTGATTGATCCCCAAACCGGCGAACCCCTGCCTCCAGGCGAACGAGGAGAGCTAGTCCTAACAACGCTTACCAAAGAGGCCCTGCCCGTGATTCGTTATCGTACCGGCGACATCACCCGCCTGACTTTTGAGCCATGTCCTTGTGGGCGAACCATGGCCCGCATGGAAAGGGTGAGTGGCCGCACCGACGATATGCTGATTGTCAGGGGCGTAAATGTCTTTCCTTCTCAAATTGAAAGCGTCTTGCTGCAAGTCGAAGGAGTTCAACCTCATTACGTGATCCTAGTAGACCGCGAGCGCGGGGCGATGGATGACCTGGAGATTTGGGCCGAGGTATCGGAAGAAGTGTTTACCGATAACATCGGCAGCCTCAAAGGATTGCAACAGAAAGCCGAGTATGAGATGTATGAGACGCTAGGTATCCACGCCCGCGTTAAGCTTGTAGAGCCCGGACGCATTGAGCGCAGCATGGGCAAAGCCAAGCGAGTCATCGACCGGCGCGATGTCTACGGCTCTGCGGCGTCCAAAACAGAACGTTAAGAGTTCTTACAAAGGGGGAGTAGTATGAGAGTCACGCAGGTATCAGCGTTCTTGGAGAATCGCCCAGGTAGATTGCTCTACCTTCTGAACATCCTCGCCGAGGCGCAGGTCAACCTCATCGCCCATAATATCGTAGATGCATCCGATTTCGGCATCGTGCACATGTTGGTGAGTGACCCCCAACGCGCCCTGGAAGCCATTCGGGCCGCTGGCCTGACTTGCTCCAGCACAGCTGTGCTGAGCTTAGAGATCCCCGATAAGCCGGGGGCCTTTGTAGAACGTGTACTCAAGCCCTTGGCCGAAGCGAACATCAACATTGAGTACAGCTACGCCTACAGTGCCCCCAACACAGGCAAAGCCAATATCGTGATCAAAGTGGATGACATTGATCGCGGCGAACAAGTCCTCAAGGCAGCGGGCATCGCCTAAGCTCACTTAGGGACCGGGACCTGTGCGGCAGCTCGCTGAAGCAGGGTAGCAAAGCGCGTCTTGGCCAAAACATACACGGTATCTTGACCTTGTGCCTGCGCCAGTTCGGCGGCCTTTTCATAGTCCGTTAAAGCTGGAGCGAGGTCATCCTTCATCTCATAGATGCCACCGCGTACAAGGTAAGCTTGAGGCGAGTCCGGAGAGAGTTTTATAGCCTCCTGGACTATCTCAAAGGCCTTGTCTAGGTTTTGAACGCTCTGGTAAGCCCTGCTCAAAGTCAGCAAGTACTCCGTACGATCTTGATAGGCAGCCTCTCCTGCAGCAAAGGCTGCCTTGGCTTTCTCGGTTTCTCCTTTAAGCTCGTAAAGGACCCCAAGAGCGACATGAGCCTCTCCTAAGGAGGGGAGAGTAGCGATCGCGCTCTCATACTCGCTGATGGCCTTGTCGTACTCACCTTGCAACATATAGTGTTCCCCGCTAGATACGTGGGCGTGAGCTTTCTTCTGTACTGGGTCCAGCCCAAAGAACCGCTCCATCACAAAGTTCGCAATAACTAACAGCACGAGAACTCCAACGACGGTGAGTACCGCCCTGATGGCGAATTTGCGCTGTCTTTCTGCCAAGAAGACGTCTAGGTACCACCACCAATGTTCCTTTGGCGGGTTCTCTTGACGGCGAGCACCGGCAAGGCCCCCTATACTGCGCAGCTCACGTATGACTTGTGTCGTCTTGCGGGTCAGAATGCCATCAACGGTTTCCAGCCGCGTTCTTTCCGGTCGCAGATCCATATCAGGCGCCAAACGAGCCATCTCCGCCTCGGCCTGATCGCGCAGCCTGAGCAAATCCAGCACGCCCAATCCCCTACCCTTCAGGTTAGCTACACCAACTTCCAGCTCGCGGATCATCTCGCGCAGTTTAACAGCCGCAGTAGCGACTTCCTGACGTTCTCCCATACCCTTTGGCATAGCAAACCTCCCCAATTGCTTTTTTCGCTTCCATCACAGAAGCTTCCAAGCAACGATCTCTAATGAGACCTGGGTCTACTTTACATTATGTCCCAAAAACAGAGAGTGTCAAAATCCTTGCCAATAGAAGCATTTTGGGCTACACTGGGTGACACCCAATTTCCACTGAAGGGAAACAAGGCGATGATTAACTGGGTCACGGGAAAGATCACTCGCCCTGAAAAGAAGGTGTCTGGGCCTCTATGGTCCCTGATCTCCGCGGGCGATTGGGCCGCTGTCGGCGGCTTTGCCGAGGAGATGCTACGTGATCCTAAAGCACCCTATGGCGAGTTACTTGCTGTGATCCGCGGGGCTGACCTGGCGATGGTCAACCTAGAGACTGTGCTCAGCGAGCGAGGCACGCCGATCATCAAGGAGGGACCCAATCTGCGTGGCCCTATTCAAGCTATCACCTCGCTCGTTGAGGCCGGATTCCACGTGGTTTCCCTGGCCAACAACCATATGCGAGATTATGGCCGCGAGGCGCTTGAGGATACTCTGAACCTCTGTAGAGATGCTGGCATCCAAACAGTCGGCGCGGGCTTGACGTTAGAGGAAGCGTGGGCACCGGCTTGGGTTGAAATCAAGGGACTGCGTGTGGCCATCTTGGCCCTCGCCGAGCATGAGGAAGCAGCCTTCTGGCCAGGTATGGATTGCGGCGTCGCAGCTTGGGACATAGCTCGGGCAGTAGAGGCGATTCGCAAAGCTAAAGAGGAGGCCGACGTTGTCATTTATCAGTGTCACGTGGGCACCGAGTTCAATCCGCTTCCTGCGCCACGGCTCAGCGAGGCATTTCACCGCTTGATAGACGCCGGCGCTTCTTTGGTCATAGGACACCATCCCCATGTGCCCATGGGCCTGGAAGAATATAAAGAGGGCCTGATCGCCTATAGCTTGGGCAATTTCCTGTTTGACTTTCGCGATTACGTGACGCCTGCCCGCGTGCACGAAGGCTATTTGCTCGGTGTGGACTTTCAGGGTGCTGAGATCATAGGAGGACAACTTTATCCCTATCGGGCGGTGAATGGGCATCATCTAACATGGTTGCGCGAGGAGGAAGCCCAAGATCTCCTTAGCCACCTGGAGCGAATCTCTCGCCCGTTGGGGGATTCCGAGCTTTTACGAGAGTACTGGAACGCTTTTTGCGACGAACTATATCCCCATCGCTGGGCGAGAAAACTGCCGGCATTCGTCGCCGCCCTCATCGGAGACGACCCCGAGGCACGTATTAGGAAAGGCGCACAACACCTGCGCAACCTGCTGCGCTGCGAGGCTCACTGGGACACCCTTCAGACTGCCCTAGATCGTATCGTTGAGGGCCAGTTCGGCAGATCGCGTCCTGAGGTTGTTGCCGAGGTTCGGGCACTTAACCCTTGGATCGCAGACGAAACCGCTTGAGCGAGTGCGCACTATCCACTATGCATATCTTGCTAAAGAATAGGACGGCTTAGGAACGCAAAAGCGACTCCGCGAAACGTTGTCCAAAAGTCTCGCCACGATGCAAGTCCTCTGCGGTCGCTGCGCCGTTGAATTCCAGAGAGTCGACCAGCTCCCATTTCAATGGCTCGGTCACCTTGACGAGCTCTCGTTTCGCGCCGCCGCCCCATCCATAGCTTCCAAAGTAGGCCAGCCTCTTATTGAGTATGCGCTTGTGTGCCGCATACGTCAACACTTCCGCTACTGGAGGGAAGAGCGCACCCTCGTAAGTCGGCGCGCCCACTATGACGCCCTGCCGCGTCCATAGATAAGGCAAGATATAGCTCACATGAGTGCGGGCGGCATCAAAGATGGCCAGAGGCACCCCTGCTTTAGAAACCCCTTCAGCCACTGCGTTCATCATGGCCTCTGTGTTGCCATACATTGAGCCGTAAACGAGCGTCACAGCCGGGTCTCCGGGGCTTGTGGCGTATTCGGCCCACTTCCGATAGAGCTGCACAATCTGCCCAGGGTCTTTGCGCCAGATCAACCCATGTGAGGGAGCGATGATCTGTATATCCAAACCCGATAGCTTAGCAATGGCTTTGAGCACTGGGCCGCTGAAGAGAGCCACGATATTCACGTAATAGCGCAACGCTTCTTGGAGGTAGAAGGCCTTATCGCCACACTCATCGTCAAAGATGGCCCCGCGCAAGGCCCCATAGCCTCCGAAAGCATCACACGAAAAAAGCACCCGCTGCGTCTTCTCGTAGGTTACCATGGTCTCCGGCCAATGCACGAAAGGGATTGCATAAAAGACCAGAGTCTTTTCCCCTAATGATAGCTCCTCTCCGTCTTTGACGATATGTACCCGGTCCATAATCCCGTAAAATGCCTTCAGCATCGTAGCAGCCTTATCCGTCAACAGAAAGGTCGCCTGCGGAGCCAGGCTATACAATATTTTGACCGCCCCCGTGTGATCGGGCTCCATGTGGTTGATTACGATATAATCTAGTTTTGTGGGATCAAGCACGTCGCTAATCTGCCCCAGAAACGAGCCTTCCTTAGTGGATTTGGTTAGATCCACCAAGACCTTCTTCTCGTCCACGATGAGATAGCTGTTGTACGAGACCCCTTCCTGCGTGATCGGCCAGATGCCCTCAAAGAGATCGGTCGTGCGGTCGTTTACCCCAATCCAGTAGATTCCCGGCCTTATTTGAATAGCTGGCATACTCTCTCTCCTTCACGTACCTTAACAGGGCCCAAAAGGCCAGCGCTAGCATAGCATAAATGCTTCTCGTCGCCAAACCATTTGGCCTTTCTCATCTGGGTGCGCCACGGTGCCAGTGGCACCTTGTCCGGCAAACCGTCCATAAAGGGAGGCCACAATCCGCCGCCAAGGAGCGAGGAAAGCTCAGGGATCAGCCCCAACGCCATCGGCATTCCCCACCAAGCCCCTTTATCCCCGGAGAAGCAAGTACTTCAAGCCCGGCAAGAGCTACCATGGCCTAAGCGCCTTACCAGAGGCGCCCCAGACTTGGCCAATGGCTTGCTGACCACCTAGTAACGATCTCTTGGCGCAAGCGCAAAAGGCACTGCCCTCTGCCTACGCCTGTGGTATCCTTTTCGCGCGTAGATCAGTGAAACACAAGGACGATCCCAAGGCCATTCACTAGATCCCTATGCAAAGAACGCCTGCTTGCCCCACGGGAGGGCTCACCATGGCGAGAATAGAACTGCCGAAAGATGAACTTGCCGCATTCTGCCAGCGGCATCACATCCGCCGGTTGGCGCTCTTCGGCTCCGCCTTGCGCGGGGACTTTGGCCCGGAAAGCGATGTCGACTTCCTGGTGGAGTTCGAGCCCGGTCACGTCCCAGGGCTTTTGGGCATTGCGCGCATGGAGCGCGCACTATCGGCCCTCCTGGGCGGGCGCAAGGTGGATTTGCGCACTCCGGAAGACCTGAGCCGCTATCTCCGCGAAGAGGTATTGCGGGAGGCTGAAGTACAGTACGCGCAAGGATGACAAGGTGCGCTTGCAGCACATGCTCGACGCCGCCAGAGAAGCTGCTGAGTTTGCTCGTTCAGTCGCCGCGAGGATTTGGAGCACGACCGCAAACTGACGCTGGCCCCGGTCAAGGACATCGAGATCATCGGTGAAGCCGCCTACTAGATTTCCGAGGCGACAACGCCAGGAGTTATCCGAGATTCCCTGGGAAGACATTTCCCTCTCATCTCCCCCATTTTCATCCCCAAAATTACGCTTCCTTGACGCTAAATGACGAGATTATGCTCTATAATACAGACGACAACCGACGGCGAGGAGGGCCATGAAGGATCATCCGTTTGCGCCCGCTGTACACTCAATGCCCCTTTTCGAACTGGAGCGCATCCTGTGAGTTGCCCCCGGACTTTCCCTCTTGGCCCATGCCTGCGGGGCGCTGTACCAGCGATGAAACTACCTGCGAGGTGTTCGCCTCACCAGAAGAGCTGCGCCGGGCAGCGGTTGAGGGGATGAGACAAGTGGAAGAAGAAAGTGCAGGGAGCAGAAAATGAATATCTGGGCTTTGTGGGCCAAGACCCACCGCCGTGAGCCTAAAGTCACGCATTCTCTCCTGTGTCACATGATCGATGTAGCGGAGGTAACTAGAGCGCTTTGGGATGGCGCGCTGACCGAGGGGATGCGCATATGGATGGCCGAAAGAATGTGCCTCGCGCCCGACCAGGCTCGTCAGACGATCGCCTTTTGGATAGGCCTACACGATCTGGGTAAAGCCAGTCCGGCATTTCAACGCAGGTATGCACCGGCGATGGAGGAGCTTAAAAGCGCTGGACTTTCTTTCCCACGAGTTAATGTGCATGAACCATGCTATCACGGCTTGATCTCCGCCGCCGTTCTTGAAGAACTACTTCAGTCCGAGATGGCGATGGCGTCCTTGCTCGCGAAGCGGATAGCGCGAGCTATAGGAGGGCATCATGGCGCCTGGCCC
>Ga0078972_1013521_pt1 | contig 13414 bp, 9 predicted proteins | sample YelNatPaOPGAMG01_FD_67568 | JGI IMG/M metagenome (GOLD analysis project Ga0078972, IMG submission 67568) | Hot spring thermophilic microbial communities from Obsidian Pool, Yellowstone National Park, USA - OP-RAMG-01 (SPADES assembly) (version 2) | ecosystem: Environmental > Aquatic > Thermal...
TCGATCGAAGATCCATTCTACGAAGAAGATTGGGATGGGTTTGTCAAGATAACAAAAGACCTTGGTCACAAGATCCAGATAATAGGCGATGACATATATGTCACGAATATAAATCGTTTGAAGACAGGCATTGAAAAGAAGGCATCCAATTCGATATTGATTAAACTCAACCAGATAGGAACCGTTACAGAAACTCTTGACACGGTAGAATATGCGAAAATCCATGGTTTCACCTGCGTTGTGTCCCACAGATCTGGTGAGACCGAAGACACATTCATAGCCGATCTTGCCGTTGCTGCCAACACTGGATTTATAAAGACTGGTTCACTTTCGAGAAGTGAGAGGGTGGCCAAATACAACAGGTTGCTTAAAATAGAAGCAAAGCTCGGTCCAACAGCGGTTTACAGGGGACTTGATGCTTTCTATTCTATAAAGAGATGAAATTTTCAGATATAGTTGGAATGTTAGAGAAGAACGGCCTTGTGTTGGGCCGTTCTTTGCCATCAGACCCTGAAATACTTGATCTGTGTGAGGATTCAAGGCAAGCGACGCCGGGTTCTCTTTTCACCTGTGTGAAAGGATCACGGTTCGATTCACACACGGTTGCGGATTCAACGGTATGTGCTGCGTTGATCTGCCAGTACCGGATTAATACCGGTAAACCTTACGTCATCGTTAACGATATACGGCTGGCGATTTCGCTTATCGCTTATCGATTTTACGGCCCATTCGATGCGATGAACTTCTTTGCCGTAACTGGGACGAAGGGAAAGACAACGACGGCGACCCTTTTCAAAGAAATAATCAACGCCAGCGGCGATGAATGTGCGCTCATGACGACCGTTGTCAATTCGACGCCAAAATTTTCCGAACTTTCAGATCATACAACGCAATCGCCCTTATATTTTGCCAGACTTTTGAGAAGAGCTTTAAATGAGGAGGCTACCTTCGTATCGCTTGAAGCATCATCGCAGGGGCTTGAGATGAAAAGGCTTGACGGGCTTAGCTTTGATAGAATAGCTTTTTTGAATCTCACGCGTGATCATTTTGACACGCACATGAATTTTGAAAATTATTTTGAAGCCAAAGCTCATCTCATAGATCTTGTAAAAGATGATGGTACGGTTTTCGTGAACATTGATGCAGGAAAATGGGCAAAACTTTACGCACAGAAAGCACTGGATAGAAAGTTAAAGGTTGTAACGTACGGTAAAAATGGTGATGTAAAGCTTAAAATCATGAATGAAGACGATGACGGGATAAGATTCACACTCAAAATAAATGGCCTGAACTCTGACTTTTCAAGTCCGGTAATAGGTGGGTTCATGGCTTACGATCTCTCCGCCTCTATTCTTGCCGCGAGCTCTTTTGGAATAGATCCAGAGGTGATATCCAAGGCCGTTAGAAAATTCAAGGGTGTTGAGGGAAGACTTGAAAGGTATCATGGAGATGGCTATGATTTTTACATAGATTATGCCCATACACCGGCGGCACTTGAGGCAACGCTTAAAACGTTGAGAAAGCTTTCTCATGGCCGAGTTATTCTCGTTTTTGGAGCTGGAGGAGACGCTGACAGAGGAAAAAGGCCTTTGATGGGTGCGATGGCTCAGAAATACGCGGATCTGATCTTTTTGACAAATGATAATCCTAAAAGTGAAGACCCTCTTAAGATAATAAGTGAAGTCATGGGAGGCATCTCCGATCATTTCAAGCTTAGGGTAAATCCTGACAGACGTGCATCGATAGAAATGGCTTTGAAAGAATGGAAGAATGGTGATAGAATTCTCATAGCCGGTAAAGGACACGAGAGGGTTCAGATCTTCAATGGATATGAGGTGCCATTCAAGGATCGGGATGTTGCGTTTGAGATATTGAAGGGAATGGGTAGGGTTTGAGGCTTGCCGAAGTATCGTCAAAAATTGATGGAAAGCTTGTAGGAAAAGACGAAAAAATTTCAAAGTTCATAACCGATTCAAGAGCGTGCAAAAATGGCGATCTTTTTTTCGCTATGAAAGGCGAACGGCTCGATGGTCATGATTTTATAAAGGATGTTTACGCGAAAGGTGGCTTTTGCGTCTCCGAACATCCTATTCCTTTTTCTCCTTACATACTCGTAAAGAATTCGAAGGATTCACTTTTGAAGTTAGCGTTATCGAAGATCGAACCCGTTTTTAAAATAGCGATAACTGGATCTAATGGAAAAACAACGACGAAAGAAATTCTCTCCGCATTGTTGGAAAAACATGGTAAAGTTTTGAAGACCGAAGGCAATTTGAACACGGATATCGGTATCTCACTTTCGATCTTGAATGGACCTTCCGATCCGGATTTCTGTGTCATTGAAATAGGTGCGCAGTTTCCTGGAGATGTGGGAAAAATTTCTGAGATTTTTTCACCGGATCTTTCCATCGTAACGTCGGTCGGAAGTGCACATTCGGAGTTCATAGATGTACCAAAAGAAAAATCTTCGATAGCGTCTTACACGAAAGATGCTGTAATATACGATGGAGATCAAAGGCTTTCGCTCGAAAACAAGGGAATTGTTTACAAAAGATTCGTTGAATTTGAAGCGTACGATGGTCTTAAAACGCTTTTGAAATCAGGAAATAAAAGAATAGTTCTAAGTGAGATCTGGGGTGAAGGGCAGATAAAAGATCTCAACATGGCGTTAAGTACGTTGAATTACATGGGAATTAAATGGAAGGTAGAAGATCTCGAATTTATCGATCTCCCAAGGATGAAAGCTGAAAGGATCGGTAGTTATTTTCTCGTTGATGACACTTACAACGCGAGTCCAGAGTCTCTTTTCAACTCTGCGAAGGCATTTTCAAGGATAGGCAGGGTCATCTGGGTTCTTGCACCGATGAAAGAGTTGAAAAAAGACGGTATTGAGGAAATGTTGAAAGGATTCTTTGAAGAGCTCAGTCCAAAGGCTGTCTTCAAGGTAAACGATGATGAGAATTTTTATCCTTTCGGAACGGCTTACACTTTTGAAAAATTATTCCAGATTCTTGAGAAGAATGATATCATACTCGTTAAGGGATCAAGATTTTACAAGATGGAAAAGGTAGTTCAGGAGATAAAGGAAGGATTGGGAAAAAATGATAGATACTATTGAGATCTCTTTATCCTTTTTGATAACTATCGTGCTTTTATATCCTTTCATCATTCTTATGAAAAAATTGAAGATCGGTCAGCATATAAGAGCTGAAGGGCCGGATATGCACAATTATAAAGAGGGAACACCTACGATGGCCGGTGTTGTTTTCATCCCAGTTGCTGTAATAGTTGCGATGATCTTTGACAGATCACCAATCATGTATTTTTTAGGATTAACGACGATGGCATTCTGGGCCGTTGGACTTGCAGACGGACTTATTCAGACTTTTTTGAAAAGATCCGAAGGGTTGAAGATGAGGGAAAAGCTTGTACTTCAACTCATAATAGCGATAATAGCTTACATTTTTGCAGAAAAGCTTAATCCCCATCTTTACACTGCCCTACCCTTTGCTGGTACGGAATGGAATCTTGGATGGCTTTATCCTGTTATCACAGTCATTTTTATGGCCGGAATGTCCAACGCTTCCAATCTCACTGATGGTCTTGATGGGCTTGCAGGTGGAACCTTTCTGATCTCCTCAATAGGGCTTCTCATCTTTTCTCTTTTCGAAGGACTCCCCTTGTCTTTAACTTTAACCTCTCTCGGAGCAGTTCTGGCTTTTCTGTTCTACAATGTTAAACCTGCAAAAATATTCATGGGTGATGTTGGTTCTCTGGCTCTCGGAGGATACGTTGGCGCTTTTGCGATGCTTTACGGCTTTGAGATATGGATGATTCTTCTCTTTCCACTTTTCGTCATAGAGGCTGTAAGCGTTATCATGCAGGTTACAAGCTTCAAATTATTCAAAAAGCGGATTTTTCGCATGAGCCCGATCCACCACCATTTTGAACGGGCCGGATATTCTGAATTCAAGGTTACGGTGGGGTTCTGGATCTTTCAGGCGATGTGCACGGTCGTAATGATTGGAGCTATGGTATGGACTTTGCGTTGATGGGGTTCGGTGTTTCTAACAGGTCTGTTTTGAAGTTCATTTTAGAAAAGAAATTGGGAAAGGTCTTCGTTTCTGAAAACGGAAAGATCGGTGAAGAGGATAAAAAATTCTTTACGGATAACGATGTTGATTTCGAAGAAAACGGGAACACGAAAAAACTTCTGGATTCAGATCTCATAATTTACAGTCCGTCCGTTAGACCTGACAGTCCGCTCATAGGTGATGCCGTTAAAAAAGATCGTGCGATCGGTGAAATAGAATTCGCATGGCGCTACGTTTTGAAAGGATCGAAGGTGATCGCTATAACCGGCTCGAACGGTAAAACGACGACCGTTTCTTTGATAGATCATGTTTTGAAAGAGGCTGGGATAAACCATTTCACTGGCGGCAACATAGGAACTGCTGCGAGTGATAGAAGAGATGAAAAGGTATCGGTGCTGGAGATAAGCAGCTTTCAACTCATGGGTACAAAAACCTTTGATCCCGAAGTGGGAGCGATTTTGAACATCTCACCTAATCATCTCGACTGGCATAAAGATCTGGATGAGTACGTGAACGCGAAGATGAAACTTTCGGAGGCAAAGGTATTTTTATACAACGCTGATAGTTCTTACATTCCTTCGAACAAAGGATTAAGGGTTTCACGATCTGATGGATCGATCAAAATAAAAGATGGTGAATTCGAAATGTACGGTGATACCTTTTCTCTCAGAGATTCAAAATTGTTTGGAATTCATAACGTGTACAACGCTGCATTCGCTTCGGTGATTTCAAAATTCATAGGCGCATCTAATGAAGATATACAGAAGGCTTTGAAGACCTTCAAGCCGCTGGAACATCGGCAGGAACTCTTTGCACGCATTGACGGTGTAACTTACATCAACGATTCAAAATCAACAACTTCTGAATCAACGCTCATGGCACTTGATAATTTTAAAGGATCGATAGTCATAATCTGCGGGAGGCCTAAAGAAAAAGATTATTCCGATCTCGTTGACGGTTTGAAAAGAAAGGCGAAATCGGTTATAATCATGGGTGACATCGTTCCGAAGGTCAAACCTTTGATGAAAGATCTCGTTTATTTTGAAGTGACTTCGATGGAAGACGCAGTTTTGAAGGCAAAAAGTATCGCAAGAGATGGTGATGTGGTATTATTGAGCCCGGGTGCAACATCTTTCGACATGTTTAAAAATTATGAAGAACGAGGAGAAACGTTCAAAAGGATAGTTATGAAATGATGGAAAAATCAACCCGTAGAATACTCATCCTGCTGTCCATAATATCTGCGATAGGTCTCATAACTCTTTACAGCGCAAGTTATATAATGACCTACCGCTATCCGTATCCTCCAGCAGATTATTACCTTGTGCACCAGCTTGTGGCACTTGTAGTGGGAGTCATTTTGATGGTGATCCTGAGCTTAGTAGATTACAGGAAGCATGAAGCCTACACGGGTTTATATTACATTCTGACGCTCGTAGCACTTGTGGCAGTCTTCTTTTCAAGTAGAGTAGCCGGCTCTCACAGATGGATAATGATAGGATCGTACTCGATTCAAAGTTCCGAATTCGCAAAAATCTTTCTCCTGCTTTACATAGCGTCTTACGTTTACAGGCAGAATGGTGATATAAGCACGTTCAAAAAAGGAGTATTTGATCCCTTAGTAAGGCTTTTGCCCATATACGTTTTGGTCTTTCTCGAGCCAGACTTAGGAACGACAATTCTGCTTTTCATTTTGACACTTGTTGTCCTTTACGTTGCCGGTGCAAAACTGCTCCACATACTTGGCGTTGTGGGCGCAGGGCTTTTGATCTTTCTCGTGGCTTTTGCAATGGGCTTTTTGCACTCATATCAGGCCGAACGACTAACTTCCTTTTTCACCTACATAATGACCGGTCAATCTAATTATCAATCAACGATGGCCATGTCGGCAATAAACAGCGGAGGATTTCTTGGGAGCGGGCCTGGGGGAGCGATATACAAGTTTTTTCTTCCCGTCCAATTCAGTGACTTCATCTTTGCTGTTTTTGGAGAAGAGTTCGGACTCATAGGAATAGTTCTTCTCATTTTGCTTTATTACATGCTTGTGAGGGAAATAGTTCACATAGGGATAAAGGTTGAAGACACCTTCGCGAAAGTTTACATCGTTGGCTTTGCCTTTCTCATAGGCCTTCAGATCCTTTTCAACGCCGGAGTCTCTCTTGGGATTTTGCCAGTTACGGGTATCACCTTACCATTCGTAAGTTACGGAGGAAGTTCGATAATAGCACTTTTGGCCGGACTCGGAGTGGTGATAAACATTGCCTACACAAACAGAGATTAGAGGGATATTCGCGGCCGGTGTTACGGGTGGACACATCTACCCTGCACAGGCTGTCGCCGATGAACTTGCAAAAAGAAAAAAGCTCACGGCACTTTTCATCGGAACGGGACGCGGTGCAGAATCGAAGATCTTCAAAAACTTCAAATACGAATATAAAATGTTGCCCGCAATAGGAAGTGATGCTTCAAGGATAAAATACCTTTACAAGAACTTCGCGGCATTTCTCAAAGCATCCAGTCTTATAAAAGCATTCAACCCTGATTTCATCTTCACAACAGGAGGATACGTCGGGGGAATCGTTGGATATGCGGCACACAGGAAAGGAATACCAGTTTTTTTGCACGAATCGAACATTGATGCGGGAATTTCCGTTAAAAAACTTGCATCGTACGCCAGCCTTTCTTTCTGCGCATTCGAAAAGACAGCCAAATCTTTGAATAACGGAGTTTTTGTTGGGACTCCGGTGAGAGATGGCTTCGATCTCAACAGAGATGAAGAATTTTCAAAAAAATTCCCCGGCAAAAAGATCCTTGCCTTCGGTGGAAGCGAGGGATCGGAAAAGATAGATGGCATCGTTTCGGAGCTCTCAAAATCATTCAAAGAATTCACATTTTTTCATATTGGCCCGACAAAAATAGATTATCCATCCGTTATCAACTACGAATATTTTGAAGACATACCGTATCTTATGAGAAATTGCGATATAGTGATCTCGAGGGCTGGTGCAAGCACGATAGCCGAGATAATTCAAAGTTCAAAACCGGCAATAATAGTTCCATGGAAGGGAGCTCTCAATTCACATCAGGAATCCAATGCTAATTACCTTTCTGAAATTGGCGGTGCGTTTGTGGTGGATGAAGACGACATAAACTTCGATCAGATAAAGCAGATGATATTGAAATTTTTAGATCCTGCATTTTATTCGGCGACCGTTGAACATTTAAAGCAGATGAGACCAAAGGATAAACCTTCGATATTCATAGCAGAAAAGATCCTTACCCTTACAGAAAAAAGATGACGTTCTGTAAGGGTGTGGCACGTATTTTGCGTGAAGACAAATAATTTGTTGAATGAGTATGGTATAATCTATCAAAAGATCTATTGAGGTGGTGTTTTAGATGAAAAAATTGATTTTAGTATTCTTGATGATCTCGATCGCTGTTAGCTTCGCTTTCGCTTTTAACATTCAGGTTGGTGGCGGAGTTGAAGTGGCAAGCTTTTGGACCTCTGGTGTTGCCCTTCCAACGATAAACCTATCCTTTGGTCTTCCGATCTCCGACAATCTTTCAGTAACAGGACAGATAGGTTCGATCCTGACACAGCAGATGAATTACATAACAACTTATTCAGCAACACAGAGTTCTGCTTTGCTCGCGTTGATAGGATTCAGGTACACGTTCAAATCGACGTCGAGTGATATCGAAAGATTCGTTGGAGTTGATGCAGGAATCATATCGAATTTCGTATCTTCAAGCGGTGGTGTTTCACCGATAGTTGGGATCAACGGTGGATACATCTTCCCGATCGTGAGCGGGTTTGAAGGGTACGTTAAAGGGGCCTTGAGGCTCATGCTTGCCGCAGTTCCTACGACAGGACAGATAGGGAATACGTTCCCACTTTCACTGCCGGTTATTGATTTAACAACGGGGTTGAATTTCTCCTTCTAAAAAGGTCAATCAAGTTTAAAGAGTTCTTTCAATTCATCATTTGAAAGATTTCCTATCCATTTCTCTTCAGCTGTGATAACGGAAGTGGATATTTTTCTTTTCTCTTTAAGCATTCTGTCTATCTTTTCTTCAAGCGTTCCTGTGGTTATGAGCCTGTGAACTATGACATTTTTACTTTGACCTATTCTGAAAGTTCGATCTGTTCCTTGATCTTCAACGGCCGGATTCCACCACAGATCGTAATGAATGACATGATTCGCAGCTGTGAGATTAAGCCCGGTTCCTCCAGCTTTTATTGTTAAAATCATGAAAGGCTTTGAATGTTTGGTTTGAAATTCGTTTACCATCGAATCTCTTTTACCCCTTGAAAGTTCACCGTTAAAGAAAAGTGGCTCTATTCCGAATTCGGCCGAGATCATCTTGACAAGCAGCTCTCCCATCTCTTTGTATTGAGTGAAGATCACCGCTTTCTGATTGACATCCAAAATATCTCTGAGAATTTCAACTGTCCTTTCGGCCTTTCCGGATGATTCTATCTTGGGCTCTCCACGTTTCTCGTAATGAACTGGATGGTTACATATTTGCTTTAGAGAGGTTATAATTCTGAAGATCGCACCATTTCTTGACACTTCATCATTCGCCTCGTAAAGTTTCTTCATTTCATTTTCAGCGACCTGTTTGTAAAGGGAGGCCTGTTCCATCTTCAATTCAACGTGATCGTCCATTATGATCTTATCAGGCAGATCTTTTATTATGTTTTTATCTGTCTTCATCCTTCTCATCATGAAAGGAGAGACGATGCGCTTCAGCTCATCGATCCTGTCGGCATCTCCATCCTTTTCTATCGGGATCGAATAAGATTTGATGAACCATTCTTTTTTACCAAGATAATCTGGCATCAAGAAATCGTAGATACTCCAGAGCTCTGTCAGCCTATTTTCTACCGGAGTGCCTGTCAGCGCAACTTTTGAATCTGCCTTGATCGCTTTCACGGAAAGACTCTGAAGTGTTTCACTGTTTTTTATATTCTGCGCTTCATCTATAATGATGGAAGACCATTTTATACTTTTTAACCTTTTAAGATCGCTCCTCACAACACCGTAAGACGTTATTACCATATCGTTGCTGTCAACGTCAAGGACTCTATCGGGACCATGATATACCGCAACCTTCACGGATGGAGCAAATTTTTCTATTTCGCTTTTCCAGTTTCCTATGAGTGTCGTCGGGCATATAACAAGCGCCGGTCTATCAAGTTTGCCCATCTCTATTTTCTTCAGAATAACCGATATGACCTGAACTGTCTTTCCAAGTCCCATATCATCGGCAAGACAGACACCAAATCCTTTTTCCATATTCGAATAAAGCCACTGAAACCCTCTTATTTGGTATTCTCTAAGTGTACCGTTAAGCGATTTAGGTGGACGGATTGAAGACAATTTTTTAAAACTCTCGAGGAACTTTTCCAAATTTTTGTCGAACTCTATCTTCATCCCATCGCGTTCTCCAGAAAGTAAATCTCTGAATGCCTCAGCACCGGATGAAGGCAATGGATTTGTTTTGACTTTTTGAATGATCGCGCTCATCTCATCCGGATCGATGAAAACGTATCTATCTTTGAGAGCGACTATCCCTTTCGATCTGTCGTAAAGATCCAAAAGTTCCTCAGGCGAAAGTTCCCGATCTCCTATTTGGATCTTCCATTTGAATTCGAAAATATCATCGAGGTTGAGATAAGATCTAATGTGATCTTTTTTGTTTTTGACAAGAGCGGTCAATCTTAACTCCGGTTTCCATATCTTTTTCAATTCCTTTGGAAGTAAAATTTTAACACCGAGAGAACTCAAAACATACTGACCGCTTGTTATGAACTCTTTCAAATCTTCTATTTCAAGACCTTTGATTCTGCCATTTTTGGAAGCTTTAGCAACAAGCGGACTGTACTTCGAGATTATTCCGAGTTGTTTGAAAATTCTTGTACGCGCATCTTCGATGCCTTCCATCTTCAAAAAATGGTCAAATTCAATCGGTAATTCAAAGGGATCGGACTCTTTTTCAACAAAAAGTCTCATATCAAACCCTTTTTCTTTTCTTGTGATTCCAACAACAAGCGTATACTCTCCTCCACGGACGTTCAAAACGCTAAGCCAGTTAGAAATAGCCGCAAAGGTGTGCTTTTCCTCAAAGTTCTCGGCTTTGTAGATTTCTCCAAGGAAAAAAGTACTTATGAGTTTATCTTTAAGCACTTCTAAGTAGTCAAATCTTTTTTTGATCATTTCGTTTATCGTCAGTGTAAGCACGTAAGTTCCGATCATATCGCGCCTCAAAACCTTTCCATCATCGTTTATCACGACATCTTTCGGTGCGATCGATGAGAGATAATTCACGTATTTAGTCTGAGAAAAGAACGGAACGAAGTCGACTTTGAAATCACCTTTTTCGTTAATCATGGATGCTTCTGGCATGATAAGCCCCTTAGATACAAGTCTTCGCGCAAAGGAAAAAACTTTTTTGAAGAAAGCCGAATAAGGGCTATCATTCTCATCCACAATCATCGAAATATTTTCAAAGAAATCGTACATCTCCGAAAATTTGATAACCTTGAAATTTGATTCTTCATCGTAGCCTGTGGCAACCGGTTCTATTGTAATTTTATCTGATTTCTTTTTTCTTTTTCTTTCCACATTTAAAGGAATCATTTTGCGCTTTTTTTCGATCTTAATGTCTCCTCCTGTATAAATCACAAGCGGGGTTTTGCTCGAGAACAATATCTTTAAAGTCGTATCTTTTAAATAAATATTCTCCTTGTCATTCGTTCCTTCAAGACTCACATTTTCATATCCCAAAAGATCGTTATAAACATCTTTAAGCTTTTCCTTAAAATTTTGACTCTTGAAGAACAAAGGATTATCATCGAGTAAATCTAACATTTTCAAAAAACTATCGTTTTCTAAAGTCGGTCTAACTTCTTCAATATTTTCGGGATCTAACGCTTGGTCTTTGTCTATAAAGACGTACTTACCGGACAAGGACGAGGACTGCTTCAATCCAGCTATTTTCATCATCCATGCTTTGGATATCCCACGCATTTCAAAAAGCAAAAATGGATCTTTGTCTATTTCAGATGCGATGATGTAGTAAACAGCTGCAAGATGCTTGCATGGATTGGCCCAGTCAGGGCATGAACAACGAGCGTCTATATCGTCCCATGAAACCGGAAAAAGATGAACGCCATTTTTGACCAAAAGTTCATTTAACTCGGGTGGGAGTTGACCGACGAAGATCTGCGATGCGAGATCTGGACGCTCTTCTATTATAGATTTGATAATTTCCTTTTCTCTTTCACCGAAAACCTTGAGCGTCATGCTTTCATGGTATGGGGTAGGCCTTGAGCCCTGAACGCGTGCCCTGATCTGTCCGCCATTGAGCTCTATTTTTAAGACATTACCATTCTTGGCATAACTTCTTCCCCTCGGAAGTCTGTTCTCATCTATGTCTATCTTTTCAATTGCCTTTACCCATTCCTTCCCCCACCATGTTAGACCAAAAATATATTTACCAGCCATCAGATCATCCTCCAAAGTACGGTACATACATGCTGTTTCCCTCTATCTGCCAGATTGGTATTGAGGATATGTTGCTGAACTGACTCGCCGTGATCATGGGCTGTCTCCAGAAACCGTTATCTCCCCATGACGTACCCCAAGAGTTTTCAAGAATCCAAACTGGTCCGTAATCGACGCCACCGTACGTCCAATTATCGTCCCAGCCCACAAGAAGCACCGCATGCCCTCCAACAAAATAGGCCGTGGATGAAGGACCCGGGTACACCCATCCGTTAGGCCCCGCAGGTTCGTTGAGATTGAATGTATCAAAATCGGAGTAAACATCAAGTTGGACTGCAAGTCCTCCATACTCTATTATTGCACTTTTTATCGTGTTTATGAAGGTTGTGTAATTCGAAAATTGCCATGGATTTATAACTAAAGTGGAATTGGGCTTTACAAGATGCTGCGGCCATGAATCATTTGAAGGGTCCCATAATATGTATGGATATGCTACTTTATCACCTTGAGAATTCAAATAATATCCATAATAAGGGAAATCCGTCGCCAAAGGAGCCCCACGCCTTACAAGATCGTAAAATGAGAAGAAGAAATTTCCGCCTTCATCCTCATTCGTTTCCTGATAAGAAAGGCTGTTATAAGTGGTTATATTCCAATTAGCATCGTTGTAAGAGACGAACTGTGTTGAAAGCGTTGGAGATGATGGATCGGATATGAAAGGATACCTTGACTGAATAGCGACATCTCCTAATTGCGCTACCATAGCACTCTCAAGTGATTCAACGGTCGCAAATGCCCAGCACGTGTTGTTGTACCATTGATCGCCCACATCCGGGATATTTCCGCCATTCGAAAATGTGAGCAATTGTGAATTGTAATCGGTGGGTAAGGATGAAAGCACGGGCTGAGTCAATGATTGCTGAGTCAAGTTTATTCCATTTGATGAAGCGATGAGCTGTGGGAGCACCGTTCCCTGACCGGAAGGATTGAAAATCTGCACCCCATCGAACCACTGTTCGAGAAAACTTTTGGGCATGGATATGTTTCCGAGAGCTGGCCGAATTTGAGAAGTGTTTTGACTGGTATTATTTGTTCTCAACATGCAACTCGAAAGTAAAAAAGCCAAAATGATGATTGAAATCAAAAGAATTGCTTTTTTCATGATTATCTCCCCGTATGGTACTGATCGTGCATGAACATCGGCCATCCGCCCGAAGCCATCGAATTGCCTGAAGATATTTCATAGAATTGCCCATCATCACAACCAACATATATTTTACCATCATAAAGCACAGGATTCGATTCTACGTTGTACCCGAGTCCCACGTAACTCATGATATTTCCATTTGATGAATTGAGTGCGTAAAGTGTGTATCCTGACGCGATGTACACGATCCCGTTATCTCCTATCAAAGCGGACGAAGAGATCCCGCCTATTGGTGTTTCAAGATTCACGCTCCATACAGTCTGGCCCGTTTGAGAATTTATGGCATAAAAATTGCCATTTATAGTTCCGATGTACACGATTCCACTTTCAGAAATGACAGGACTTCCGTAAATTTGAGATCCATCTAAAGGATTTGTCCACCGTAAAGTTCCATCTGGAGTTAAAGAATAGAGCGCGTCAGCTCCAACGTAAATATTCCCATTCACACCGATTGCCGCCGTTCCGTAAATAGGACCATCCATCGTGTATTCCCAACCAATACTTCCGGAATTTAGATTCACAGCATAAAAAACATCATTATCTGCACCCACAAAAAGATCCGTGCCATTTGTAACGGGACTCGCCCATACAGCACTTCC
>Ga0078972_1013523_pt1 | contig 13410 bp, 12 predicted proteins | sample YelNatPaOPGAMG01_FD_67568 | JGI IMG/M metagenome (GOLD analysis project Ga0078972, IMG submission 67568) | Hot spring thermophilic microbial communities from Obsidian Pool, Yellowstone National Park, USA - OP-RAMG-01 (SPADES assembly) (version 2) | ecosystem: Environmental > Aquatic > Thermal...
GGTGAGTTCACCGCTCCCGAGCCTGAGCAGTTGCATTGCAAGCTTTGCGTAGCGTGGGCGGGCGGGTTTTCTTTCGGTTACCTTTCTTTTGCCCGGACAAAAGAAAGGTAACAATTGGTTTCCCCTCGACTTCGCTCGGGGCAGGCTTTTTTGGTTACTTTTTCTTTGTTGCTGGAGACAAAGAAAAAGTAACAATCTAACCATAAATGTTGTGGTTTAATAATTGGCCGATAGAGCAACGCCGACGGGTTTTCCCTTCGACTTTGCCTCAGGGCATGCTTTCGGTTCACTTTCTTTTGGCCGGCCAAAAGAAAGTGAACATGGGTTTTCTCTTTCTCATCGTTGAGAAAGAAAGTAAGATGGTTTTCCCCTTGCTTTTCCTAAAAACAAAGAGAGAAAAGATTTCTCAGGGGTGGAACAGGAAGAAAGAATCGAAATGGCAGAAATAAGAAATATTTCATTTCTACTGAAAAAATGCTATACTGGAAAGCGGCAAATGGAGTCTTTTATGGAATATAATCCCTATTCGCCTCTTTTTATCAAATCCATCTTAAAGAGTAAAGCCTTAAGGCTTTTTTCTTCAAGGGGACAAAATTACCTTATTGATAGAAATTATGCCGAAAGAATAGTTTCGCTTGTTCCAGAAGGTTCCATTGTTTTTGAGGTTGGTAGTGGGCTTGGAGCGCTTACTTATCTTCTTCAGTTCAACCACAAAGTGTATTCACTGGAAATTGATAAGGGTATTTATAACCTTCTGAAGGGTTTATTAAAAAGCCCGAATCTTTTCCTGTTAAATGAAGATTTCTTAAAATTTGATATGAACAGTATTTTAGAAGAAAGTCTTTTTTTTATTTCCAATCTTCCATATTCTGTCGCAGGAGAGATAATAAAAATGTTTATTGATGCTTCACAATTTAAAGAGGGCATAGTTATGGTTCAGGAGGAAATGCTTGAAAGGATGCTTGCCAGATCGGCAACAGGACAATTTTCGGTGTTTAGTATACTGTGTCAGTTCTATATGGAGATTGAAAAGCTATTTGGGGTTGGTAGAAAGTCTTTTTTCCCGGAGCCTTCAGTTGACTCTGCTGTGGTAAGAATTCGTAAAAAGGATGTAGAAATTTTACAAAAAGATTTCTATGATTTTTTAAAGAAAGCCTTTCATTCCAGGAGGAAAACAATAATTAACAATCTGAGGAAGTATGGTTTTAATGAGGCGGTTTTTGAAAAGCTTGACTTATCTTATAGATTTCGCCCGGAAGAGATACCTGTTGAAAAATGGAGGGAATTATTCATTTACTATAAAGGAAATTTTTTAGAAAAATTGCAGTGAAAACTTGAAAAATTGGATAAAAATGCTTTAAAATTAAGTAAATTAATCCGATAAATCAACTGAATTATGCAGAATTAGATTCCCCTCCCAATTCTGCAAACTCACTTTGTGAGTGAAGCGAGGATGCAAATCCTCGCTTTTTTTTTTGAACATCCTTCTATATTTTTGACAATCTTTATATAAATCTATAAAATATATTTCCTGTTAGTTTTAGGTTAAGATTAAGAATATATAGGAGATAAATCATGCCTGTACCGAAACATAAGGTTGCGAAAACCAAAAGTAGAATGCGCAAAGCGAATAGCTATTATAAAATGGATGCTCCAGCAGTATCCATCTGCCCAAATTGTGGTGCCAGGAAAATGCCTCATCGCGTTTGCCAGGAATGTGGATATTATAATGACAAACAAATAATTACAAGGGTTGTAAAGGAATAAAAAGGAGAATAAGGTTAGCTTTTTATGAAAATAGGGGTGGACATTATAAGTGGAGAATCAGATATACGGGATCTCATAAAGGGATGTGTTGATGCGGTAAGTGAAGACCCTTCGATTGAAGTTGTTATGGTTGGTAAAGGGGATGTTTACCGCTCAATCCTTATGCACCCATTTTATAAGAACAATAAAAACCTTAAGCGTATAAGCATTATTGAAGCTTCCGAAGTAGTCACAATGGCAGATGATCCAATATCTGTTGTGAAGAAAAAAAAAGATTCCAGTGTAATTAAAGGACTTCAAGCCCATAAAAGGAAAGAGATAAATGCCTTTTTTTCTCCAGGAAATACAGGGGCAATTGTTGTAGCAGCATCTCTTATACTTGGTAGGGTAAGGGGGGTTAAAAAACCGGCTTTAATAGCCCTTATGCCAAATACTGAGGGAAAGGCAAATATACTTCTGGATGTTGGGGCGAGTGCAGAATGTGAGGTGGAAGATCTTCTGAAATTTGCAGTTATGGGTAGACTTTATGCCCAGGAAATGCTGGGCATAGAAAATCCTCGTATTGGACTTCTTAATATAGGAGAAGAATCACATAAGGGCACATCTGCAATTAAAGAAACATATAAAAGACTTTTAGAGTTGAATATAAACTTTAAAGGAAATGTTGAAGGCTATCAGATATTTTCTAATGAGGTAGAGGTTATAATTTGTGATGGTTACATAGGGAATATAGCCCTTAAGTGTATAGAGGGGGCAGCAAGTACAATTTCAAAGCTTTTACGTAAGGCAATCTTTAATCACATCCCTGCATTATTGACCCTGCCTTTTTATGCGGGGGCATTAAAAGAGCTTATGAAGAAAGCAGATCCAGAAGAGTATGGAGGTGTGCCACTTCTTGGAGTAAATGGAAATGTGTTTATAGGTCATGGAAAATCTGGAAGGAGCGCTATCAAATATGGAATTAAGGCAGCGGCAAATGCTGTCAGGCATGATATCCTGGGTAAACTTCATAAGAAGCTTGGAGAACTGCACCTTGATAGGGCATAGTGAAGATTTATAAATCAAGATTTTTAAGGAATAAATTTTTGGAGGTTTTTATTTATGGGTAAGTTGTTAAATAAGAATGCTATTGTTACCGGCTCTGCGAGGGGTATTGGTAAGGCTATAGCAGTAAAACTTGCCGAAGAGGGAGCTAATGTGGTTATTGTGGATGTTATTCAGGAAGAGGCAGAGAAGACAGCTCGAGAGATTGAGGCTATGGGAAGAAAGAGTATGGCTATGAAAGTGGATGTGACAAATTATAAAGAGGTAGAAGGTTTGCTTAATAAAGTTAAGGAAGAGATGGGGGGTGTTGATATACTTGTTAATAATGCTGGAATTACAAGGGATAATCTTATCCTGAGGATGACACCAGAGGATTTTGATCTGGTCATCAATGTTAATCTTAAGGGTGTTTTTAATGGGATTAAAGCAGCCTTTCCAATCATGATGAAACAGAGAGGCGGGAAGATTGTAAACATTGCCTCTGTTATTGGATTAATGGGAAATGTTGGACAGGCAAATTATGCAGCAAGTAAGGGGGGAGTTATAGCCCTTACTAAAACTGCAGCCAGGGAACTGGCTTCAAGGGGGGTGTGCGTTAATGCTGTAGCGCCAGGTTTTATTCAAACAGCTATGACAGACAAGCTTTCAGATATTGATAAGCAAAAAATACTTACTCAGGTTCCAATGGGAAGGATGGGACTTCCGGAGGATGTTGCAAAGGCGGTACTTTTCTTGTCTTCACCCGATTCCGATTATATAACCGGACAGATTATTACTGTTGACGGTGGAATGGTAATGGTGTAAAATTAAAGTAATAAGGAGATGGTTATGACTAACAGAAGGATTGTTGTAACAGGGATGGGAACTATTAATTCCCTGGGTCTAAATGTTTCGGAGTACTGGAATAATATAAAGGCTGGAAAGTCGGGTATAACCAGGGTTACCAATGTAGATTTAAAGGATTCCCCTTCGCTTGTGGGAGCGGAGGTTAAAAACGAAAAATTTAATCCAGAGGATTATATTGACAGAAAACTCTGTAAGAGGATGGATAGATTTTGCCAATTTGCCTTTATAGCTGCTAAGGAGGCTATAGAGCAGAGTGGTATTTTAAGAAATTCTATCGATAAAGATAGAGTTGGAGTTGTTGTGGCTTCGGGTATTGGTGGAATTTATACTTTTTATGATAATGTACTTAAGATAGAAAAGGGTGGGGCAAAAAGGGTTTCGCCCCTTTTTATTCCCATGTTGATTACAGATATAGCCGCAGGCTACATATCCATAGAATATGGCTTCCGTGGGCCTAACTACTCTGTTTCTTCTGCGTGTGCTTCTGCTTCCCATGGCATTGCGTGTGCCTATAACCATATTATGCTTGGTGATGCAGATGTTATGGTTACGGGAGGGGCAGAAGCAGCCATGTCAGGCCTTGGTTATGCAGGCTTTACCCAGGCACAGGCACTTTCTACACATTATAATGATACACCAGAAAAGGCATCAAGACCCTTTGATAAGGATAGGGATGGCTTTGTTATGGGTGAGGGTGCGGGAGTTATTGTTCTTGAGGAGCTTGAGCATGCTAAAAAGCGAGGGGCTAACATTCTGGCAGAGCTTGTGTCTTATGGGGTAAGTGGTGATGCATATCATATTACCGCTCCTACTCCAGATGGAAGTGGTGCCGCCCTTGCGATGAAAAGTGCTTTAAAGAAGGCAAATTTAAAGCCAGAAGATATACAGCTTGTTAATACTCATGGAACATCTACTCCATTAGGAGATATCGGGGAGACAAAGGCTATAAAGCTTGCCTTTGGAGAGCATGCATATAAACTAAAGGTAAATTCTACCAAATCTATGATAGGGCATACCCTTGGAGCAGCAGGAGGAATTGAGGCAATTGCAGTTGTAAAGATGATCCAGGATGGCATTATTCATCCTACCATTAACCTTGATAATCCCGATCCTGAATGCGACCTTGATTATGTACCTAATAAAGCTATTGAGTACGATGTCGAGTATGGAATAAGTAATTCGTTTGGTTTTGGTGGTCATAATGTTACGCTGGTTTTCAGAAAGTACCAGTAAAATAAAGAAAAAACTTCGTTTGCACTGGATTCCGAGGGAAAGAATTCGTCGCTTGAAGAGGTTGTGTTCTAAGCTTTCGATAGGTATTAAGGATTATCGTCTTCTTGATAGGGCGTTCACGCATACTTCAAGTCTTGAGCGTCCTGGAAGATATGAAGAAGCCTATGAAAGACTTGAGTTTCTCGGAGATTCCATACTTAATGCTTCCATAGCTTATCTACTCTATAGTAATCACCCTTCTTTAACAGAGGGTGGGTTGTCTTCCCTTCGTTCAAGTCTTGTAGATGAAAAAACCCTTTCGGGAGTTTCTTTTGAACTTCATCTTCTTGATTATGTTAATCTTGGAAAAGGAGAAACCCTTTCTGACCCTCGTGCAAGAGAAAAGGTTGCTGCCGATGTTCTTGAGGCACTTATAGGTGTAATTTTTCTTGAAAATGGATTTGAGAAAGCCCTTAAATTTGTAAAGGGAATTCTCGGAGATGAGATAGAGCTTAGAATAAAGAGTGGTACGCGTGATTATAAAACACAGCTTCAAAAGTTGTCTGTTTCAAGGTATAAGGAATATCCTGTTTATCAGGTTCTGAGAGAAATAGGGCCTGATCACAATAAGATTTTTGAAGTGGTTGTTAATGTGCATAATAAATATACGGCCACTGCAAAAGGAAGAACTAAAAAAGAAGCAGAACAGAATGCTGCGGAGATTGTTTTAAAGCAGATGAAATAATAAAGAAGGTATAAAGATGATTCGGAGTATGACCGGCTATGCCAGTGAATTTCTTAGTACAGATCAGTATGATGTAACAATGGAGCTTAAGAGTCTCAACTCCCGATATTTTGAATTTAAGCTAAAAACGGGCGCTGCAATAGATGAATGGGAGAATGAGATTAAGAATATAGTTTATGAAAGACTCAGACGGGGAAAAATAGATCTTCATATCAGGATAGTTGAAAAAGAAGCCGGGAATTACAAAGTTGTGGTCAATTATGAACTGGCTCGGAAATATGAGGAGGCTTTGAGAACCCTTTCAAAAAGAATAAAGGTCATTCCAAAACTTTCCTTAATAGATTTTATCTCTATAGGAAATATTCTTCAGGTTGAAAGGATAGGCGGGTATGAGAATCTTTATGAAATACTTGTTGAGATGTTGAAAAGGCTCCTTGATAAGATTATAGAAATGATGGCTCGTGAAGGGGAAAAGACCTGTGAGGATATAGAGAAAAGTGTTTTAACTATAGAACAAAGTCTTAATGCTATTGAAAGATTATATCCGGAAAGTTTAGAGAAATTTAAAAAAGCTTCCAGAGAAAGGCTTCTGGAGCTTGCTCCTGAGGTACTTCAGGAAAATCTATTTAACAGCCGTCTTCTTATGGAAACAGAAATGTTTGCCTCACGTACTGCTATTAATGAAGAAATTGTTCGTCTTAAAAGTCATATCCAGCACTTTCTGGATATAATGAAAGGTAAAATTGGCGGGGATAGTAAAAAGCTTGATTTTATATGTCAGGAGATGAACAGGGAGGCGAATACTATTTCTTCTAAGTCCAATGACTATCAAATCATTGAAAACACAATAATAATGAAAGGAGAAATTGAAAAAATAAGAGAACAGCTTCGGAATCTGGAGTAGGGAAATGGAACGGAAGATAATTGTGCTTTCTGGACCTTCTGGAGTAGGTAAAACCACTCTCTATAAGAGGTTATTAAGAGAGTTTTCTTCCTCTCTTGATTTTTCTATTTCAGCTACCACAAGACCTATTCGACCTGGTGAAAAGAATGGTTTAGATTATTACTTTATTAAAGAAGAAGAGTTTATAAAAAAAATAAACCTCGGTGAATTTGTAGAGTGGGCAAAGGTTCATGGGCATTATTATGGAACATTAAAGTCCGAGGTAGAACGTATTTTAGCAAATGGCAAAAATTGCCTTCTTGATGTTGATGTACAGGGGGGGTTAAGTATAAAGAAGACTATGCCGGGGAGTATTTTAATTTTTATATTTCCACCTTCTTTTGAAGAGCTTGAAAAAAGAATTAAAGAGCGCAAATCCGATACCCAGGAGGAGATAAAAATTCGGCTTGAGCAAGCAAGAAAGGAGCTTGAGCTATCAAAAGAGTATCACTACAGCATTGTAAACGACGAGCTTGAAAGGGCTTATGCTGAGCTGAAAAATCTGGTGATGGAGATAGTTAGAAATTAATCCACTCTTTTCTTTTTGCTTTTCAGTGGGATCCTGTTATAATAATATAGTAGAAAGTTAAAAGTAAAAGTTAAAAGTGTGTTTTAGACTCTTGGCTTTTCACTTTCGACCACTCAGGAGTTATAAATGGCGGAAGGGGCATTTAATTTAGTAAGGTTTTACAAGGGCGCCTATATTGCTATGGAAGGGCAGCCTGGTTCAAATGAATTTTATATAATAAAAGAAGGAAAAGTAAAAATAACCAGCTCAATTAAATTTGTGGTTAAACAGTCACCCGATGGATCTGTTTTACTTGGACCGGGGGATTTTTTTGGTGTAATACCATGTATGGCAAAACGCCCTAATCTTGAAACTATTTCTGCGGTGGAGAATACAATTGCTATTGTAGTTACAAGGGAAAAATTTTCTTATCTTATTCAGAATAATACTGCTATAGCTTTAAAAATAATTCGCTATTTCAGTCAGATGCTTCGTTACTATGATGCATTTTTACCTAGTCTGATGACAGATTCAAAAAAAGAAGAAACAGTTGAGGATTCCCCCGAGAGACTTTATGAAATAGGAGAATATTATTTATCTAAGAAAGCTAATTATTCTTACGCGGGCTATGCATTTACTCGTTATATCCAGCTTGTGCCCGATGGGGAATTTGTTGAAAAAGCAAAGGGAAGGCTTCAGAGAATAGATAAAAATTCTATTAAGATGGAGGCAAAGAAAGAGGGAAATGCCTTTGTTTATGACAATAAACAGATTATTTTCCTTCAGGGTGAACCTGGAAATGCCCTTTATGTTATTCAGGAAGGGGAGGTAAAAATTACAAGGTATGATAATGGACAGGAGGTTTTACTGGATGTTCTGAAAAAAGGGGATATTTTTGGGGAGATGGGTATTATTGAGAATAAACCAAGGAATGCAAATGCCTTTGCAAGTGGAAAGGTAAAGGTCATGTTTATTACCAGGGAAAATTTTGATTTTGTTGTAAAGAATTATCCCGCAATAGTATCCAGAATAATAGAACTTCTTTCTGATAGAATATGGATAATCTATAGACAGATGGTGAATATGCTAATTTCAAATCCCGAGATAAAGCTTTTTGATGCACTTTATACTCAACTCTTAAAGAACAGGGTGGATGTTGGTAAGAAGAAGACTTATACTTTTGATTTTGGTCCAGAAGACCTTCTTAAGTTTACCGGGCTTTATAATGAAGAAGGCTGGAACATATGGAAAGAGCTTAGAATGCATGATAAAAACATCGATGTCTCTCCTCAAGGAAAGATAGTTTATAGTGATGTTTCTCAAATAGAAGGAAAAATAAATGTTATTCGCCGTGAAAAAGAAATCATGCGAACCATCAGTAAAAGAGAAGATAATTTATAATTATGAATTTTTTATAAAGGAAGAGTTATTATGAGCTTATATCAGAATCCTCTTGAAAGCAGATATGCTTCAAAGGAAATGCTTTCTATTTTTTCCGAAGAAACTAAATTTTTAACATGGAGGGATTGCTGGATTGCCCTTGCAGAGGCAGAAAAGGAACTTGGCTTATCCATAACGGAGGAACAGATAGAGGATTTAAAGAAGAATAGAGAGAATCTTAATCTTGAAAGGGCGAAGGAAATTGAAAAAGAGATTCATCATGATGTAATGAGCCACATAAGGGCTTATGGAGAAGTGGCAAAGAAGGCAGAGGGTATTATTCATCTTGGAGCGACTTCTGCTTATGTGACGGATAATACGGATATGATTCTTTTTAAGAAGGCCCTTCTTCTTATAAAACGAAGATTGGTAACTCTTATAGATTTATTAAGAAAGAAATGTCTTGATTATAAGGAATTGCCTGTACTTGGATATACACACCTTCAACCAGCTCAGCCTACGACTTTAGGAAAAAGAATGAGTTTATGGCTTTATGATCTTATTCTGGATCTGGAGGATCTTGAGTATTGTCTTGAAGGACTGGTAACACGGGGTGTAAAGGGGACAACAGGGACACAGGCAAGTTTTATGGAGTTATTTGAAGGAAATAGTGAAAAGGTAAAGGAGCTGGACAAACTTATTGCGAAAAAATTGGGTTTTGATGGTACCGTTCCTGTAAGCGGACAAACTCTTACACGGAAAGTTGATGTTAGAATCCTGAATGTACTTTCAGGAATTGCCCAATCCGCCCATAGGGCATCAAATGACATTCGCATTCTTCAGCATAGTGCGCAGTTAGAAGAGCCTTTTGATAAAAAACAGGTTGGTTCATCTGCAATGCCCTATAAGCGTAACCCTATACTTGCAGAAAGGATGGCTTCTTTAGCCCGCTATGTGATTAACAATACATTGAATGTTGCATATACCTATGCATTTCAATTTCTGGAACGTACCCTGGACGATTCTGCTAACAGGCGCATTTCAATACCGGAAGGCTTTCTTGCTGTTGATTCAATACTTATTATTTATCAAAGGATAATTGAAGGGCTTAATGTGTATAAAGAAGTAATAGAGACTCAATTAAAGAAAAATTTACCATTCTTTGCTACAGAAAATATTTTAATGGCTTCTGTAAAGGCAGGTGGAAATAGGCAGGAGTTACATGAGATTATTCGTGAATTTGCAATGAAACAGGTGGAGGCTGTACGAAAAGGGGATAATTCTTATGACATGATTAAAGAGATGAAGAAATGTGGAAAGTTTAAGCTTTCTGATAAAGAGTGGGATAAGATTTCTGATTTTAAAAATTATGTTGGACGTGCTCCGCAGCAGGTTGAAGAGTTCATAAAAGAATTTGTGGATCCATTGCTTGAGAAAAACAAAAGCCTCATCGGAATTGAAGCTAGTATAAGAGTATAGGAGTAAGGCTATCCGGAGGTTCATGACTTTTTTGTCAGCTTATTGCTGGCGATAGATAAACCTAAAATACCCTTCTTTTATTTATGACAAAACAGTCCCGCAATGTTATAATAAATAAAATTGTGTTTGGGTAACAGAAATGAATGAAACTGTGGAGAAGAAAGAAAACCTTTTATCCTCTGTGCAGCTTACCCCTATGGTTCGTCAATATAAAGAAATCAAATCAAGGCATCGTGATAAAATTCTGCTTTTCAGGGTGGGGGATTTTTATGAGATGTTCTTTGAGGATGCCAGGGAAGCTGCCTCAATTTTAAATATTGCGCTTACTTCCAGAAATGAAATGCCAATGGCAGGTTTTCCTTTTCATGCGGCAAATCATTATATACAAAAACTCCTTGGGGCGGGGAAAAAGATTGCAGTTTGTGAGCAGATGGAGGATCCTTCAAAGGCAAAGGGCCTTGTAAAACGAGATATTGTAAATATCATAACGCCGGGTACCGTTCTTGATGATACCTTTCTCGGGAAGAAGCAGAATAATTTTCTACTTTCTATATATGGTTTGAATCAGAAGCTTTCACTCCTATTTATTGATATATCAACCGGGGATTGCTTTGCCCTTTCCTCAAAGTGGATACCTTCTGGAAGCGAGAAATACAGGGTTCTTCTTGATGAGATTAGTAAATTTCTTCCCTCCGAAATTATATATAATGAAAAACTTAAGGAAGAAGAATCTTTTAATGTTTTTTTAAGCTCTCTCGGTATATTAAATGAATCCTTTCCCGATTGGTACTTTGGGGATTTTTCTGAGGATAGTAAAGAAATAAAATATCCATCGGACATTACTGAAGATATTATTCTGCATAAAAATGTGATGGGAGTTATTCATTACCTTTATGAAACCCAGGGAGGTCTTGCGGGATCTTCAACTGCAGACTTTTACAAAAGGATTCAGATGATTCTAAATGAGGCTGTATTAATAAATAAAAAAGATATTGTTGAAATGGATGATTTTACCGTTAAAAATCTTGAGCTTGTAAAAAATCTTAGAGAGGGAACAAAGCAATATACCCTTCTTGAAATTCTTGACCATACGGTTACTCCTATGGGAGGAAGGCTACTCCGTAACTGGATAGTAATGCCCCTATACAATCTAAAAGAGATATACGAAAGGCAGAATTATACAGAAGCCTTCTTTGATGATAGTATACTTACATCTTCTATTCGAGAAATCTTAAAGCAGATCAATGATATTGAGAGGCTTGCATCGCGTATTTCTCTTAAGAAAGCAATTCCGCGAGAGCTTCCAGCACTTTCTTTTTCCTTAAAAAAAGCTATGGAACTAAAAGGACTTCTGGAGAAAAAAGAAGAGTTTTTAAATCTTGCGGAGGGTATTCTGGATTTAAGTGAAATATCAAAATTAATAGATAGTGCCATAGTAGAGGATCCATCCTCGACATTTGGTGGAGAGGTTATTCGCGAGGGGTTTAACGAAGAACTGGATAATCTGAGAAAAATCATGAAAGAGGGAAAAGATTTTATAATAAAGCTTCAAAACAGGGAAAGAGAGAGAACAGGAATAGCTTCACTAAAGGTTAAATATAACAATGTCTTTGGATATTTTATTGAAATAAGCAAGGCAAACCTTAACAATGTTCCGGGAGATTATATAAGAAAACAAAGCCTTGTGAATGCAGAACGTTTTACTATACCCGAGCTTTCAGAGTATGAGGAGAAAATAAACAGTGCCTCTGAAAGGGTTACAAAACTTGAAGAAGATATTTTTAAGCAAGTTTTGAACGAGGTTAGCCTTAAGGTTGCGGAGCTTCAGAAGATTGCACATACACTTGCTTTGATAGATGTATATGCTAATTTTGCTGTTGTTGCAAAAGAAAATGGCTATGTAAAGCCCATAGTTTTTGATGGATCTGATTTCTCTATTAAGGAAGGGAGGCATCCGGTTGTAGAGAAGTACATAGGCCGAAATCTTTTTGTCCCGAACGACACAGTGCTTGATGGAGAAGAGAAGAGAATTATGATTCTGACTGGTCCCAATATGGCGGGAAAATCAACATACCTGCGACAGAATGCCTTAATAACAATAATGGCTCAGATTGGTAGCTTTGTTCCTGCCCGTGAGGCGAAAATAGGTATGATTGATAAGATATTTACACGAATAGGGGCTTCTGATAACTTAGCTCAGGGACAATCTACATTTCTTGTAGAGATGCAGGAGGCGGCAAATATTCTTCTAAGCTCAACACCAAAAAGCCTTATCATAATGGATGAACTTGGCAGGGGTACATCTACATACGATGGACTTTCTATAGCATGGGCAGTGATAGAATTTTTGCATGAACACCCTGAAAAGTGTGGTAAGACGCTTTTTGCCACTCATTATCATGAGCTTACAAAGCTCGGGGAAAAGAAGGGGATTGAAAACTTTAACATTGCTGTTAGAGAATATAAGGATGAACTTATATTTCTTCGCAAGGTTGTTCCAGGACCTGCGGATAAAAGCTATGGAATTTATGTGGCAAAGCTTGCCGGAATTCCTGATGAAATTATAGAAAGGGCTAAAATAATCCTTGAAACACTTGAGACAGAGGGAAATCTTGCAAGAGATAGAATTGAAAATATTTTTGATAAATCTTACAGAAAGACTTTTAAGAAGGTGAAGGAGATAGAACTTTTTCCTGATAATCAATACCAGAATATTATAGATAGGATAAAGAATATAGATATAAATAGAATTACACCTCTTGAGTCTATTACCTTTCTTTCAGAGATAAAGAAGCAACTCGAGGGGAAATCCTGAAGTATAAGAGGTACCGTAGTAAGTGAAGCATAAACGGGTGAAATCCTCCTGCCTCATGTGCTCGGGGCGAAATGCCTCCTGCATTTCTTGGCATAATGGCGGGTAAGATTTTCCTGTGGGTGCAAGGAGATAGAGAAGTAGCACTGGCTTGCCAGCCAGTGCTACAATGCAAAAATACCGCTGTGGGAGGTAAATGGTCATTGTCATCATCTTTCCGTCGCCCCCCACCTGTCATTTCGATTCTAACTCCTTCGCTAAACTCCTGAGAAATCTTTCCCCGCTACGTCCCTCCATCCCCTCTCAAGATTCCTCAAAAGTGCAATCAAAAGCCACAATCGGAATGACACGCCATACCCGTTTTTTCCGTGCTCTTCCCCTGAGCAAGACCTGAGGAAAGGAAAGATGATGACAATGACCAGCGGGTAAAAACCACAGCGGGGGTTATGTGGGTAAAGGAAATAAAAAAATAAAAAAGAAAAAAAACCGACACCGCGATCCGGTTATAGTAATTTGTGCTTAGATAAAGCATTGATTATAGACAAAGTGTGTTAACCGCTATTACACAAAGGAGAAGTTTACCACGCCGTAAAGGACTACGGCGGGGCTTTTGAATCAGCACAGGATGTGATGATGAAAAAGCCATATAATAAAGGAGAAAGGTGGAAACAAAG
>Ga0078972_1013525_pt1 | contig 13409 bp, 9 predicted proteins | sample YelNatPaOPGAMG01_FD_67568 | JGI IMG/M metagenome (GOLD analysis project Ga0078972, IMG submission 67568) | Hot spring thermophilic microbial communities from Obsidian Pool, Yellowstone National Park, USA - OP-RAMG-01 (SPADES assembly) (version 2) | ecosystem: Environmental > Aquatic > Thermal...
AGATGGGAGATGGGATGAGTTGTATGGTGGGGAGTTAGAAGGGAGAAGGAGTAGGTGTTTGGACAAATGAGGAAGCGAGGGGGAAAGAACGGCTTTCGTAACCGATTTGTGCAACAAAGCCCAGGCAGAGATACAAGATAGAGCAAATGATAGGGTTGCTAAAGAGGTCGTATGGGGAAGGGTGCAGGGAAAGGAGGGAGGAGATGGCAAAGAAGGCGATAATGATGATGGCGGTTTTGTGGAACATGGCGGTTTTGATGGTGTCAGGTTTTTTGTTGTTTAGGTGTTTGGTCTTGGAAGGGAGCTTATTGATTGCTTCTTTCCACGCATGAAGGAAGACTTTTCGAACATACTCATCCCTATTCCCGCCGAAGTGACGGGTAGGGTGATGCAAATTGACACATCCGTCAATGACCGATTGGCTTACTTGCATTGGCTTGATGAAAGAAGCGTGAAGCCCTTGCAGGACTTACCTGCCCTTTCCTTCGCCATCGCAACTTTCGTCGTTATCGCCGTCGCTTTAACTGCCTTGGCATCCGCTTTCTCCTTGCTTGCAAGTCGGCAGGGGCTGAGCAACCTTGTCTCTCCCGCTGCAACTTTCTTTGTCATCTCTGGGATGTCAATTCCAGCATCGTTGTTCCTCGTCGCTCAATTGCCTCACCAAAGCGGTGTCGCAAGCGCTTTTCAAATGTTGGCAATAGTCAGTCTGTTGGGGTTGCTCGCTTTGTTGCTGGCGAAAAAACTTAGCGCTACACCTTTCCCTACTTCGCTGAAGGCGGCGGGTTTGATTTGTGCTTTCTCGGCGATAGTCGCACTGTTTGGTGTCCCGCTTTACTGGGCGACACCTTTGGGACATTATCCGACCAGTGGCTGGCGATATTTCGGCATCACCAACTCAGGAGTGGGCATAGTCCTTGCAGGGACGATTTTCGCTTGCCGAACATTCACCATCGCTATAAGCGGTGCTCCTACAAGCGCTTTAATCGCCTCTCTCCTTCTCATGCATTTCCCCTCCTATCCTTCGGAAGACTCTGAAACGCCCCTGCTTCTCTTCAGCATCGTTCCATCCCTCAATGGGAAGACGATTTTTGAGCCGCTTACATCTTAGCACCTTTTTGCGTGTCAAGGGGAATTGGCAGCGTTTGAACAAAGAAAGAAGTGCCCCAACACAAGTAACTACATGAGTCCTAACTCGGCTACGGCGAATCAGTCACCTTAAGGCAATCAAGCATTGCGCCATCTTCACGACACGAGATTTCAATCACGACAATGCCAGCAGGCAAATTCAGTTCCATTGGCTTTGCATCCTTACCGCACAATGTTACCCACTCCCAATCCTTATGAACGCCAGTATACCATTCCGTTTGCTCCAACAGCACATCTTCACCGCGCAAGATGCGAATGGAGAATGAATCATCTTCGGGCCTTGGAGTTCGGACGCGTGCTTTGATGAAGTATTTCCCAGCCTTCGGTATTCGCACGGAAACGAACATGCCCGCCTCTGGTGCACTTCCTCTGCCTCCTTCTTCACCAGAGACCCAAACGAATTTACCACCTGAAGCTCCTTTGTCCTCCCCGATTTCAAATGGCGGGATGATGAGCGGAGATGCTTCGGCTTCAAAAACTTCGTTTACTCGCTTAGCAACGCTCGGGTCATGAAGCAATCTCGACAGCGTTGCGATTGGCTCAATCCTGCTCAGCAACTCCCTACCTACATCCCGCCCATTAATGCAAAGCAAGCACCTGTGATGCCCTTCTAAACCGTCAGTGCGCAATAAGCGTTCCTTAGTGTGTATGTTTGCTTTCATGTGAGCGGATATGATTTATGTTTTCTGGGTGAAGACAGTTGAACGCTCATCATGTGGCAGAAAGACAAGGCTATTCAATTCCTTCCGCATCGCAAATAAGGAAGGTAAGGATGTCGTCTGCCCTGCATGCTACACGGTGCAGCGGGTAGATGAAGGGAGCAATGAAGTTACCTGCTTTGCGTGCAGGACAAAGTTCAAGCCTAAGGAAGGTTTCGCATCAGGTGGGAAGTTTAGGTGTGAGCATTGTGGGCGTGAGGACAAGACTGTTGAATGGGTTCGCAGGACAGGGAGAGCGCCAGATTATGAGATGTTTGCCATTGAATATTGGTGTCAGCAATGCTGTGAGAAAGTGAGAAGGCAAGGTTACAACCACAATCAGGCAAGAGATAAAGCGAGAGGCTACAAGGGTGCTGAGAAATTTGACCGAAATCTCTATTGCGGAAGTTTTAGTGCCTGCTCTTGAGGTAAAAGAAATTTCGGCAACTCGTAAGATGGGCAAATTGGCAACTCGGGAAGGATGCAAATAGCAAGTAGCGAATGGGGAATAGCGATTGGCGAATGGTGAACGGCGAGTAGCGAATAGAGAGTAGCAAATGGTTTTCTGGAGGGCAGTATTCCTGCACTGCTGAAAAAATCTTCGTTGCATCAAAAGATGTGTCCCCAGTTTCGTCAGATTGCTTTAACGGGCTTCGTTTTTGTAGCCACCAATTTAAAACGGGACTTGGAACAAGGGACACGAGATAGAAGCGGAATAGGACGAGGAACCCGGGAGGGACGACGAGGAGAACTGGACAAAGTCCCTTGCAGGTGATTTGCCGTCCGAACTTATTCCGAGGCACGGGAAGTGGGCTTGAGATGGGTAGCCTTTCCTCTCCCAAGGCGGCGGAAACGATTTGTAGCCCGGATACTTTGGCGCTTCGTTTGGCTTTGGTGCAAGCCGTTCAAAAGGAAATGAAGTAACTGGTCTGTCGAATGGCGTGATAAGGTAACTCTTCGAACGCTCCGTCTTGAACCTCAACAGCCTTCCCTTAACTCGTGTCACCGATTTCGGCGAACCTTTTGAAGGCAAAACTCTGACCTCAACTTCTTTATCGCCCCAAGGGTTAGCGATTTCGCAAACTCCACCATTCTCGCTTTTCAACAGCACATAAAGCACATCTCCATATGCCACTTCCGCAGTCACGATGAAACCGCCGATAGCCCTCAAAGAAAACTTCGCCACCCAATCTTTCGGGATTGCGGGTGCAACGATTATCGTGCCACTATCGCTCTGAAGCAGCATCTCGTTCAAAGCCATTGCTGCAACTCCCGACGAATCAAAGTAGCCAATTTCAGGAATTAAGCCACCATACTTCCTTCCGCCCGGACTGAACCAAAAACCTTGCGGCATCAACTGGTTCTCACGGGCATTTTGCAACAGCAAAGCCAAAGCCTCATCGGCGAGCCAGAGCCTCGCAGCGTGAATTGGGGCAGGATTCCACCCACAACAAATCCCTTTTATCGGTCGGTTCAAAAATGTCTTGAGCGCACGCTCAGGTTCAAGCCTGCCTGCACCGAAAATTCCGAAAGGGAAAACGCCATACAACTCAACATTTTCGCAATTCCTTCTCTGCGGATTCGGGGAGATGTCAGCGGGAGCGAATGTCCCGTCCTCTTTCAGCGGCAAAGGGGCAAGCCGCTTCAAAGTTTCCTTCCACTTCTCCCTCTCCTCAGCGTCAATCCCATAACGCTCACTCAATTGGATGAGCAAGGGCAAAACCCAGCGAAGGGCAACCAAGTCGGTATGCGAGTCCCTGACGAGCCAGAAACTCTCTTGAGCGTGAACAGGTTCAATATGCAAATAGCCATCCTTCCCTTCCTTCAGATAGTCAAGGTAAAAAGCGACGCACTCTTTTGCGAACGGGTAAAATCGCTCTCTAAGGAACTTCTCGTCACCAGTGTATCTGTATCGCCGCCACATTTGCAGCGCCACTTCCAACCCAACCGTTAAGATATGGCTCGTGTATTCGTTCCGCCATTTCCTCGGGTCGCCATCGGCGAAAACCGTTTCTGGGAAGTAAATGCCATTGCAGCCAAAGAACTTCTTTGCGTTTTGCCTTGCGGCATCCAGCATGCCTTCGTAAAGCCTGAAGAAAGGCTCAACCAGTTCAATGCGGTTTGCAGCAAAAAGGCTCCAATAAAGTTCCCTCTGGTTTTGATGCCAATATGCGCCGCCCCAACTCCTTTCGTCCCTGCAAAAAGTGAATATCCCTCCGTTGAACTTCGGTGGAAACTCTCCCCTCGAACTTGCGCCCATCCAATACATGTGCAGCCACCACAAGTTTTCAAGGTAGTCGGCAATTCCATCTTCATCTGTCAGGTAAATGAAGGAACGCTCCCAGAAGGAATGCCAAAAACGCCTGTGTTCGTCCCTCAATTTCTCATAGCCTCGCTTCTTCGCTTCGTTCAACGCTTTCATCGCTTCTCTCTTTGCCGCCTCAATATCGCCGACAACGACGCCAACCGCCGCAACGAGCGTGAATTGACCTGATGCCTTCTCAGGAAGGCTCAAAATTGCAACTCCATCCTTCACAGCCTCAACTTTCACATCAGTATCAAGGGATGTCAAAAGCAAGCACATGCTCCTGCTGAAACGCTCGTTGGAAGGATGCTTGAAAGACTCACAAACACCTACAAAATCTTTCCCGACCAACCAATCAACGCTATCACCTTTGCGCCAAAACTCAAGGGCGACTTTCCTTTTTGCTTTGCGAGTATCGTTCAGCCGAATTAGCAGGACATCAATTCCCTCGGCGACGAAAATTTCTGCCGTCACAGAACCATCTCTTGACCTTGAACGCATCCTAATTTCCCCATCGGCAATGGAAAGACGCTGCTCAAACTTTGAATTCCCAACCTTTCCCCAAGGTAATGGCTCGCTCATCACTCGGATGCGACAAAGTGCTGGGAATTCAATGCCGTAGTAGTCTGTGTGAGAGAGTTGCAGGGACAGCAAATCTTCGTTCCAAACAACAGCGCCCAACCTACCATTGCCTATCGGCATGGCTTCAAACTCAAACAGTGCAGGCGAAAGGTAAACGATGTCGTTCCTTGAAGCGAGCCTTTCAAGGTCAACATGGAACTTCCCGTCCTTGAAGGAAACCGAGACCTTGCGTGCTCCTTTGGTTTTAACGCTTTCATCGGGTTTGACTTCCTTACCCAAGTAACGCATGAGAATCTCCTCCGGTCTCAGTGCTCGGGCGTAAATTCTCACCTCGTCAATTCCACCGATCCACCTGTTTCCGCCGAGACTGTCAGCGCCTATGCGCAGGCTGTTCTTGTTGACCGTCAATTTTCCACGAAGGATGAACTGCTCGGCGACTATGTTGCCATTAACGAAAAGCCTGATAATCCCACGGCTTCCATCAAATGTCGCTGCCACATGTTGCCATTCTCCCAATTTGAGCGCATCTTTCGCCACCACATGCGATGGCTCGCTAACGAAACGGAGGGAGAGCATCGGGTATGTGTCAATCATGTAAGCCTCGCTTGTTCCAACCGTCGTTTTGTCAACTATCCTCATCCCACCTTGCAAAACTGCTTTTGGGCAAACCCACGCTTCAATTGTGACCTCATCGGTCAAGTCAAGTTCTGGCGATGGGTCAACTTCAAGGAAACCCTCCCCATCAAGCCAGATTGCCTTCCCAACTTTCCCATCACCCAACTTAACCTTCCCGACAACCCGTGCCGTATGCTTTCCAGTTTCATCCTTCCCAACCGCACCCTCATCTTCAAACCGCCACCAAGCAACAAGTTCACCTTTAGCACTCACCTGCGTGGGCAACAAAAGCAAGACGAGAAGAAGGGAAAGAAACGCAAACTTCATCACCCTCACCACCTCACCAAGTTTTCTTCAGCCGCTCAAAATTGTAGCGCCCCATGATGGGGAAAAGTGTGGGTTTTAGAGGGGAGGTTTTTGTGGCGGATTTAACGGTGCTGTGACTTCAACAGTCAACCCCTCTGTCGGCACTCCCGGCTGCGGTGTTTCATTCCCATTCCTGTCCCTCGCCCTCAACCAAACACGATAAGTCAATGGTTGTCCATCATCCCTTGTATTGCTCTCAACCTTAAATTTACCTTCATAACGGTCACCACTAACAAGCGAAAGTGGAACTTCTATCGTCGTATTATCAGGTCTTTGCACAACAGCCCAAACTCGGTCAACACCCGATCGGTCATCTCTCACCACCGACGAAACCGTTACTTCCCCTCCAGTAAACCGAAACTGCTGGGGGTTTGCCTGAAAATCTGTAATTTGAGGCGGTGTCTTATCTTCTGGTGGTGGAGGCGGACATCCCACAATTGTGAACAACGCTATCAAAATTAGCCCACACATCCCTTGTTTTATCGCCCATCTCATCTCTTTCACCCCTTTGCATTCACTTGAGGATAGAAAAACTGCCCTACTTTAACCTAACAATTGTTGCTGCCTGAACTTCTCTCCCTTCTTCATCAACTGCTCTAACACGAACAAGGTAAACCCCACTCCCAACTTTCTGACCCTCAATCCCTACTCCCCTCCAAACTACCCTGCGTGTCAAACCTTCACTACTTCCTGCATCCAGAACAGCAACTTTCCTTCCCGTCAAAGTCAAAACTTCCGCTTCAACTTTCGCTGGCTTCGTCAAACTGAACTCTATCACAACACCTTGTCCCCTCATCGGCGTCGCCTTCAACCCTACCACCCTCAATGGTCTGTCGTTGCCCCTCTCAACCACTACCTTGAACTTCCTCTCAACTTCCCCTTCCTGCGCAACAAAACGATAACCTGCCTGCGTCCTCAAATACAACCTCTTTCCTGTCACAGTGTCAACAAGCCATGCACTCACATCCTTCGGAGCATATCCTATCCCATCAAAGGTCAAAACAACCTCCTTCCTTTCACTCGTCCCTCGTCTCCCGTCCCTCGTCCCGAACCTTACCAAGACTTCCCACTCTTGCCTTCTTGCACCATCGTTTCTGACATCAACAGCCAAAGGAGTGTTGTTTTTGAGCAATATGACTTGGACGCCATTGTTTCCTGTTGGTGGTTCAGGAGGAAGCCCAACAGCCAAACCCCTCGTCCCATTGGCAATTCCAATCACTGCTTCTCCAACACTCCCATTCACCGACGCCTGCAACCTTATACTCCATCCATTTCCTTTTGCCACTCGTCCCTCGCCCCTCGTCCCTCGTCCCTTTCCTTGACTTGGTGGCGGCAGAATGAGTTCGCAATCAGTGTGGGCATAAACCCAATAGCCTTTCCAGGGCTCAAGTTGCCCTTTGACGCCTGGGATGATGCTTGTGTCATAGACCAAAACATATCGCCCTGTATTGGGATTATTGGCATCCTGCTCCCATCCCCAAGCATAATCCTCAATCCACCCCGCCTGTTGGGCTTGTGCCAGCGTCTTTTCTTCCGTCCCTTTGCGGACTTTCAGGCTATCTAAATTCCAAGTTAGACTCGCCAAGAAGGGATTCCCGATAGCGTTCCATCCCTGGCGAAGTGGCAGGACAAAGGGTTGTTCCTCACTCACCTTCCTTCCTATCGCCGTCAATTCTCGCACTTGCCCTGGCAACAATTTCACCCAGTAGCCTCGCCCTGTTTGAGCCTCATTGGCAGGTTCTTGCGGATAGAAGACATATCCGTTACCCATCCAGACAGCTACTTTGACCTCCGAAGGAATTTGCCCCAAAAGGAAACTCCAACCTGCATTGACTAAATCCATCGGCACAGACACAAAATGCAATCCTTCCCTTAAGGCAATACTCTGACGAATCAGTGTGGAAGGGAATTGATTAGCCTGATATTCCCTGGTGTCATAAGGGTGGTCATGACTGTCCGCAAAAACCATTCCTCTGTCCGTCCGATGCAACAAGGTCACATCCCGCAATTGAAAGCGACCTGAATAGTTCCAATTACCAATGGCTTGACCATCAAAGAAAAGGGAGATTGTCATGACACCCGCTTCTGTCGCCTCAAAAGAGACACTTGTCTGAGTGATGATTCTGCCTGCTCCATCCGCTAATGCCCCCGAAAGGGTAAAACTTCCTGCTTGTTGGATTTGAACTTGCACATCAACCCTCAGTCGCTCAAAGAGACCATCATTGTCTTCGTCCATTCCTTCATCAGTGTATCGCCCTGTTAATCGTGCTGCTGGCGAAGCCACCTCAAAAGAACCCATCGCTGACCGCTCAAAATTCGTTCCCCCTTCCTGCCTTGTCTGTCCCTTCGCCGTCACGATGAATCGGTAAGTTCCTGGTTCAGTAAGGTTCGTCAACACAGCGCCATAGACACCATCCCCTGCTTTCCCATCTTGATGCTCACCGTCGTCTAATAGGTCGACCGTGACCGATTGACCGTCAGGCTGAATGACTTCAGCAGTGACTGTAGCACCTGTCACAGGTTGACCGGCTTTCATCAATTGGGCTTTCAAGATAGCCCCTTCTCCGACAGAGTAAATAGCCTTCGGGATGTCCACATTGAGTTTCAGCGGACTATAGAAAACTGCCCACATCAAAGCAGGTGTGCCATCAGGTGGAATTTCTGACTCTCCTCTCACCCTCATCACCCAACGACCTTGAGAAGCGTTTTTGATAAGGAACACTTTGAATGTGCCAAGAATATGTGGTATTTCAAAGAACTGAATGTCCCCTCCCTCCCTCGCTTGTTCTGGCGTAATTTGCTGCCCTGTTGGACTTTGGAGGGTAAAAGATATTTGACCGACTAACCAGTTGGTAATAAAAGCCGCATCACTTATTTCGTCTAAAAAGACTTCCCGACTTATCTCCTGACCTTGTTGCACGAAACTCAACCATAACTCCGTGCTTTGCGGTTCTTCTAACTGTTGACGCTTCTGTTGATTTGTTGCAATGACTTTGTAAGATTTAAAACCACCCTTTCTGAGATATTGCGCCATCCACCACCTAGTCGTTTCAGGACTGATCAAATTAAAATGTGCCAATAAATCAAAACCCATATTTAATGGTGGAATCTCTATCACATTGGGCATAGATGGTCTCCGTCTTTGCTCTCTCTTGCAATACCATTTCCAGTGAGCACTTTCAACATCAACAATTCCATCACTTTTTGGTGTTACTGAACCTGGATGAAAAATATTGGCTAAAAGTGCGCTCACATCTATCTCCGCAGCAAACAGAAGATATTGGATTCCTTCAGTGACTGGGTAGGCTTTGTTTAAATTACAAGCACCCTCCAATGAAAGGTCTTGAACAGCAGGTAAGTCTTTAAAAAGCCATCTAAGCAATTTTGCCCACCAAGCATCAGCAAGGGATGCCCCGCTGTGAGGCGTTCCTAAGGTCACAATTTTCTCTACACCGACCTCACCATTGAAAGCCAAAGATACTGCCCATCCCCGCCCCACTTTCTCTCTCAGCAATCCTACATAGGCTCTTGCTATTAACCCTCCCATGCTGTGCCCAATAAGGTCTACGACCGTTTCATAACTGATTCTGGGACGAACTTCTCTAAACATATATTCCCGCATTAAATTCCCATTTGTATCAACTCGCAAACCTGTGTTTAAATTATCCACAACGAATAAATCTGCATAGTCATTTGCACGACCGGCAGGTGTCTGGGTATCTTCTTGATATGCCTCATACAAGGGAATGTAACCGAAACTCTTTATAACCTTAACCGCTTCGTTCCAGTTAGCAGGATTATTCAGTGGCAATTGCGCACCAGCAAGTTGTCCCCCAAAAATTTGCTTTAAAATCCCCCCAAAATTGAAACCATGAACCAACACGATAGGGTTGTGATGGATGACCCGAAAAGTTTTCCACTTTTCTCTGGGCATTTCATAAACAGCACCCCTCTCGTCGGTCACTATGACCCGCCACAAATAGTAACCCTCAGGCAATTTCGCCTTAGGTTGAAATTGCGCTATCGCCCCTGAAGCATATGCCCCACTTTGCACCCGACGATTCTCCGTTTGACGCCACTCATCCCCTGGCATCCACCATCCCTTACTCTCTGCTGCCTTCTGGTCAAAAACATAGTCAGGCGTCGGGAAAGTGCTCGGCAATGAAGGAGGACTGGAATAATACTTCAACTCTATCCGATAAGTTACCCGATTGCCATCAGGGTCTTCCGCTTGCATGCGAAACCAAGGTTGCCCTGTCGCTACACCCTTGTCTGGCGGACTTTCAATCTTTGTGAGAACGGGAGGACGGTTGGCTGCCTTTACCTTCAAAGGTGCTTTGATGCGGTCGTTGCTTTCGTCGCTTTGTCCAGCAGTGCTGTTTACATCCACAATCACCCAAACATAGTAATCCCCTGCCTTCGTCTCGGCAGGAATGGTCACTTCCGCTTCATGAGTCACTGATTGGTTAGGGTCTAAGGCAGGAGTGTCAAAGGAGACAAGCAATGGGTCATCTTTTGTGGGTCTGTCAGGTGATGGGCTTAAACGGACATTGGTTTTTGACGGATTTGCCTTTGCCTGTCCTTGATTGACCACTTTGAACCGAACCGTTACCTTCCCACCTGCTTCAACTTCCGATGCCGAAAGGGTTAAATCCTTCGGAACTAAGTCAGGCTTGGCTACTTGAACTTGGACGGTAAATGTCAATGCAGAACTCCAATCACTTGCTGCGCCTTTGTTGTCTATTGCCCTTGCCCTCCAACTCCATTGACCTTCTGAAAGGGATTGGTTTTCAGGGACGGTGAAAGTCGCTTCTGAACCGCTGGCGAAAAAGCCCGTCTCAAACCTTTTCGTCTCGCTCCCCTTCACCACCTCTATCTCAAACTTCACTTGGTCTCCATCTGGGTCTTCGGATTTGACTTTGAAAGTGGGTGTCGGTGAGACAGTTGCATTGTTGGCAGGTGAAAGCAAAACGGGAATGGATGGAGGATGATTGACTGGCTGCGCACCTGTAAAGCGAAGAATAAATAACCCTGCCCACCAATCCGCCACATAGGCATAATTCCCTGAAACATAAACTCCCCGTGCCAAGCCCGGAGTATCAAAGGAACCGACTTCTCTTGGGTTTGAAGGGTTGCTGACATCTATCACCCTCAAACCTGCTTCCCTATCCGCCACATAGGCATAATTCCCCGAAACATATACACCCAGTGCAAAATCAGGCAGTAATAATTTCCCTACCAACTGGGGATTTGAAGGGTTAGAGACATTGAAAATCAGCAAGCCTGAACCTGAAGCGCAATAAGCATAATTGTCCTTGACAAAGACATCAACAATTGCCCCACCTGTGAGCCCGACCAATTCCACATTCTGGCTTTGCTGTCTTGATTGTCTTGAACGAAATCCAAGACCAGAAAGTCTTTGGCGTGAGTTAGTTGGGAAGAAGGAAGGTTCAGAAGGAAATCTCTGACCGAAGCGTTCCATCAATTCAGGGAAACGACCTCTCCCTTCCCTTTGCCCAACCCTTTCCCTTTCTATCCTGCCTCCTTGTTGCGCTTCCATCACGCCGAAAAGAAAACATGCTGACAAAACTAACATCACCAAACCAAGCAAATTCTTTTTCCACCCATCATTTCGTTTCCAACCCAACATCATCACTCCCTCCTTTCGCCAGCGATTAGTGACTGGCGAATAGTGACGATTATTTGTGCCAAATTTCGGTTGGGCAATAACCCAACTCTCCGAACCTCTCCTTGCGTTCAAAATTTTCGGCAATGCAGGAGCGCTGCCCTCCAGAAAACCAATCGCTATTCGCCATTCGCTGCCGTCTTCCGACCTGCCGATTTGCCGACCTCACGATTTGCCGATAACTCAACCCTTCCCGTGCCCCATGCCCCTTGTCCCCTGTCCCATTCAATTGTCTCACAACTCCCCATCCACAGTGTGCGTGACGATGTTGCCCGGTAGGTCTTCGGCTTCTATGAGTAAACGGAAGGGTTTGCCTGATTGGGCGTTCGGAAAGTCCATCTTCGTCCGATAAATCCAGTGAAAGTCTTGCCCCTCTACTGCCCTCTGCGCTTCACCTTCCTCCACAACCGCCCCTAAAGCATTAGCACCGCCTTGCGTCGGGTCTAAAACCGTCACCTTTACCCTCTGGCAGGTGGCATCCTGAACGAAAACATCTATCCTCTCCCCTGCCTTCCCCGTGTATTCGTCAACATCAACCCGAACGATGATTGGTGGCGTAAGGTAATCTTGAATGGCTAAGGCACGCCAAGTCGTCGGTTGCCCCTTCGCCAGTGCCTCGTAAAGCGCCCGTTTCTGCCTGTCTGCACCGACCTCTTTGGCGTAAGTGGACGCCAAAAGGAAACGGTTTCGCTGTTGCATTTGCGCCTGCGATGGTGTGACAGTGGAAGGACCTCGCTTCCTCTTAGCAACTTTTATGCCCTTCCAAGTGGTGATGGTGACATCACCGACTGTTCCTGTGATTTCCCCACCAATTTCGCCCCTTATCTTGCCCATGCCGTCTCTCCCCTTTTTCCGACCTTTCGTTTACTTCTCGTCTACTTGTCTTTTACTTGTCGTTTACTTCTCGTTTACCTGCCCCATCCGACAAGCCTTCAACCTGCTAACTTGAACCTGCCCTTTGACCTTTCGGTCAACATGGTCAATTCACGAGTAACACAAATCAGTCCCTGCCGCAACACCAATTACTCACCTTTCAAGGGCATTTTTCTGTCCCACATCACGGACGGGAAATTGCTCCTTTGATGCCCTAAACGGCTCCTCGGCTCAGCAGAAGACCCGTCCTCCCATCGGATAAAACCTTTTTGAAGGGCGATGGCGATGAGTTGAAGGGTTGAGCGAACATTGAAGCTTGCAAGCATTTGTCGCAAATGTTTGTGAACGGTGTTGATGGAGAGACCCAATTTGGCAGCAGCACTTTTGACGCTTCCAGTGCTAAGGATGGCTTGCAAAATTTCCCTTTCCCGTTCGGTCAATGGGCAGTGAACATAGATGACGATGGCATCTTCAGGTGGCGTTTCTAAGGCGTAAATGACCACAAAGCCTGCTTGCTGCAAGACCGCCTTAATTTCCCGCAGTCGTTTTGAACAGGGGCAGGAAAGGTAAACGACTTTTTCATCTTCTGTTCGTTGCTTTTGGCGCATTGCTTTCACCGCCCATAGCGCAGATTGAGAAGGGACGAGCAACTCCCATTAATTGAAATTGCAAAAACCTGTGCCATATTGCCTTCCTTCTCCGTTTGAACGCCCCCAATTTAAAATTACGGTTTCCACCCACCTTTTATAGCCTTCCAGTTGGTGACTGTGCTGTTACCTTAGCCCGACTTTCTAAAAGCACCCAAAAAAATTTTCGGCAGTGCGGGAGCACTGCCCTACAAAACTACTCGCCATTCGCTACTCGCCGTTCACCGTTCACCAATTGCCAGTCGCTGCCATTTTGCCAGTCGCCAGTCGCTATTCGCCATTTGCTGCCGTTTTCGGCTCGGCAGGAGCCTCTACCTCCCAATTCCCTGAGTTAGGATGAAGTCATCACCTGACCTTGACAAGTTTGTAGCGCTCGTAGATGAGCGTGACTTTTTCGCCATCAATGAGAAACTCGGCGACGACTTTGCGGCTGTGTTGGACGGTGAAGAAGCGGGCGTAAGTGTCGGAAATTTCCTCGGGCAGGAACGGGA
>Ga0078972_1013526_pt1 | contig 13409 bp, 12 predicted proteins | sample YelNatPaOPGAMG01_FD_67568 | JGI IMG/M metagenome (GOLD analysis project Ga0078972, IMG submission 67568) | Hot spring thermophilic microbial communities from Obsidian Pool, Yellowstone National Park, USA - OP-RAMG-01 (SPADES assembly) (version 2) | ecosystem: Environmental > Aquatic > Thermal...
CGGCTGGGTTGCCGAGCGACAAAAGCCGATGCCTAAAAGCCTTTATCGGCTTTTTTTGTTATCTTTTCCAATATCTCCCCAAATTCATTTTCTAAGATAAAAAAAGGCGCGATCTTGCAGTGTGTAATATTTTTTATTTTTTGTATCGTATCAACATCGCCTGGATTTAGCATTGCCACACTTAATACATCCTTATCTCTATTTAGAGGTATAGCCCCATGGTCTTTAATGATTTCAAATGGAATTTGCCTCAATAGATTTTCTAACTCTTCATTATTGTGAATTTTCTTTACATCAAAATGGGGGATATTCAACTGGCTCTCCAGGGCCCTGGCTATATCCCCTGAACTTGCCATGCCAAGACCAATAAGAGTTTGACCCAGCCTCTGACCTGAACTCCAGTGTTTGTTTAGGGCTATCTCCAATTGCTGAGGTGTAATAACATTGCCCTCTAATAATATCTGACCTAATGGCCGATAGTTAGATACTAAGACATCTTCTTTCTTGGAGGATATGTCAGACTTTTCATCAATAAATTCTTTTTTGGCTGGAGACCTACGGTTTACCAAAAAATTGCTTCCAGGCAATGTCTTAAGATATGATTTTATCTCTGAGATTATCTCCATAAGTTCAACCATATTTTCTAATCTATGTTCCTTATTGTTAACGATAGCTATAGAGATGCTCATCAATGGTACCTTGAGAAGATTTCCACGCCTGTCCCTTGAAATAATATAACCCCTTTTCCTGTCTTTTGTATCGTAATGAAATTGTACCAATCTGTTAAAACTCAATATAGTTTCCGAGGCTATCAATCTATCTTTATCAGGGGTGGTAACTACAACAAAATCGTCTCCGCCTATATGGCCTACAAAGTCTGTCTTGTTTCCATATCTTTTCACTGCTATTGATATTATATATGCAGTCTGCTTGATGACATTATCACCTTTTATATATCCATATTTATCATTGTAAGATTTAAAATTATCTATATCGTAATATGCAACAGAAAATGGCTGGCCTTCGTTAATTTTAGATTGGATAATCTTTTCTATCTGTCTATTTCCAGGTAATTTTGTCAGCGCATTTGCCTGTAATTGATATTGTGTCCTTCGTAAAGCCATCTCCATCCTGACCTCAAGGTCTATTGGATCTGGAGGGTTTACTATATAGTCATCCACACCCTGCTCTATTTCAAGCATTTTCTTCCTTATCTGTCTTTTATCTATAAGGATTATTACAGGGATATGCGCTGTAAGAAAATCCTCTTTAAGCAATTTTGACACCTTTAGCCCATCTATCTTTGGAAGGTTAGAGTCTAAAATAATAATGTCAGGCTGTTCACGCCTGACCAATTCAAGGACATCCTCCCCGTCTTTAGCACAGATAGTCTCGTAATCCCATGCCCTCAATAAATATATAAGGATATCGGCTATATCGCTCTTATGTTCTGCCAGTAAAACCTTTTTGGTAGAAATTATCATACCTCTATGCCATGCCCTCGGATAAAACTTTTAAGTTATATTAATTATATTCCATGCCGTATCAGTTTACAAGGAAATTTATTCTATTACAACGTTATGAAACACACTGTAAGCCTGGGGACAGAGGTTCCCAAGATATGGGGAATTAATCCTTTAGCCCGACCTCTTTTTGGTAAGAGGGTCTAACTAAAGGTTCCATCGCTTAGTTTACACTTTACACTGACACACAATCAAAGACAATATATTTAAAACCTCAACAAAAAATTAAAGATATGGATTTTCTTGCAAAAAAGAAAAAGAGGTCGTATAATCAAACAAATGAAACTATCAATATTAATTCCTGCATATAACGAGGAAGGTTCTATTGCTGAGATATTAAAAGAGATAGAATCGGTTGACCTTATTGGAGTCGGGATAAAAGAAAAAGAGGTTATTCTTATAGATGATGGCTCAACTGATAGAACTGTAGAAAACGCCAGGTTGGCATTGCCATCTATAAAGGTCATTTACCATTCTAAAAATCTAGGCAAAGGCGCTGCTGTTATCTCTGGCCTAAGTTACGCAAAAGGGGATATTATAATCATTCAGGATGCAGACCTTGAATATCACCCATTACTTTATCCAATATTATTAGCCCCTATCCTGTCTGGAAAAACCCACGTGGTATATGGTTCACGGTTTCTTGATGGCCATCGTCCTAAAGGTATGAGGTTGCCATATTTTTTAGCGAATCGATTTGGCACTGCCTTAATAAATATTTTATTAGGGACGCGATTAACAGATAGTATGACCTGTTTCAAGATATTCAAAAAAAATGTCTTGGAAGGAGTGAGTCTTTCAAATAAAGGATTTGGCATTGATGCAGAGTTAACTATAAAAATTGTCAAAAAGGGCTATAAGATCGAAGAGGTACCTATCCCATATAAAGCAAGGACATTTAAAGAAGGTAAAAAATTTCATCCTATTTGCTCGCTAAATGTGTTATGGGCCATAATTAAATATTCTATCTAAGATTTCTCCTCCTATCTGAACGAAAAACTAATATTTAATTATTCTAATAAACCTCTTGCTTTTATTTTACCACTAACCTTTTTATAGTCATCGAAATCAATAAATATTAGATCAGGCCTTTTGTTTATTATTTTTTTAATCTCCTTTGTTCTTGAGGCCACATATTTAAAAACAGTTGCACATTTTGGGCAGGTCTTTGCATTAGAATAATCTATGCCTAAGGTCCTACATTTAGAACAATCTCCAGCTGCATCTCCTACTATAAGAAGATGCTCTGAGATATCATTTATATCAAATTCTTTCCAGACCCTTATAAAATCAGACATATTATTATCTAAAAAAATACCCCCATCGTTTTCGCGATGGGGGTAAAGGTAGCTATCTTCAAGTTTATGATAACTTGGTTACGTTAGCTGCCTGTTCTCCTTTTGGTCCTTGGACAATATCGAACTCTACTTCTTGACCTTCTTGTAAGGTCTTATATCCCTCGCCCTGTATGGCTGTGTGATGCACAAATACATCCTTACCATTTTCGGGCGTGATAAATCCGTAGCCTTTCTTATTGTCGAACCATTTTACTTTTCCCTTCGGCACTTCTGCTACCCTCCTTCCATACATCCTGCCAAAAAACCCTTTTTTCGACAGCATGTAAATTTATATAATATTATCATATTTTTATCGTTATGTCAATTATTATTTATCTCTTTTTCACCATCGCTCTCTGGTAATTCTTCTACTGCCTTTTCTTCATAATCATGAAAAATACTTCTTACTTTTATATTGTGGTCCTTCTCTAAGACCTCTAATCTTTGCTCTAATTCGTGCTGCATTTTCAATATAATCTTTACAACATCTGCAATAGGATCTGGTAGATTCCCATGTTCAAAATCAAGCGCCAATTTATCAGCTGTTTTTTTCTCAACCACCTTACCAGGGACACCAACTACTGTAGCCCCTGGCGGCACATCTTTAATAACTACAGAACCAGAACCTATCTTGGCACCATCGCCTATTTTAATCGGACCAAGCACACAGGCATTGGAGCCGATTACTACGCTGTTTCCTATGGTGGGATGACGTTTGCCTTTCTGTAAACTAGTTCCTCCCAAAACCACGCCTTTGTAGATCAACACATCATCCCCTATCTCTGCAGTCTCTCCTATCACCACGCCCATGCCATGGTCTATAAATACCCTTCTGCCTATCTTTGCCCCGGGATGGATCTCAATGCCTGTAAGAAATCTTGCGATATGGGAAATAACCCTGGCTATAAAATACATCTTTTGTGTATAAAAGAAATGGGCAATCCTGTGAAACCATAATGCATGAAGGCCTGGATAGCAAAAAAATACTTCTATAGCATTTTTAGCTGCTGGGTCTTTCTCAATCGCAGATTTTATATCCTCTTTTATTCTGGATAACATATTGCCCTCCTTGGCCCAAAAAGATCTGTCTGGCAATGTAATCAACTCAATTGGCACTCTCAAACATGAACACCAATCTCTCCCTTATAAAATCTTTTCATAAAAGACAGGTCGAAATCTAATTTTCTCTCGATGGTTCACCGTCAAAAACTAACCAATTTATATCGTTTGCTATTCGTTTTACCCTGCTACATCCAGCCACGCTAAAAATCAACACCACAATTAAAAACAAGAATACAAGACGTCTCATAGATTCTCCTTTTATCCCCTCACCCTTCCCCTCTCCCCGAAGAGGAGAGGGAGGTTTAGGAAGCCATATTATTTATTTAGGCAGGGTGAAATAAAAATGGCTACCTTTGCCTAATTCGCTCTGGACCCATATCCTTCCATTATGTAGTAGGACTATATCTTTTGCTATAGGAAGACCCAGGCCCGTGCCTTCTTTTTTTTCTGCAGTAACCCTTACAAATTTATCAAACACCTTATCTATATTTTCTGGTGCAATCCCTTCTCCTGTATCACTAACCTCGACCATTATCTCTTTCTCCAGGTTTAGGGTCTTTACGGTTATAGTCCCGCCTTCTGGCGTATACTTAATGGCATTGGTGAAAATATTGATAAAGACCTGAGTTATTTTATCTATATCGGCCTTTATCTCAGGCATATCCTTACTAAGATTTATATTCAAGGATTGCTTTTTGTCCTGCATTAACTTGGAAAATGCAGAGATATTTTCTTCTATAATCTTGTTTATATTAATAGGTTCTATCTTAAGTTTCATTTTTCCGGATTCTATTTTAGAAATATCGAGCAGATCATTTACAAGCCTGGAGAGTCTATTGGTTATATTAATAGCGCCTTCAAGAAGTTCCTTCTGTGTATCTGAAACATTCCCCAGGCCACCTTTCACCACAAGGTCTATATTGCCTTTTATTACAGTAAGAGGGGTTCTAAATTCATGGGCTACATTTGCAACAAAATCAGATTTAATTCTATCTAGTTCTTTAAGTTTTCTATTGGCCGCCTCAAGCTCTACATTTTTGGCTGCTATCTCTTGCTGCAATCTCTCCCGCTCTTTGTTTGCACGAAATATATTTATTGCGTTGTGTACAGCCAGGGGAAGGCTACTTTCAAATCCTTTCTCACGGATTATATAATCATAAGCCCCAGCACGCATTGCCTGAGTAGCAAATTCCTCATCGCCTTTGTCAGCCATCATAACTACCGGACCGCTAAGGTCCTTATATTGTAAATCAGAAAGGATCTCTATACCATTGGCACCTGGCAGATTATAAGAAAGGAGGATCACATCAAATTTTTCCTCGTCTACTTTCTTAAGGATATCCTCTTCCTTTTGGACCCATGATATATCATAAAAAAATTCTGAGGATGTAATTTTAGAAAAAGAATCTTTTATTTTTGATATATTTTGAACGTCAGCTTCTATAACCAGTATTCTTATAACATCTTTCTCCATATTATTGACCTGATAATCTTTTTATCTCTGAGATATGCTTTCGCGCCTCTTCTTCGCCACACCTTATAAAATCCTTAACAAGATGAAAATCTATAGGGGTCGCCTCTATAACTATGGGCCTTAACACAACATCTGCCTTTCTGCAACTATCTTCGGCAAGGATATATTCCATTGCCTGAAAACAACTCATTATTACATCAAATATATTGGGTGTAAATACCTTTCTAAGAAGCCTGATAATATAGAGCCCTATTCGTATATACAATGGACTATTTCGGATAATATTCTCTTCCTCCTGAAGTTTCTTCTTTAGATAGACGTTTCTACTACATATATCCTCTGGTCCGGGTATTACATTGACTGCTATTATCTTCCTTACACCTTCTTTTAATAGCGCATCTACAGGGACGGGATCTGAAATCCCCCCATCTATAATTAAAGAATTCTGCAACATCTCTGGCTTAAATATGCCAGGGACAGATATACTCATAAAAACAGCATCTACAAGTAGACCTTTTTCAATTATCAAAGTCTCCCTATTTGTAAGGTCATACACTATTATCTTAACAGGTATTTTTAAATCTTCAAATGTTTTTTCTCCTAAAATGTTTTTCAAGAATCTCTTTAACCTCTGACCTCTTAATATACCTGATATAGGGATGCTAAAATCCAACAGTCGCATTATATTAAGCTTGTTTCTCAATCTTCTTGCAATCTCTTCTATCTCATCAGAAGAGATACCAAGCCCCCACATACACGCTATAAGAGCGCCCATGCTAGAACCAGACAATACGTCAACTGTTATATTATTCTCTTCAATAACTCTTAATACCCCTATATGAGCCAGACCGAAGGCCGCGCCACTTCCTAACGCCAGACCTAAAAGCATACCTGTTTCTTTTTTTGCAATATATAATACCGCTTTTGAATATGGGGAATCGACTGACCTTAATACAATTGGCTTACCATTCTGGTCTACTATGGATTCGAATGTGCTGGATTCCGGCACGATGGCCCATACATCCTTTTTTATCAACCATGTTATCTCTTCAAGATCAAATATGCCAATTGTTCTTAACCTATTAACAACGATTTTTATTTTATTAGATAATCTTATTAAGCTTTCGTTATCTTGTATGGTCTTAAAAAATAATCCAGCATCTTTCAGATTTTCCTCAACAGAATCTATAAAATAATGGACGGACTCCGAGAGTTCAAATAATTTATCATACCCATTATCCGGCATAAAAGGCAGATTAATTATTATATAATCATATCTTTTTTTAAGTGCATCGAGTTCCTCTATTGAAATGTATCCCTGCAGTAAAACATCCATACCTTGAAGAGGACCTTCAAAAGACGATGCCATTTCAACGAAGACAACCTTCTTTTTTGTAACACTGGCAATCGCTGCAGCAAGATTAATCGCATACTCTGTCTTCCCAGAAACCTTTAGGTTGCTATAAACAGATATTATTTTTCCAATGTTGTTCAAAGTTCCCATATACTTTTAGTCCTTGGAAACCCAACTCCAAGATACAATGCCAAGTTTATAAGGTCCATGTTATCTACGATGTGTTCTCTTAAACAAAGCATTGCCTCTCTTTTCATAGGTTGCAAAAGTCTATACTGTATTTTTTCTTTTTTTAGTATTCGTTTTTTCGGGATATCTGATTGGGTCAGGTCGTCGTTTATCTCTGGCACCCGCATCCTATCTTTAAAATTCTCTTCCAATATCTTGGCAGCCTTATAATATACATCCACGCCTATCTCTCTTATAAGGGTTAGGGGGCCCACTGGCATTCCAAATTTTATCATAGCGTCTTCTATATCTTTCCCAGGGATGCCTTCTTGCAACATAAAAATAGCTTCATTAAGATATGGTAGAAGTATTCTATTTACCAAAAACCCTGGGCTGTCTTTTACCAGTATTGGGATCCTTTTTATATCATATAAAAATTTTATTAATCTATCCACATTCGCCTTTCTGGTAAATCTCGAAGGTATAATCTCAACAAGTTTCATTTTATACGCCGGATTAAAAAAATGCACTCCTACAAATCTCTCTGGATGTTCAAGTGATTGCGCTAATTTATTAATAGATATGCATGAAGTATTTGTAGCTATTATAGAAGACCTGCGTAGCTCTTTTTCAATATCTCTAAAAACCTGTGACTTTATCACAAAGTCTTCTGGGACACATTCTATGACCATCTCTACATCTTTAAAACTAGTTATACCAAACGATATGCGCTTGAATCCTAGATAGGCCTCTTTTTTATACAATAAATCTTTTTCAACAGCCTCTTTATATATAATATAGATATCCCTTTTGGCCTCCACAATGGCATCTTTTTTAATATCGCAAAGCCCTACATCGCCATCTATATTAGAACTTATAAGATAGGCAATGCCCCTCCCCATCTTGCCTGCGCCTATAATAGCACAGTGCTTAATCCGTCTTTGCAGATTAACACCTTTTCTCCTCAGCAAAGTCTTCTTATAATTTTGAATAAGTAAAAAAGCCCCTAATGCATTTTTAGCAGGTCTTCCTAATATCTTATTAGAAAATCTTTTTCTTTCTAAAAAATCTTCCTTAGGGAGATAGGCTGGCTTAACTGGTTTTTTAAAAACCTTTGATAGCGGTTTGAGATCGGATATCTTTTTTGGCTTGGTTATGATTCTATCCACAATGCCCACCCGTCTTGCCTCATCTAATCCTAAAAGCCTGCCGTTATCAATAAGTAGTCCTGCCCTTTTGGCCCCTATCTTAGCAGTTAGCCTGTGAGGACCTCCAAAGCCAGGAACTATCCCAAGTTTTGATTCAGGAAGACCAAACCGCACCTTCTTATTTTCAGTGGCTACTATGTAATCACATGCCAATGCAAGTTCAAATCCACCGCCTACACAGGCGCCGTTTACAATAGCTATTACAGGGATATGCAAAAGGTCTATCTTATTAAATAAATCTTGCCCTCTTCTGCAAAATTCAAGCGCCTCTTTTTTAGTATCTATTTTTATTAATTCCTTTATATCAGCACCTGCTATAAAGATATCCCTTTTTTTGCTTAGAAAAAATATTGCCTTTAGAGGAGGGTCTTTTCCTATGATATTATTTACTATACTAGCTAGCTGTTTAAGATTTTTAGAGGAGAGTAGATTAGCAGGTGAATTTTTATCATTAAAAACTATGACCCCTATGTCCTTATATCTAAGATAACGCACCATATAAAAAAAGAAGCCGATAAAGATTGATCGTCTCGCACGATCCAGCTTTTGCCTTTATATGAGGCACTTTTTTTAACTTTATCGGCTTCAAGAATATTATATCATATTTTATTGCGAATTCAAGACGTGGCAACTCTAAAAAACTGGCATCAACTTATTACTTTATATACAATATCATGCTCTCTAACCTTTGATTTAACCTTCAATCCTATTTCTTGGCCTGCGGCTGCGCTGGTTATTGGGACATGGTCTAGTTGCATAGAAGTAACCGTGTCTTTAAAATCTGTTGTGTGGCCTTTTATAATAATACTATCTCCCACATTAAGAGTACCTTTTGTCAATTTCACTACAGCAGCCTCTACATGCGGAAAATAATGGGTCACGACCCCTACCTCCTCAAGCGATACGCCGGCTGGTAGTGTGGTCGAACTTGAGGTCTTCGGTTTTTCTACAATAGGTTTTTTGGAAACCTTACTCTTCTGCTTCAGGGCTGAGGACTTTTTCTTTGTAGTTGTAATTCTCTTTGTCTTTTTCGCAACCTTCTTTTTTACAACCTTTTTCTTGACAGGCCTCTTTTTGACCTTTGTCAGACTTTTCTTTTTCTTCATTATATATCACCTCCATAAAAGTTATTTTTGCATACTAACTAAACACCAATTATAGATTATATAACAAATCAATGTAAATTTAAATAAAAATCCTTTATTATTTTTAATACCTCTTCAGGGCTATCTACTAAAGCAAAGATACCCAGATCGTTTTTGTCTATGTGACCTTTCTTAAGCATTGTATTTTTTAACCACTCTATAAGCCCACGCCAATAATCGCTTCCTACCAGTATTACAGGAAATCTTTCTATCCTTTTAGTTTGTATAAGCGTTATGGATTCAAAGAATTCATCCATTGTGCCAAACCCACCAGGGAATATAACAAATGCCTTTGCGTATTTGACAAACATAACCTTTCTACAAAAAAAATACCTGAATTCCAGAAGATTTGTGACATACTTATTAGGCCGCTGGACAATAGGTACCTGAATATTCAACCCTATCGATAATCCTCCGCCTTTTCTGGCACCTTTATTTGCAGCCTCCATTATACCTGGACCTGCCCCTGTCAGTATTGCATATCCTTTTTTAGCTAAAAGCATGGTGGTTCTTTCAGCCATTTTATAGTATCTGTCCTGGCGCGGTGTCCTTGCTGAACCAAAAATTGTTACTGCAGGACCGATCCTGGACAATTCTTCAAACCCTTCAACAAATTCTGCCATTATCCTGAATATACGCCATGGGTCTTCTGTGGTAAAGTCGTATTTTTTTGTCATACCTCCCCCTTTTTTATAATATTACTACTATTCCATTATAGATTTATTCATATAATCCCTAAACTCGACCTCTCCTGAAAGATATTGTTTTATCATCCTTATCCGGTCTGCTATGTAAGGATGCGACCTGTAATAACTATAAGGCCTTATAGGAGCCTCCTTGTTAACCTGCTGCAATTTCTTAAGAAATGTTATCATAGCCTCAGGATTAAAACCAGCTTTTTTTAGGTACCTGACAGCTATCCTGTCGGCAAGGGCCTCGTCCTCCCTCGAATAGGACATTATAAGATGCCCAAAGGCAGTATTGATGTCCCGAATATCGCGACTGCTACGACCTGTACTTGCAATAAATATCTGTAATATAGTATACCCAAGTTCACCTTGAAGCCGCTTTATAGAATGTCTCGCTACTATATGTCCTATCTCATGGGCTATAACAGCTGCTAATTCATCGTCAGATTCTATCTTGTTCATGAGCCCTTTAAAAATAAATATATATCCTCCAGGCAAAGCAAAGGCATTAACCTCATCTTTATCTATCACATGAAATGTATATCTCACCTCTTTACGTTCACTAACCTCGGCAACCCTCTCCCCTATCTTTATAACCCGTTCTGTCATAAGAGGGTCTGGGTCAAGCACTATCTCAGGATTTCTTTTAATACCCTCTGCTATATTACGCCCAATCTCGATTTCCTTTTCAGTGCTTACAAGCATAATATCTTCGCGCTCTGTAGCAGGGTTGTATTCGGTGGTTACACAGCTCGATAAAAATGCAGGAATTAATAATATTATATAAAAATAGATGGCTCTATATTTCATATAAAATAAGTGTATTCTAAAAAAATGTAGACGTCAATAAAATCTTTTATCTATGTAAAGTATAGAGAAATTTCATATTTTTAAAAATCATCTAGGCTGTACATACGCATGATGAAACCCTAAAGGGTTAATTCCCCATAAGTGTTGGAGTAGCAGCCGAAAGGCTGCGATAAAATGTAAAAGTAGGTAGATTAAAATGGCGCACCCTTTCGGGTGCTACTCCAATATCTCTACCGGGTTAATTCACTATATGTTAGCAGTAGTAATTGATTCTAGATAGGGCTGGATTATTTAAAGATTATTAAGGCAGATCCGAGCAGGAAAAACAATACTGCTGTAGCAAGTTTTATCAACCCAAGGTGCCTTGCCATAAACCTGGAAAATATATTTGAGGTTACGCCGAATAGGCCTAGAAAAAATACTATTATTAACGGCATTATAAATGCAAGATTATAAAAAATTAGATATAATAAAGCCGAGATCCTCTTCCCGGGTAGTCTTAGAACAAATGCCAGGGTAGGAAGATATACCTGTCCTGTACAAAAAGATTCCAGGATAGATACAAGAAAGCCTGCTGTAAAGGCAACCCATATTATACGGATTAATTTCCTTTGGCTGCTAGACCTATCATCTCGAAAATCCATTCCAATTATAGAATGTATTCTGTTTTTAATGAATCTAGGCAGTTTTAATATAATTACCTCTGTATTATTTGTTTTAGAAAATCTGATAAAATCTATTAAACTTAATATACCCAATAAAAATGCCAGACCAATAACTACAATATTTATAAATATCGTTATATACCCAAAGGTCTTCATGGCCCTCAAAAATCTGAATAACCCAGCCCCTATTAATAGATATGTAATAAAAACTGCGAATGTAAAAGAAAAGCCTGCCATAAACATCTCTCTTCTTCTATAGCCGATAAATGCAAGAAATGATATAAAAAATACTATGGTGGTGAACGCGCAGGGATTAATCCCATCCAGAACACCGGCTGTCATAACAGTGCATAGCCCGAAGGATTCAAATCTTTGCAGGATAATAGAACGTGGTGGGGTATGATATTGCGCAACCTCTAAGGTATCATTTTTTTTTAGGTCTATTGGTTCTTCAAGGGCATCATGGATAATCTCATCTAACCGGGCAGCAATCTCTTCCTTACCCATAAGGACATGTCTTGCAACAACCACCTCTGGCACATAACCCCCGCCATTTACCTGGTATAGTCTTTCAAGCCGTGCCATCTGCTCATAATTCTGCGGAAGTCCTATATCATATCTTTCTATAAGAATGCTATCCCCATATTTTTTTTCTAAATCGCTTAATATCTCTTTTTCTACCTCCATACAGGCTCTACAACCAACAGAATAGAACACCATAATCCTCAATGGCCTAGCGCTGGCAATCTCTTCTATCTCGCTTTTAGTCGTATCCTCCTTTTTAACTGAAGCGACATTTTCATCAGAGAGGCTAAGTTTTGAAATTATATCCCCTACCAGATTGACACCTTCATAAGTTGCATCGAGAGGAACAGATTCAAATGTATATGAAAAGATCCTACCGTCGGTTATGTCCAGGTCTAACCTACCCATCTTTCTTGAATGGTAGGTTGTTGGCATAATGATAGTATCTTTTACCTTTATTGGCTCCTGCGTTTCAACATCCCAATGTCCACTCAGTATAATATCAATGCCATCCATTGATTCTGCAAGATTTATAGCATAAGGCAATCCTATATGCCCAAGGACTACGATTATATCTGATTCTGCCTTTATCTTTGGTATAATCTCTCTAGCGACCTCTTTATTAGGCAATATGGTAAGATTATCGGAGTTTAATATATAACGTTCATTGATAAGTCCGACTATACCTACGCGCAGACCGTTTTTCATTGTCTTGATAATATATGGCTGATAAAAAGGCGCCCCTGTATTTTTATCAACTATATTTGCAGAGATAAGTGGAAAGGAGATATTTTCTTTCTGTTGTTCGGATAAAAATTGCTCTCCAAGCAAAAGGTCTGTTTCTCCAACACACATAGCATCATAGAGCATGCTAGACATTGCCTTGAAAGATATAATGGCATCCCGTTTCATTGCCTCTTCAGGCATACCGGGCGTCATTAAGGGAAGCACATCACCTGTATCAAGCAATAAAAAATCCTCTACCTCTTTCCTTAAATCTGAGATATATTTATACCTTCTATTAAAACCGCCAAAATCATCTTTTGGACAATGACAATTTTCTATCTCTCCTTTTGTATCACCGGAGAAGACAATGGTAAGCCGTTTGGTGAGTTCGCTGGCGCATAGATGATGGCTGCTTGAAAAAAAGAAGAATAAACCTACTAATAATAACGCTTTAAAAGTTCTCATTTTAAAAATTATAATCTCTTATGGTTTAATATATACTTTATAAAATTATATCATAAAAAGGGCCTTAAATAAACTTTAAAATCTGTTGAGAAAGCTATCGAAAGCATAGGTTTAAACCTCCACTACTGGCCTGCCCAAAAAGGGCAAGATTTATTGTCAATGCTGGAGGGGTAGGTACTGAAGATATACTAAAGATGCTATTCTAATGAGGGAATCTCATCGAAAGCCGAGGCTCTACATAATGGAGATTATCCACAA
>Ga0078972_1013527_pt1 | contig 13409 bp, 8 predicted proteins | sample YelNatPaOPGAMG01_FD_67568 | JGI IMG/M metagenome (GOLD analysis project Ga0078972, IMG submission 67568) | Hot spring thermophilic microbial communities from Obsidian Pool, Yellowstone National Park, USA - OP-RAMG-01 (SPADES assembly) (version 2) | ecosystem: Environmental > Aquatic > Thermal...
CGTCGCCGAACAAAGCGCTTGTGAGAGCTGCCTGACGCGCACGCATCCAATTTCGATTGCCTCGCAGCGTATTGATCTCACCGTTGTGAGCGATCATGCGGTAAGGATGCGCTAGTTCCCAGCTCGGAAAAGTGTTCGTCGAAAAGCGCGAATGTACCAGTGCAATCGCACTCACGACATTCGGATCAGTGAGGTCAGGATAAAAAAGTGGTATTTGGTGCGCCATCAACATACCCTTGTAGATCACTGTCCGACTCGACAGACTGGGCATGTAGAACATCTCGTACCCAGGGACTTTTTCGTCTTTGATACGGCGGTTCGCCCATTTACGAATAACGTAGAGCTTGCGTTCGAAGACATCCTGACCTGCGTAGATGCCTCTCTTCTTGATAAAAAACTGCCGGATAATCGGCATCACGGAGCGAGCAACAGAACCTACATGCTCAGGACACACGGGGACATCTCGCCAGCCCAGGAACTCCTGCCCTTCTTCCGCGACTACCTGCTCTATGCGTCGCTGGCATGCCTCGCGATGCCCCGGATTCGGGGAGAAGAAGGCTACACCAACTCCGTAGTTTCCCGGCGCCGGGAGCGCAATACCAAGCTTTTCGCACTCGCGCTTAAAGAATTCGTGAGGAATCTGTAAGAGAATACCAGCACCATCTCCCGTTTCCGGATCACACCCGCACGCACCTCGGTGGCTGAGATTAACGAGGACTTGAAGTGCTTGCTCAACGATGTCGTGCGATTTTCGCCCTTTGATATCGACAACGAAACCAACGCCGCACGCATCGTGCTCCATCTGGGGATCATACAATCCGCACGCCTCTGGGCGAGTTGCAAAGCTGTTCATCCGTTTTGCTCTTCCTCTCGTTTCTATACTTTCAGAACAAGCAATTTTACTTCGGCACGTTCTATGCAATAACCACGCCATACCAGCCGAATTCAGGCACTTTGCTTTTGCGCCGTTTCCCCGCGAAGATTCAGCAGGATGCAAGGAGTTTCGCGAGGAATGACATCCCGCACGAACTACGAGGCGAGGTTCTTTTTGAGCAGTTGCGGTACTTTCTGGTCACCATGTCGCAAAACTTTTGCATTTTGCACAAGGAATTGCTCCCACTGTTGCTCAGATTCTTTGGTAATGAATGGAAGTTTATCGAATCTTTTATGATATTTGCATCGAGAACGCTCACCCGGTGATGAGAATGGTTTGATCGTGGAGTCGTCAGAGCCAGGGAGTTCCATCTCCTCATATGCGCCGGAGTGGGCAGCAACCAACAAGAGGAGTAAAGAGACCCTCATGGCTATAACTGCATTCGATTTTGAGAAGCCGATCATCGAGCTTGAAAATCAGCTTCTCGAACGAGAAAAGCAGGAGCCTCGAGACGAAGAGGCAATCCGTGCGTTGCGCGAAGAACTCGAACGCAAGCAGCGAGAAATTTACGCGAATCTCACACCCTGGCAGCGTGTTCTCGTCGCGCGCCACATGGATCGCCCTCACTCGCTCGATTACGTTCACGCCCTCATGACGGATTTCGTGGAGATACACGGCGACCGCGGCTTTGCCGACGACAAGGCTGTGGTCTGCGGATTCGCACGCTTCCGCGGCGACCGCGTCTGTGTTATTTGTCAGCAAAAGGGACGTGACACAAAAGAAAACCTCATGCGTAACTGGGGCATGATGCATCCCGAAGGGTATCGAAAAGCCATGCGGGTGATGCGCCTGGCAGAAAAGTTCGGCATGCCGATTATTGTCTTCATCGATACGCCCGGTGCATTCCCCGGTATCGGCGCAGAAGAACGCGGGCAAGCAGAAGCAATTGCTCGCAATATCCGCGATATGTTCGGGCTGCGTGTCCCCATCATCTGCATTGTTATCGGCGAGGGTGCAAGTGGTGGAGCGCTTGGCGTCGGAGTTGGTGACCGCATTCTCATGCTCGAAAATTCGTGGTACTGCGTTATTTCTCCTGAAGGGTGTGCCGCCATCCTTTGGAAGGATCGGGGCATGGCAGAGCGGGCCGCCGAACAGCTCAAGCTCACACCGAATGACCTCATTGCTCTCGAGGTTATCGACGAAATCGTTCCCGAGCCACCTGGCGGGGCTCACCGCGATCCACAAACCACCTACAAAAACGTTGGTGAAGCGCTGAGCCGGCATTTCGACAGCCTCCGCCGTTATCCCCCAGAGGAACTTCTCGAGATGCGTTATCGGAAATTCCGGGCAATGGGGAAATTCATCGAAGAAAACGCCTGAAGAAAGGCACTTCTTCTCACGGCAACGGAGTAAGTGGAGACTTTTCGAACCCCACGAAGACAGGCTCGGGCTCAAGGACGAGTCCAAATTGCTCGAACACGCGCAAGCGAATAAGATCCGCCAGCGCTATGATGTCGCGGGCTTTTGCACCACCGATATTCACGATGGCAAGTGCGTGCTTTTGAGAGAGGGCCGCTGGCCCCAGACGCGTCCCCCGACGAAATCCCGCACTTTCGATGAGCCACGCAGCGGAGAGCTTGATACCCTCCTTCCCACCATAATGAGGAGGCAATTCATCGCGCCCCACCAAACCTTTCCGCCTCACGATCGCAACAAGCTCATTGAATTGATCCTGGCTTACGACTGGATTCACAAAGAAAGAACCGCAGCTCCGCGAATTGGGATCGTTCGGATCAACTAGCATGGATTTTCTTGCCCGGATGGCACGCACCGCACCACGGACTTGCGCCGGATCAGGATTGCTGATGTTTTGCTCTTTCAGATAAGCAGCCAGCTCAGGATAACGCACAGTCGGCGGCCCACCTGGAACAAGCTTGAACGTGACGTGCGTGATGAAAAAACGCCCAGCGTCACGCGTGCGAAACCGACTCGTCCGATATCCGAATTCGCACTCGGAGCCAGGGATGACCACTGTCTGTCCGGTCTGCAAATCGATAGCTTTGACTTCTGCAATCGTCTCGGAAACCTGTTGCCCGTATGCCCCCACGTTCTGGATAGGCGTTGCCCCAACTTGACCAGGAATACCCGACAGGCACTCGATCCCAGCCCAGTGGCGCGACACCGCAAGCTCGACGACGTAATCCCACCGCTCACCACTCGCGACTGCGAGCAACACGTAATCGCCGTCCTCGACAACTTGCCAGCCACGCAGCCCGACGTGAACCACCAGCCCCGGAAATCCCTCATCCGAAATGAGCACGTTGCTTCCGCCCCCGAGCACAAAAACTGGAACTTCACGCTCATGTGCCCAACGCACAGCATAAAGAAGTTGTTCTGGCGACGACACTACGGCGAAGTACCGCGCAGGTCCCCCTACGCCAATTGTAGTGTGGTGACCGAGAGGATGGTTGCACACAATACTCTCAGGCAAAGGAAGTGGTTTTGAATCGGGACACACGCTCTTTTTCTTTTCCTTTCGGATCTCGCGTTTCGCTTCTCACTGTTCAAACTCTCTTATCGCTGAATCAGCGCACTGATGTCCAGTCCGAACGACGCAAGAATCCCCACCGCAGTAGAAGCGCCGACACAACGACACCGAGAACAAAAGCGAGAGTGCTTACGCCAACAAAGAAGCCAAACCTCCAACCGAAAGGCTCATAACGCACATCCAACTCACCGGCATTGTGAGCCCACACACCAATCTGCGCATAATTCACTGGGAAGACGGGCAGGCTTTCTCCATCGGCCGTACGCGCCTTCCAACCTGGCGCATAGTTTTCCGCAATAACGAGAAGACCAGGAGAGTGAACAAAATACGCGCCAATCTTTTTCCTCGGATCATGCGTTTTTTGGCCCACAACTTCTTTCATCAGACCAGCAGGTTGTTCCAAAAGGCGCACGACTGTGTCGGGACCACGGAGAAACGCCTGGCTCCACACGTCGCTCTTTGCAGAAGAAAGAAGGAAATGCGCCCCTGCAGCCTGCACAAGAACCTTGGCGGTGACCACTGGAATGTCCGGCAAAATGTAACGGGCGGGCTGCAGATAATAGAGGCACGCATGCGGGAGGGAGCCAGCTGCCTCTTGCAGGTGACCTAGAGCAACGAGAACATCCTCGTCGCGCTCTACCACCAGCATCTGCGTGAAGAAACGCACATACTTTGTGTCCTCGGCACTTCTCCACACACGTGGATCAGAAGTCGCTCGCCAAAATCCGGAAGGCCGCGGCGTTCTTCCCGGAGTCACGAGCGCGCACCCGACAGCGTAATCACGCAGAAACCGGGGATGTTCCCACCCGAGAGTTTGTAAGAGTCGGGCGTATCGGCCAAGAATGACGGGATGATACCCTCCAACCGAAGGGATCTCAGCCACGAGACCCGTATTCTTGAGGAGATTCTCGGGCAGAACACGGTCGCCCTTGCATCGGGAACTCGTTGTGTTGTCGTTCCACAGGTACTCGAGGTAAGCAGAAAGTGGGTCGAACCGTATAAAATGCCGGTTAGAGAAACATGTTATAAGTAATCCGAAGCAAGCGACACCCGCTACGAGAACTCGCGACAGAGTCTTACGCAAAGAAGCGATTGAGTTCCTTTCCGCGTGCCTCGAAATGAAAATAGCCAGAGCTAATCCGAACGCACTTGCTGCAAGTTGGCTTCCCGACATTCGAATACGGTTGCTCAGCACATCGCTGTGCTGGAGCCACTGATCTGCCGTGCCGATGCCTAGGATCCGCCCACACTGGGGAGGAAACACACACCAGAGTATGCCGATGAATCCCGCACATATAAGCAGCCAGAAGCTTGCTCCTAGCATACGACTCGACCATCGGGCATCTCGTGGCCCTTTCCCATGATCGTGACAACAGCGAAGAAGCGTGTCATAGCCGCCTGCTGCAAGCTGGGTCAGGCAACATGTTGCAAGAAACATGAACGTCCCTGGCGAGCGAAATTTAGCAAAGCCAGGCACATGGTCATAGCACAGTCGATACAATGGTGTATACTTTCCCAACCCGATGAGTATCGAAAGCACTGCCAAGACGAGAAGACGCCATCGCGCAATTCCCGCGCCTGAGCAAAGCGCCACAGCCGCAAAAAGAATGCAGGCCCATCCCACAAAGTCACTGACAATGCGCTCGCCCCACTGGCCAAAATATGGAGTTGGCGTATCGCGAACGCTGTCACCAAATACCCGCGAAATGACAAACTCCCAGAGCTCCCGCGGCGGATAGCTTGTTTCGACCGCCTCCGAGAAGTCGACCCCTCCGGCGCGGTTCGAAATACCCGACATCTCCAGTCCAGGAAACATCTGTGGTGCACTGAGGCACAACGCGAATAGGAACGCGAAAAAAGCGTGGACGAGCAGATTACTCAGCCGGCGCCATGGGGACTTGCTCGCGGGCTCACCTCCGCGCGGCCACACGTCGGGCAAGGCATAGGCTGCCACCGCGAGGCTGGTCAGATACGCAATTTGCGAGTGACTTGCCAACAGCTGCATCCCCACAGCAAGCCCGATAACGAAAACAGCTCTCCGACCAAGTGCACCACCTGCAACAAGATCACGCGCCCAGGCGAGAGCCAAGGGGGCCCACGCAATAGCCATCATTTTCTGAAGATGTCCAGCGTACGTGAGCGTGAGAAAATGTCCAGACACGGCAAAGAGAGCGCCTGCGAAGAGTGCAGCAGCGTGCGAAAGCCCCATCCGCCGGGCCCAGATTGCTGTGGTCGTAGAACCAACAGCAACTGCTAGGACATATTGGAGCGTAAATGACGTATTAAAATCACTTATTAAAAAAGCAAGTTGTGTTGGATAAAAGGGACAAAAAGCAAAGCTTCCAACGAACGGAAAACCACTGAACAACAAGTGACACCAGAGCGGAAAGGCTTGGTGCTCCAGAAGCTCCCTCCAACCGTAGAGGTACATGATGTAGTCGTGCGCTACAGTATCTGTTCCAAAAACAAAGTAGCGCCTTCCCAGTGCAGGAGCAAACAACGCACAGGCAAACACCACCGATGCCACAGCCACGCAGAGGAGCCACATGGTCTCCCGCGCGCGCGACGGCGGCACTTCCATTTCGGCGGCAACGCTTTCGTGCTCCGCAGACATTCAAGCCTCTCCGGATTCAGACGCTAGCACTGCTACAAAGACTCGCAAAAGTGTTGCGTTCGATTTGATTTCGTGTCCAGCGAGAAGTACACACATGCCATGAGCACAGGAAAATCTATGGAGAGAATCGTCCACGCAAACCGCACACGATGTGACATCCGAATGGTGAGAGCCTTGTTCCTTTGCGCTGCTGCGTTGTTTTTCACAACTTCGCTGGCGTGTGGAGCAACAGAAGACGCTGCTAGCTCATCACCGCGTTACGTCATCGAATTTTGGGATTTCCCTCATCTGCCGAAAACAAATGAGTACATCCAGCGTGCAATGCGGGAGTTCGAAAATGCCCATCCCAACGTCCGGATTCGCTATACCAAACTTCCATGGCAAGATGGGCAACAGAAAGTGATCCTTTCCGTAAATAGTGGCCGTCCTCCGGATGTGTGCGGCCAAGTGAACGTCTCGAGCCGCTTCATTGCGCAAGATGTTCTCGAGCCCCTCGAGGAATACTTGCAGCAAGATCTCAGCGACTTTCACGAAGAGTACATTGAGGCAGTCTCTTTCGGCGGTCACATCTACGCGCTTCCGTGGTACAAAGCATGCTACGTAGCTCTCCTCAACCTCGACCTTTTTGAGAGGATGGGTGTAGCGCCTCCAAAGAATGGCCGCTGGACATGGGACGAGTTTGTTGAAAAAATGAAGGCGCTCACAAAGTACGAGACGTCCGACGGGCAACTTCATGATGGAGTGGCTCCCCCCGAACTTGCAGCACGGGTCAAGCAATATTACGGACTCGTTACGAATCTCGGTCCAATGGAGTACGAAGCCTACTCTATTATTTTCAATGCTGGCGGGCGCATCCTCGAGAAGCGTCCCGATGGCACAGTGGTATCTGGCGTCACTTCGGAAAGCTTCCTTCGCGGAGTGCGTCGACTCATCGCACTCGAACAAGAGTATCGCGTTGCTCAACCGCGGATCGGAGCCATGACTCAAGAACAGAGCTGGAACGTGTGGCGCGACAACAGGACGTGCGCGGTCACATTTCAAGGCGCATGGTGTATCACTGCAGTCGAGGTAGCAAACGCCGCTATTGAGAGAACTAATGAACGCAAACGTGCGGCGGGCCGCCTGGACGAGCTTGAAAAGCCAATCCGCTACGCTATTGCAGCGCCTCCGCACGATGCTGGCACAACGCCGGTTCTCGGCTCATCAGGGCTCGGCACATATGTTGTTTTCCGCCAGCGAGACCCAGAAAAACGGCGCCTCTGCGTCGAATTCGTGAACTTCCTCGTGAGCGGCGAAGGTCAGCAGGTCCTTCGCTACGAAAACGTTTATCCATCGCGCAAAAGCACCGGCAATCTCTGGGCAAATGATCCAATGCTCGGACCAGTCTTCGATCTTTTTCCGCAAGGAATCATGTCGCCGCTTGTGCCAGGCACAGAACGCATCGATAAAGTACTTCAGCAAGAGATCCAACGAGCTCTTCTCGGCCAGGTATCCCCTGAGCAAGCTGTTCAGCGAGCACACGAGAAAATCACAGCAATTTTGGAACGTGCACGGCGGCAGGCTGCTCGTATCGAGACCTCCAGCAAGTGATCGGCTTGAGACTGGCGCACTTGCACGCCAGCTCAGGCACGCTGCATCGGCATACCTTAGTGGCTGACAGAGACGCTTCCCGGAGCAAGTTGCGACTCATCGCCTAACGTATATCCTAGCGTGTATGATGTGTATTATCTTTGTAGTTTGCATTATCATGATAAGCGCTAATTTGTAGCAGCAAGTATTTTCATTTTGTTATTATGCTTAACATCATCTAAGATCTAGCCCCCACGCGCACAAAAACACAAAGGAGTCTCCCCCATGAGCGTAAGGCAGCCTCTCCTGGGACCGCAGGCGTCCCCGCCTGCATTTGTTTCACGCGCGCCCACATCCGCGAACAAAGGGGGTAAATCTCTGACCAAGTTTCGTCAGTCTGACCGAGTGCTCGGTAGTCAAAGCCAAACAACTGTCGCAAACCAGACAGCCGAGTCTGTCTCTCCTGGGACCGCAGGCGTCCCCGCCTGCATCCCCCGCACCGACACAAGCAAGGTGAGAGACGGTTGGGGCTACACAGGGACGGTGAGAGTGAGGAACAGCACAAGGCTAGGAGCTGAAAGCGTAAAGGGGATTTGACCTCGTAGTGCTGGCAGTGGGCGCCAGTGATCTTGATCCATCATGGGGACAAAGAAAAAGCATGCAGGCGGGGACGCCTGCGGTCCCAGGAAAAGCATCCCTCGGCGTCGTGCGTAAAGTAAGCGGTCTAGGTGCAGCGAAAACTGAAGTTTATTGAGACCGAGAATGAGCGAAATTGTCCTCTAGTCACAGAGTGACACAGAGCTTCCCGTGTTGCAGCAAAATCACTCGCCTTTTTCCTTCAACACAGCAAAGGAAGGATTAGTGGCACATACCCAGCGCACCAGCACTGGGCGACCTTTCAGTTTGTTTCCCCGCAGACGCTAACCGCTTCTCATCTCCGAACTCGAGGTGAAAATCACTAAGCGTAAGCTGGCCTCTCCTGGGAGCGCAGGCGTCCCCGCCTGCATCCCCCACACCGACGCAAGCAAGGTGGAAAACAAATGGGGCTGCACAGAGACGGTGAGCGTGAGGAACAGCGCAAGGCTACGAGCTGAAAGCGTAAATGGGATTTGACCTCATAGTGCCGGTAGTGGGCGCCAGTGATCTTGATCCATCATGGGGACAAAGAAAAACCATGCAGGCGGGGACGCCTGCGGTCCCAGGAAAAGACAATCTTCGGTGTTTTGTGGAGAAGCTTCACACAGAGTGAAAAGGAGTATGAGAATGTGATCGAGCGGCAGTGCTAACCACAGAGACGTCCTCTGCCCCAGCGAAAAAACGTACTGACGAGAATAGCAGTGGCTGCAGGAAAGCACTTTGTAAGTGTTGCAAAGGAGAGCCGTGCACACAGCGACATCTCCGGCGCTTTTCCCTTGCCCCCTCCCAGCTGGTAAGCTCACAAAAACCACCCTCACAGCTTCCACCACCTGCCCACTTTCGCATCTCTCACTACCACATAGGCCCCCGAAAGTATCACCCGTGCGATCTCCGTTTCAGCCCTCGCGCTCACTCACACCTCCTTTCTTAGGGCTGCATGTACTCATAGTTGTCCGTCTCGTCGCTTTCCGGGACAATGTCTGTCGAGTCGATCAATACTCCCACCACACTAACCCAGGCTGGCAGCGACGCCGTCTGGCTGTAGCTCAACGTGGCTCCTGGCGCGAGCCCCGTACAATAGGCTCCGCCCGTCAGAGTCCCACCAGTGTAGAAGACCGCATCCTCCCCAATGTTCCCACCAAAAAGCTCCGTCCAGAACGGGCCCGATGCACCGCTCCCTGCATTGCGGATTGTCCCGCTCACCGTCACCTGGTCACCGCTCTGGCTTATCGCCGGACCATCCGACCACAACAGGTTCGCGCTCGAAGCTGTGGAATTGTGCAAGAGAACGCGCCCCGAAACCGCCTTCTTGTTGTTCCCCGGAACCGGATCTGTCGGCCCTCCCGTCCCCGAACGGTTCACCACCGCCACCAACGTGTAAAGCCCATCCGCAATCGCGTTGATCTTTGGAGTGAGACTAAACGTCTGCGTCGAATTCGCTGGCACCTGCACCATGCTCGATTCAGTAAACGTCGTCCCCGCACGAATGAACGTCAAACCGCCATCCTTCGACCCAAAAAGCTCAATCCATACATTGCCCGACGCAACACTGCTGTTGTTGCGCACCTGAATCGTAAACGGTAGCGTGCTCCCTGGCGAAACCTCGTGGGGGGCCTTGTACGAATCCCCGATCGTCACCGACAACACCTCCAGGTCTACCGTCCCAGATTGCGTCGGCGGACTCTGGTTCACATAAAAATTGTTCTGTTCGTTCGTCTCGGGAACGAGATCCGTCGAGTCGATCATAACCGCAATCACCGGATACCCAGCGGGAATCGTTGCCGTCTGGCTGAACGACGCCGTCCCACCTGCTGCCAAGGAACCGTAATGCGTCCCCGGCAGACGCCCCGCTATGTACATAAACCCTTCGGGCGTCAGCGTCCCATAGGCCACTTCAACCCAGAAACCGTACGAAGGACTCGCTCCACTCCCCCCATTGCGAATCGTCCCCGTGACCGTCAACGCCTGGCCCACAAGGCTCACGCTCGGTGCAGACTGCCACTGAAGATCACATACCGGCGTCGTGGTGTTATGAACATACAACCGCTTGCCAGCCACCGGCCACCAGTTGTCCGCAAAATCCGATTCCTCCACACTGCTCGTCCCTTTGCGATTCACAGACCCCACCACCGTGTAGATGCCATCGGGGAGCGTGTTAACCACCTGATTGCCTGGGGTATAAACAACACTGCCGCCCCCATGCGGAATTGGATACGACTGCGTGATCGTCCCTCCAAAACGCTCGAGTGTAAAGCCCCCGTCCGTGGACGCAAATAGCTCCAGCCAGATATTGTTCCCCGCCGTCCAGGGACCGCTCACCGGCCAGCTACACGATAACGGACTCCCTGGTTGAACAGCTGTCGGGGCGCTCGGACTGAAATCGACGTGCCCCAGCACCAGGTCCCCACCCGCACTCTGCGTTACCGTCTGCACCGCCGTACCCACCGCGATATGACCTGTGCGTGAGCCGAGATCCGGGTTAGGCGCCACGCTGTAACCAAACGTCCCATTGCCAGTGCCAGTGCTCCCATTCGTGATCGTGATCCACGACACATCTGGTGACGCCGCCCATTGACACCCGCTGCCCGTCCACACAATGCCGCTACCTGTCCCCCCATCAGGACCAAAAGTTGCCGTTGATGGCATTATATTATGGCCACAATTGCTGCTCAGCGACCACGACAGAACAATATTTCCCGATGCACCTCCATAGCCATCAACAGCTATCTGGTAGGTGTACCCTGCCGTTACCGAGATTGTCACACGACTCTGACTGCCGCAGGAATCATCATTGCTTCCGGCGGGCCACAATGCCGAGAGACTCGTTCCTGTATAAAGTGCAAGGAGAGTATTGAAGCTGCTTCCACACGTTTCAAACGTCACGGTTCCAGTAGCTGGAGCTGTCCACGTCCACCAAACCGATTTTCCCCCCGCATTATGTGCGTGGTCTGGTTCGCCGCTCTCCTTCGTGGCACGTTCATTAGAGGCGCTGACTGAGCCGCTTGCGCCCACAATCCTCATGCGGTTGGCAAAAACGTCATTGGGCGGAGCATCCGGAGACGACCAACTTGTGCCATCCCATTTGGCAAGATTGTGACACGGAATTCCTCCAGCCGTGGTAAACAATCCACCCACGTAAATATTATCTAAAGCGTCGCGTGTGAGACAGCGGACATACGGATCGCTTCCCCCACTAATGCCCGACCCCAAAGCTGACCATGCCACGCGATTCCACACTGCTATCCGGTTGCAAGTGACGCCCCCTGCCGTCCCAAAGCTGCCCCCCGCATAAAGGTTCCCCGACGAATCAACAACGAGGCTATACACAGAGTTACTCATTCCAGTTCCGAGCGGCGCCCAGCCCACCCCATTCCACTTAGCTATCCGACTGCACGGTACTCCGCCCGCCATTGTAAAGCTACCCGCAGCGAACAGGATGCCTGACGATCGGTCGAAAGCAAGCGCGTAAACCTGCGGATCACCTCCCCCTATGCCATCGCCTAGAGCTGACCAGCTTGCACCATTCCACTTGGCTACCCCGTTACACGTCACTCCTCCGGCTGTTGTGAAAAAACCACCCGCGTAAAGATTTCCTGCGGGATCAACTGTAAGGGCGAGAACATCGCTGTTCATGCCGGATCCGAGCGCTGACCAACTCGTTCCATCCCATTTGGCGATGTAATGACACCAGACGTCACCCGCTTTATTAAAATATCCTCCCGCATACAGACAGCCAGACGGGTGCCACACAAGGGCATCCACAGCGCTGTCCATGCCAGATCCGAGCGGTGACCAGCTCGTCCCATTCCACTTGGCAATTTTATTGCACGTCACTCCACCGGCCGACGTAAACTCTCCGCCTGCATAAAGGTTACCTAAAGGGTCAAAGGCGAGCGCCTCCACTCCGGCGTCCATCCCCGAACCCAGTGGAGACCAATTCGTTCCATCCCACTTCGCTATATAATTGCAAGCAACTCCGCCTGCTGACTGGAAATTCCCACCGACGTAAAGATTACCAGAAGCGTCAACAGCAATACAGTAGATAATGCCATCCACACCGTTAGAATCCAGTGGTTCAACTCCAGCAACGTCATGCGCCGGCATCCCCATCTGCGTGTCGGCTTGCGCTGGCTGCGAAGCCTTCACAAACTTTAAGCCATTCCCACTATCTGCCACGGCACGCCAGCCACGCACATCGAAACTCTTCAGGCGTGCCTTTTGGAGATCAATTGTCCCGTCACTACCCAAAACATCCTCGAGCACGGACTGAGCACGTGCCCTTCCACCAACATCGGTCGCCTGTGCGGAGAGCGCCGACAAAGTCACCGAAGTGAGGACTAGTACTGCAGTTCCCAGCGCAACATCGTGTACTCTCATTGTCGAAATCCTCCGTCACCTGCCGGAGTGGCTAGCTTCATGTCCCCTCCGCAGGCGGCGGGCTAGTAGAGCGCAGAACTAGTCGCTTCAGCAAATGGTGTTATGCTATATTGATAATTACTCCGCTCAGAAGGAGACAGACATCCGCTCCTCTGACTCCAAAATTAATTTGTGGCAGTTCGCACGAAGATCTCAAGTGGGAAATTAGCGTTTTTTGCTTTTCGGAAACCGTTCCATTTGCGCTTCTCCGCACACCTCAGTGTGATGTGTCTTTCATCCTGAGAGAGCTCAGTAAGAGCGAATGAGCCTCGCCGTTCATCGTAAAGCGGCCACTCCTGGGAGCGCAGGCGTCCCCGCCTGCATCCCCCACACGGACACAAGCAAGGTGGAAAACAGATGGGGCTGCACAGAGACGGTGGGCGGGAGTGACAAGGCAAGGCTAGGAGCTGAAAGCGTAAATGGGATTTGACCTCGTAGTGCTGGCAGTGAGCGCAAGAGATCTTGATCCGTCATGGGGAAAAAGAAAAAACATGCAGGCGAGGACGCCTGCGGTCCCAGGGAAAGCATCCCTCGGCGTCGTGCGTAAGGTAAGCGGTCTAGGTGCAGCGAAAACTGAAGTTTATTGAGACCGAGAATGAGCGAAATTGTCCTCTAGTCACAGAGTGACAAAGAGCTTCCCGTGTTGCAGCAAAATCACTCGCCTTTTTCCTTCAACACAGTAAAGGAAGGATTGGTGGCACATACCCAGCGCACCAGCACTGGGCTACCTTTCAGTGTGCTTCCTGGTAGAC
>Ga0078972_1013530_pt1 | contig 13404 bp, 7 predicted proteins | sample YelNatPaOPGAMG01_FD_67568 | JGI IMG/M metagenome (GOLD analysis project Ga0078972, IMG submission 67568) | Hot spring thermophilic microbial communities from Obsidian Pool, Yellowstone National Park, USA - OP-RAMG-01 (SPADES assembly) (version 2) | ecosystem: Environmental > Aquatic > Thermal...
TGAGGAATCGAGAACAGCTGATCCGTTGGTGAAGTACGAGGTGCAAATCCGGTATGACAACGGGGACAAGATCGACGCCGAGTTCCAGGACAAGACGAGGGCGGTCAAATTCTTGCAAGCGTATCAGTCTGATAATTGGGTCCCCGCCGTCGAAGAGTTAGCGGAGTCAGTAGAGACGGAGGCTGACGCTGGCCAAGAACAGTCCTAACAGTACAGCGCGCCTTTGGGCGGATGTTTTTTCCACAACTTGTCGCAGTGAAAGAATTTATGTTCGTTTTTTACAAAAAGCCAATGCGCGACAAACGAGCACCGAAATTATTATTTTAACTGCTTGGCACAAAATATGTTACGTCAAAAACCAACAACCCAAAGCCGCGCTGTACTGTTAAGCCGAGATTACCAAGCAGGCCACGGCAATTTTGATTCGTGAAATGGGAGTTGTGGATACACTCCGGTTCCTCAGTCAGGTCCGCCTCGGATCGGGAGACTATACCAAGGAACGCCGTCAATGGCTCGATAATTTATCCTTGGACCGGATCATTTCCGACATCAAGGCCAAGAGACCCAAAAGCCGCCGAACCAAGGATCGAAGCTGACCGGGGCCGCATGACCACGGTGGGGCCCACTACATAGACGATCATTGTTTATTACAGTCTCGGCAGATGTTTGGAAGGCTATCGCTCCAATCGCGTCTTGTCATGGCAAGTCACTGGCGGATAACATCGGCCCGCGCCCAGGGACCAGTATGAGGTAGGCGCGGTCATACTGTTGCGGGCGCTCACTGTCCTCAGGCGCATTTGCTCTTGCTGCATCCGTAGCCAATCGTTATATGCCTGCCTCCTGCTTCCCTGGCTGGGACTGCGCGATGACTTCGCTGCATCGTCCTCCGCTGCGCCGTGGCAGATGGCGCTGAGAGGTGGGAGGGGGAAAGGGAGGGAACCTGTGCAGCCGCGTCAACATTGCAGAGAGCAGAATACCAGGCCGCAATGTCAGCAAAGGCGTCCCTTGCTAGCGCTGCGGGCTGGTATTCTGCTCTCTGCTATGGCGTTGCGGACTGGTATTCTGCTCTCTGCAATGGCTGCCTGCTCTCTGTGCGGTTGCGCCAGTTTCTGGGACGACATCACCAGCCGCGATTTCAAATTCAAGGATATGTTCAAGCCTGCTCCCGATCCGCTGTGGGTCATCCGCAACAGCAATGACGGTGATAAAAAGAGCAAAGCCCTACGTTCGCTCAAAGAGCCGCTGCCAAACGGCGGTAGTCAACAACAACAAGATGTGATCGTCAAGCTGCTGATCCAGAGCGCCACCGGCGATCCGCAGCCGTTGTGCCGCTTGGCCGCTATCTCGACGTTACAACATTTTAAAGACCCGCGCGCTGCCCCGGCGCTGATCGAGGCTTACGAACGCGCTTCAGATTTCCAGCGCGATCGGCCCGAAGCTATGGAGACCATTCAAGAGCAGGCGTTGCAAGCGCTCGGCGTGAACGGCAATCCGGTCGCTGTCGATTTGCTGGTGCGCATCCTCAAGGCGCCGCCGGGGACAGGACCATCGGGAGACAAGCAGAACGACCTCAATCAGCGCATTTGCGCTGCCCGCGCCCTGGGGCATTTTCCGCAATATCAGGCCGCCGAGGCGCTGGTTTCGGCGTTGCGCAGCGAGCAGGACGTGGCCCTGCGCGACCGAGCCACGGAATCGTTACGCCAAATCACGGGCAAAGATCTGCCGGCCAATGCGGAGGCATGGGCCGACTTTTTGCACAAGTCCGGCAACGAAGCGCTGGCCAAAAAGAAGTCTGGCGGAAAATCCTTTCTTCTGTTGACCCAGTGGAATCAACGGTCTCACGATTAGCGGCCCCCTCCGCCCCGCTTTAGGTAATCCAGCCTGCCTCCAGGGCGTCGGCGTAGGCCCTGGCGCCCCAGCGGCGGTAGCTGGCGCAGGCGGCGGCCAAGTAAGGCGCCGCCGCCGAACGGTTGCCCAGGCAATGATGCAAACGGGCGGCGCGCTGATAGGCCAGGGCCTGCACCGGAAGATAGCCGTACTGCGCGGCGGCGTTGATAGCTTCTTCATAGGCCCGCAGGGCTTCCGCGTATCGGCCGCGGACCTGTAAGCACTCCGCTGCCAGCAGCCGTTCTTTGGAGAGAAAATTGTCGGCACATTGACAGGCCCATCTCTGGAACTTCCGTCGCGCCTGGTACAGTTGCCGAAGGCAACTCCAGCGCTTCCAGATCGGGACCTGGGGATAGAGAGCGGCCAGTACCAAGCCGTGGTAGAAATAATGCTCTGCGCTGTGAAGCATGCCGCGAGAGTCCTGCAAGTAGCTGGCGGAAAGCCGCGCCATTTCCCAAGCCTTGTCATACTCGCCCCACAGGTACAGCGCCTGCATTTTCAGGATGTAGTAAAAATGGGCGAAATGCCGTGAGCCGAACGAGGCCAATCCGCGTACGTAGTCGTCTTCGTCGAATTGGATGTCGCTGAAGGAAGTCCGCTGGAGCGTTTGACCGCGTAAGTTGCGGATAAACCGGCAGACGCCGGTGATGACGCCGATCGGTTCGCGCAAGCTAGCCCGCTGGAGAAATTCCAGATAGTGTTCTGCGGCGCGTCTCACTTCGTCCATCGGCACCCCTCTCATGTGGTAGCTCATGATGGTGGCCGCGCTGGCGCAACCGATATTGAACAGGTCGGCGGCGTCGCCGCGCTGGGCGGCGCTGGCCGCATGATAGGCAATCCGCCATAACTCCTCGGCTTCCGTTGCCGGCCGTATCCACGAAGTGGCGAAGTAGCCGACGACAAAATAGACCTCGGCTCGTTGGGTTGCGTTGCCATACTTCTCGACGAGATTAAGGGCGAGCCGGCCGAACTCGTAGCCGCGGCGGTGATGGCCGAGTACGCCGCCTTGAAAGATCACGCCATAGGCCAGATAACAGACGGCGCAATCGCGGCTGTTGCCGTGCTTAAGGCACAGGTTGAGGCCCTTGGTCGACACGACCACGTTCAAGCCGGGCTGAACCTGGTAGGCCGCCTTGGCCACGGCGCTGAGCAAGCGTACCGCCGCTTCAACCCGCGGGTCGCTGACCGTGGGCAGCTCCTGCAAGGCGGCAATGTCGCGTCCCCACAGGCGCCATTTCGATTCCAGGTAATCACGGAGGAAAAGGAGGCGGTGGAACTTGGCCGGCAGCCGAAAGCCCAAAAGCGCTGCGCTACGCCGACCGATGGTGTAGGCTTCGGCAAAACGGGCTATGTCGGTATAGAAGTGGATCATACGATCGTAGACAGCGATTTTGTCGAGGTCTGACGGCGCCAGGGCGGCTGCCCTTTGATAAAGCATTTCGGCCCGTTCGTAGGCCAGCACCTGGAGGGCTTTCTGGGCGGCTTGAGTATAGTAGCGGCTGGCCTTGGCCGGCTGCTCGGCGGCCTCGAAATGAGCAGCCAGCGTTTCCGGAGCGGCGTCGCCGGCGGCCTCGAGGACCACGGCCAAGCTGGCATGGTAGCTCTGACGCGCGGACGGCGACAGGTGAGCCAATATGCTCTCACGGATACGATCGTGATACGTTTCGATGTCGTCATCCAGGTGCGGGCCGCTGCTACGCACCAGATGGGCTGAGCGCAATAGCGCGACCAGGTGCGGGGGCAGCGCGGGCAATTGGGCCGCCTCCTGGGCGCGGCGCAGTCGCACCGGCCGACTGGCAACGGCAATCACTTCCACCAGACGCTGCGCCTCGGAAGGCAGACGCAAGACACGGCCCCACAGGACGTCATCAAGGCTAAGCCCCTCGATGGAAGCCGTCGTTAGCCCGGCCCGCAGGTATCGCACCAACTCGCCGACGAAAAAAGCGTTGCCGCCGGACTCGCGGACGATCCATTCAACCCGGACGCGCGTCTCGGCAGAATCGCTGCCCAACAGCACCACAGCCAGCTGTCGTGTTTCTTCAGCGGTCAGCGCCTCGACGACCAGCGTACCGCGCTGGGGAGAGTCCTCGAAGCCGGTGGGGAACTCGAGAAGCTGCAAACAAGCACTGCGGTCGATGTGTTCACTGCGATAAGCGAGCAGCATCAGCAGCGGCGGTGGGGCAGGCGGCCGTAAGGCGTGCGCCAGCAGAGCGGCGCCGTCGAAATCGCCCCATTGCAGATCGTCAATAAAAAGCACCAATGGCCGGCGTGAGGCCAATCGCGTCAACAACTCGCGGAAAGCGGTGAAGGCCCGGCTGCGCAACTCCCGCAGGTCGGCAATGTCGGCGGCCGTCCGCACTGCCTCGGCGAATGCTTCCACACGCGTCAGCACGGGGAAGAGACGCACCAGGACCGCCGCATCGGTCGGCAGCAGCGTCTCCACCTCCGGACGACGCAGGCGAAGCAAATAGCGCGTCAAGGCATCGACCAAGCCGTCCACCGCCTTGTAAGGCATCGATTCCTGTTCGTAGCAACGGCTGCTGAGGATGACGGCCTCGCCGCGGCTGGCCAGGCTGTCCAGGAAGTGTTGGACAAGTGTGCTTTTGCCCGCCCCCGATTTGCCCTGTACATGGTAGACAAAAGTTTTTCCTTGCCGTACCTGCTGAAAAGCCTGCATCAATTCGGCGAGATGCTGCTGGCGGCCGACAAACGGAGACGATGAGGCGGCGACATCCGCAGGCAAGGCCCCGCCGCCAAGGCGTGCCAGCACGTCCGTGCCGCAGGGACGGGCCGCTGGGTCGCGCCGCAGCAGCTCAACGCATAGGGCGTTGAGGTCCTCGGGGATGCCCTCAACCAGATCGGCGGGAGCAATCGCGTCGCGGACTTGCTTGGCCTCCAATACTTCCACCAACGTGCCATAAAAGGGCAATCGTCCCGTGAGCGTTTGGTAGAGCATGACCCCGACGGCGTACCAATCGCTGGCCGGAGTGAGCGCCTGAGCCGCCGCCTGCTCGGGGGCCATGTAGGCAGCGGTGCCGGCGATACCCGTGGGCTGAGTGGCCCACTCCGCCACAGGGACCGAGGGGGCCGACGGACGGCTCGCCGGCCCTTGCCCTTCGACATGGAACTCAGTGATCAGCCCGAAATCAAGCACGATGACCTGACCGTTGGCGCGGACGAGGACGTTGCCCGGCTTCAGATCGCGGTGCAGCTTGCCGACTTGGTGCAGGGCGAGGGTGCCTTGGGCCAGTTGCTGAAAGACGCGGCAGAGGCGCGTGAAATCCAGCTGAGGCGGCGGCAGGAGGCGCTCGCCACTCGCTGCCACGTTCGGGGGGGGAACACGCGCCGGTTGGGAAGGCGCCGGGGAGAGGGGTTGCGATGCGGGCAGGTTAGGCGGCGTCTCGGGCGAGACAAGGAGTCGACTACTTACGGTCTGCGCCGCCCGTTGGGACGGGGCGGACAAGCCCTCGGTCAGTGACAAGGGAGTCGGCGCCGCGACTGGGCTGCTCGGCGGATACGAACTCGGCCCCGCTGGAGCGTCGTGTGCGATTGGACTGCCACGCACATACGACAGCAGGTCCACGCCGTCGTCGATCAACTCCATCGTGAAAAACCACTGTTCGCCGTCAGAGATCAGCTCGTAAAGCGGGACAAGGTTGGGGTGGACGATTTCGGCGGAGGAGCGAAACTCCTGTTTGAAGCGATACAGGGCGTCGGCGTTCATGTGCCGCAGCGTCTTGAGGGCTACGCGCAAGCCGCGCTCCCGATCATAGACTTCATAAACTACGCCGGCGCCGCCGGTCTTAAGACGGCGGATCACCTGAAAGCGATTAGTGCCGTGAAATTCTTCTTCGGTGGCCTGTGTCATCATCGATCTCAGTCTGACCACGTCCACATCGCTCGTGCTGCGATGCGAGTCCATCAATGGCTCGAAGCGCCACCGCCGGAAACCGCTTGGGGAAGACATCATTGTATCCCGCAGCGCCGGCATTGTCGAGGTAGTGGATGCGACCGACCCGTGGCGGTGCTCAGGCGAAGCGGAACTCCTCTTCGTCCGGCGTTAGCTGGCCGGCCGAGGAAAGCTGTTCGAGTCCTCTCAGAGTGAGCGTGAACAATTCCCGATCGTAGGCGCCTGGCAGCCGCCCTTGCTTGTCGAGTTGTTGTGCCTGGCCTTCGGCCTCCTGGATCAAGCGGCGAAGGATGAGCAGCGACATCCGGGGACTGCGGCCCAGGCAATAGTTGAGGCCCATTGGGTCGAAGGGGATACCGGTCTGATACTGCTCGGACAGCCAGACTCCGAGGTGCCAGAGGCCGAGCGTCATATTGTCGATCGCCTTATAGCAAAACTTGCGATCGCCGGCACGGTAAGCCGTCTCTAGCAGACAGAGAATGATCCAGTAGTGCAGGTCGGCCAGCCAGGCGAGCTTGCGGGCACCCGCGTTCGGGATCGTGTCGGGGCGGTGTGTGTAGGCTGTCTGCTGTGCGAACGTGTGCGCGGGATATTTCGCAGACCTAGGGTCATCCCAGATGTGGCAGTCGCCGTTGAACACCTCGCCGGTGAAAACGCTGCGAAAAAACTGGTAGTGAGCCATTTCTCCCTGGTAGAGGATCCAGTTCATGCGGTCTTCCCATTCAGCCCAGGGGAAGTTGGCGGGCAAGAACTTTGGCGGATCGTTGGCGACGCGGCGGATCTGGCAAACAATTTTGCGATAGAGGCTGCCGACGTGGTTGATCGGCCCTTTGTTCGCGGATAACTCACGATAGCGGCGCGATCCTTTCCGTAGCACCCGGCGCACCTCTCGAATGAACTTCTTCGGTTCGCTCACGTCTTTGCAGCGCGGGCTGAGACTAAGTTTGCAGTCATCGGATTCGATCCATAAGTAGGTGGCGGCTGTGTAGCGGTCCAGCGAGCGCAAGGGAGTTTCAAACGGATAAAGATCGGACACAAATGGGAAGGGATGAGGGCTGACCTGCGGCGCCGCTCCCAGTTCGACCAGAAACCAGTTCACCAAGGCCAGATGTTGCATTTCTTCCAGGGCCACGTCGAGAAACGTCTCGTGTTTTTGCAACACTTCGGTGCCGCCGCGGCCAATCGGCGAATGTTCGAGGTAGGCGTACCTGGTGATGTCGCCGCGTACCTGATGGTGCTTCTTCTTCAGGGAAAAAAGGGAATACAGATAGGCGATCATCAAGGAGTGTTCCAGGCCGGCGCCTTCGAGGAGCAGACGTATTAGCTCCAGATAATTGTCGTCGTAATCGCTCGGCAGTTGGCCCGATGTCCGGTCAATGCGCAACATGTTCTCCCTCCTCTCGGGATGGAAGCCGGTCGCACATCTTGCTTGAGACGCCGTGCTCCTTGAGCACTTGGCAGCAGAAGCGCCATAATAACTCGCGGCGATACTTGGACAGATCGCGCGTCCGCGGCATGTAGTTGTAGTAATCCCACAATTGCGGATCGGTCATGCGCATTACGTAGCGCGCGGCGGTCGGCGTCTGCCAAATCGCCGGATCCTTGAGGTCCAGATATTCGCTCATGGCCGGCAGAATTAGATAATAATAGCGAAACACTTCCTCGTAAATGCGCTCCCCGGTGAGCTGCTCCGGCGTGAGATGGCTGTAATCATCGTAGGGAAGGATGCGGACATCGACGAAGAATTCCTGGAATTGCAGGACGGCTAGCGTGGCCGGATCGATGTGTTGCGGCCACAGGCCCGGCGGCACCAAACGAAACATCCGCATCCCCGCGCCTTCAGAGGGCCGTAGGCGGAGTTTTCCTGTTGCCCCATTAAGGACCACTGTTTCTGTGCCAAGAAGGATTGGATAACGGTAGACGCCGTATTGTTCAGCGAAGCCGGTGGGCGTGGTCTTCCATTGCTCCACCTGGATGGGGGTTGAACCGGTCGGCTTCTTGCCGCGGCGGCGAATGTGCAGATCAACTTCGCCGCGCAACGCCGGGGACGGCTGGTTCGCCAGTTCATCGCGCACCTCCTTGTCGTCCCACGTCTTGCCGGCCGGTAGCTCATCCAGATAGTTGCAGGTGCAGTCGGATTCAACCATGTACTCGGTCTCGGACAGCAAGACGCCGCCGAAGGAAGTGCGCAGCACCAACTCATGGGCGTCATCGTTAAGCCAAGCCTGCTGCTCCGAGGTGAGTTGCTCGTAAGAGACATCGTAGATGCCGCCCTGCTGGAGATAGGTCTCCCGGTCGTCACGCAGCGTGCCGATCGGGATGATGGCGCTGGTATTGGCGGCCGGATCTTCGCCGGCAGCTGTGGCCTTGCGGATGCCAAGCGTCACTTCGCCGAGGCTGAACTTGTGGCCTTCCGGCCCATCCTCCGGCAAGCAATTGGCCGCATCGAGTGAGACGCGCTTGTTGTTCGGATCGACTACAGCGACACACGGAGAGAGGTAGTAGGGTTTGTCTGGCCGATAGGGATTGGTAAACGGCGCGGTCGGCTTCAAGTAGCGCCCCAGGGTAATGGTGGCCGGCTCGTCCTCATACCACGGGCTGAGGGTGCCGAGCACCAAGCCGAAGGACGGGTTCATCTTGGGAATGTTTGTGGCGAAATACTGGCGGGCCAGCTCTGTATCGGAAATATGAGGATAGCAGAGATATAAATTATAGCGAAAGAGCAGTCCCTTGGCATCCGGTCGCCGGAGGGCTTTCACGAGGGCCGTCGCCGCTTTCGATTCCTCGCAAGCCAACAGCCGGTGCCGTACTACGTCGGCGTGCGCTCCTTGGTGAGGCACCGGTTCGAGGTCGCCGTGCTTAACGAGGATGCCGCACTGGAACGAGGCCGAGGCGCCGCCGGCGCCGCCGCTCGACAGCTGGCCGTCTGCTCCGGCCGGCGGCAGGCCAAACAAACCGTGATAAGAGACATTGCGATACCAATTGAGCCAGCGCGTCGTTGCCCGCGTCGGCTTGCGGCTCAGGAACACACCCGTGCCGGCCAAGGCGCCACGACTGCGGACCTCCAGGGCTTCGCAAAAAACTTGTGACGTGTGATAGCCTTCTGGGTTCGTATCGATGAGGATCGCGTTATGGAGATAGACCTGAGCGCCGATCAGCGGCTCCTGCCGTTTGTCGGTCACGAGTCGGTCAGGACCGAACTGCACCGAGCCTACCCGCACGTCGCAGAAGCGGAACGAGAAATTGCCGAAGTAATTCCATTGGGCGCGCAGCAGGCCCGATTGATCGAGAGACATCATCCAGCGGCGGAACTGTTCATCCGTCATTCCGCGCGTGTTCGCGCGAACACGCGCGGTGTCGGAAGTAACCGTTAACTCGGCGCCAGGGCTTGCCGAGTTGTTGTTGCCGGTGCCGGCATTGACCTCTTGCGTACCCCAGAGATGAATGCGCGGAAAGTCGAACAAGCTCATACGTTCCCACTTCTCCTTCTCTTCGGCGATATAACCAATCGATTATTTATAACTTATCGGAGAAGTCTGTCAAAAAACAGGATACCCATTCTCCTATTCTCGAAAAAGTATTTTCCTCTTGCGTTGCGGGGATGCCTCTGATGGGATAGGGAGCACCCGTTGGTTTCGCCACGAGCCGTAGGCGAGCGGCAGAAACGGGAGCATGTTCGCAGGAGGACCACATGGCCAAGAAAACCATAGATCCTGTCCAGATCGTCACCGAGTGGTACGAGAAGGGAGTCATTCCCAAGGACATGAAGGTGGTGCTTGGGCACTTGCACGCCGACATCGAGTGGTGGTGTTTCGGCCCGCCGGGGTACCTCACCAATGGCTACTACCAGGGCCATGAACAAGTTGAACAGTTTTTCCGGAACCTGTCGGCCACACTCCATGCTGCCAGCTTCCAGCCGCACGAGTATCACAGGGCCGGCAACGTGGTAACGGCTGTGGGGCTGGAGCGAGGGACCATCCGGCAGTGGGGCATGCCCGAGTCCAACCAGTGTTTCTACAACTATTGGGTCCATATGTTTTATTTTGAGGATAATAAAATAAAGAAGTTCCGTGCCAACTACACGGTCATAGAACCGGATTCGGTGCCGTCTCCGGTGGCCACTCTCAAACAGTCGAGCCGGCGCTGGACATCCTGAAAATGGGCATTGGAGACATCCGAAATCTCTCACGGACCACGGACCATGGGCGAAAGGGGGACAGCATGGCACATCGCATCCTGCGCGTCGGTCTGATCGGCGCCGGCGCCAACACGCGTTTGCGCCACCTACCCGGGCTGCAAGCGCTGCCGGACGTAGAAATTGTGGCCGTGTGCAACCGTCGGCCGGCCTCGACGGTTGCCGTGGCCCGCGAGTTCAACATCCCGCATACCTACGAACGCTGGGAAGATCTGATCGCCGATCCGGACATCGACGCCGTAGTCATCGGCACCTGGCCGTATCTGCATTGTCCCATTACCTTGGCCGCTCTCGAAGCCGGCAAGCATGTCTTGACCGAGGCGCGGATGAGTATGAATGCAGCGGAGGCCCATCAGATGCTCGCCGCGGCCCGACGCCATCCACGTCTGGTCTGCCAGATCGTGCCCAGTCCCTATGGGCTTAAGGGCGACACGGTCATGCGCGAGCTGCTTCGAGAGGGTTTCCTCGGCGAGCTGCGCGAAGTCCATGTTTACAGCCGCAATGACTCCTTGGCGGACCCGGCTGCTCCGTTATCGTGGCGGCAAGACGCGGCGCTCTCAGGCCTCAACATGCTGACCCTGGGCATCGTCCACGAGACGCTGCTGCGCTGGGCGCCGCCGCCGGTGCGCGTCTTGGCTCAGGCGCATGCCTTTATTCCCGAACGCATCGATCCGGAGAGCGGCGTGCGCCGACCCGTAGGGACGCCGGACAGCGTGCAAGTGCTCAGCGTGCTAACCAACGGCGCCCGCGCCAGCTATCATCTCAGCGGCGTGACGCCGTTCGGCCAAGGGGCCGCCATCCAGCTATATGGCACCGACGGCGTCCTGTATTATGACTTGCTCAGCGACCGCATCCTCGGCATCAGCCGCACGCATGGCGCGGCGCCAGCGCCGGCGGAAGCGCTGCGGGAAATCCCCATCCCCGAAGGGAAAGCGCGCGGCTGGCAAGTGGAAGCGGATTTTGTCGATTCGATCCGCCTGGGCACGCCGGTGCAGTTGACCAACTTCGAGACAGGCGTGGCCTATATGGAATTCACCGAGGCCGTCGCTCGCAGCGCCCGCACCGGCATGGCGGTGAAGCTGCCGCTGAAGGTGGAAGAATAATGGGCGTGCGGGGAGAGTAAATCTCCTGATGCGTTGAATCCGGTGGCTTACGCCCCCTGCGCGCCAAGTTTGCCCAGGACGCGAAGCGCTTTTAGCACTAAATCTATCTCTAAATCGCACACACCATCTGTGGCTACACAAAACATTTCGCCGTCGGCGTGGACGACCAGGGGCACTGCGGCGTGCAAGCGGACCTGACGACACCGGCCCAGCCACAGGTTCGGATAATTGGGCGGCAGTCCCCGGCCTGTGAGGAGCCTGGGCAGCAGACGCACCAACTCGCGGCGGCGCAGAGGACCGGCGTGGACGTAATCGAACAGTCCGTCATCCAGCGCCGCCTCCGGCGCCAGCACGAAATTGCCCTCGCGCCGGCCCAATTCCAAGGAAAATGCCAGCGTCGGCGCCGCCCGCTCGACCTCGTCGATGCAGACAGTCATAGGGGTTAGTTGGTACTGAAACAAAACGGTGCGCAAGGCAGCGAGTCCATACAGAGGTACGCCTTTGAGCCAGCGAATGTGTCGCGCTTCCTGAGCCACCTTGCCGACGAGACCCAGACCCAGGCAATTGATGAAGTAACGGCAGCGTCCTGGAGCGCGGAGGATGCCGACATCGACGGCGTGCGGCCGAATGGCGGGGTCGTCGTCCAGCCACCATCGGTCTTCCAGGCCGAGGCAGACGGCGTAGTCGTTGGCCGAGCCAGTGGGAATGACGGCCAAGACGACATCGGAGCGTTTGGCGCGGAGGAGACCGTTGGCCACTTCATGGACGGTGCCGTCGCCGCCAGCGGCAGCCACAGTGGTAAACCCCGAGTGCGCCGCTTGCAGGGCCAGTTCCTCAGCCCGGCCGGGAGCATCGGTCGGCCAAAACACGGCGCGCCCTGCCCAGGCCCGGCGCAGCTCTCTCAAACGAGACGCTGACCAACCGCGCCCCGACGCTGGGTTGTAGATCACGCATATTTGCGCGGATGACATGAGTGCCTCGACCTTTGTTCCCTCCTCTCATTATTTTATTACTCGATTCCAGAAGAATTGCGCGAGAATTAACGGTTCCGTTTGCGTATACTACGAACAACGTCGCAGGCGGGCCTCAAGGCGGGGCGCGTCGGCCCGGATCGAAGCGCACGGAGTCCCCACATGGCCGCAAGTGAGCAAGAACCGAAAACCCCTGTTCACGAGGTCCATTCCACAGCCGGTTCGCCTACAGAAGACTTCATAGGCAAACAGGGCGATGCATTTTCCACGGCCGCCGATCTGCCGCTGCCGAGCAGCCAGGAAACGTTCGAGCCGCTCCCGCCGGGGCGAATGTTGGGGCAGTATCGTATCCTCGAACGGCTGGGCGCCGGCGGTATGGGTCAGGTTTACAAAGCCGAGCATTCCGTCATGGCGCGTGTGGTGGCCCTGAAAATCATCTCGCCGCGCTTGATGCAGGAGCCATCGGCGCGTGCGCGCTTTCAGCGCGAAGTGCGCAATGCTGCCCGTCTGATTCACCCCAACATCGTGGTGGCGCACGACGCTGCTGAAGTGGAGGGAATGTGTTTTTTGGTCATGGAGTATGTGGACGGCCAGGACGTAGCCCAGCTGCTGTCGCGGTACGGCCGGCCGCCTCTGGGATTGGCGTGCGAGATCATTCGACAGGCAGCCTTGGGCTTGCAGTACGCCCATGAGCATGGCATGGTTCACCGCGACATCAAGCCGGCCAATCTCATGGTGGCGAATGCGCGGGCGCAGCGCGACCGACAAGACATCGCATTTGCGGGCGGCAGCATGAAGCAAGGTTGGCCTGAAGCTCCTTTGGTGAAGATCCTCGATTTCGGCTTGGCCCGTCTGAGCGCGACAGAGGGCGTAAGTTCGGGGTGTGGCGAGACCCTGACGCGCGAGGGTTACATCGTGGGCACGCCGGAATTCATGTCGCCCGAGCAGGCCCGCGATAGCCGCACGGTAGACATCCGCAGCGACATCTATTCGTTGGGTTGCACCCTGTATATGCTGCTGGCCGGCCGGCCCCCTTTCAAGGCCGCCAGCTCCTTCGAGCTGGCCGTCATGCACCTTAACCAGCCGCCCGAACCGGTCGCCCGTTACAATCCCTCTCTGCCGCCGGAATTGTCCGTTCTCGTACACCGCATGTTAGCCAAGCGGCCCGAAGAGCGCATTCAAACGCCCGGCGCGGTAGCCAGCGCCTTGCAACCGTGGGCGCGTCTCAGCACTGCCCCCCTCGGTGGGGCAGGGGTGCCGCCGGCCATCGTAACAGCCGGGGGCCCGCCGTTGCCCCGGGAGGGGGCCTCCGCCTCTCCTTTTGTGCCCTCGGCCAGC
>Ga0078972_1013534_pt1 | contig 13401 bp, 11 predicted proteins | sample YelNatPaOPGAMG01_FD_67568 | JGI IMG/M metagenome (GOLD analysis project Ga0078972, IMG submission 67568) | Hot spring thermophilic microbial communities from Obsidian Pool, Yellowstone National Park, USA - OP-RAMG-01 (SPADES assembly) (version 2) | ecosystem: Environmental > Aquatic > Thermal...
CGAAGAAGCACTGGCCGGCGGGTTCTTGAGCAGGTCCTCACGTTTTATCTTCACTGGCTCAGGCCTGGTTAAACTCACGGCATAGAGTTCCACGTTTTTTTCACCGGGCTTTTTCCACTGAAAATAAAGAGTTTTTCCGTCTACGGCCCAGGTGGGGCTGGAAGGTGGGGTGCCGTAGAATTCCTGACCGGCCATTATCTTTTCCAGAGATAGTTTGACTGCAGGTTTCTGGCCGTCTTCAGACCGGGCCAATGATTGGCTCAAATTAAACAGGCAAAAGAAAACCAGGCTCAGGCTTAAGAACCTGGGAAGAATGGTTCTTTTTGCTGGCTTAAGATTAAGATTTTTTTCCTTCATGTCCAAACTCCTTTTAGGAACTATTTTTATCTCCATGCTCAAGTTTAGTTTCTAAAATATTTTTCTTGATGTTTTCGCTTTTTATGTTCCAGTCATTAAATCAGCCACTAGCTTAATTAGAGAAGCACCGCTCTCAGCCATTAAGTTTCTCTTCAACCAGAGTTTTGTTTACAGATAATTTATTTTAAAGCATACCTCGCTCAGGCTTTAAACATCAGAATTATATCCATTCCAGGGGGGATTGGAAACAAGTTTTTGCCATCTAAAAATCACCCTCAAAATTACCCACAGGGGTGATTGAGCCCTTTTATTTAGTGTGAGAAGGTGGAAGTGCCTCAGATTGAGGCGAGGCCAAGGTTGTCGAGGAAAGGGAGGGGGAGGAAGTTCCTTCTCCTTTTTCCTCCCTCTTAACCTCAATTTTGCTTTTCACCTAATTCTAATTAAGATTCCCAACCATAAAACTGATTATCAATCAATAACGAAGGGGACGAAATATTTCCTGGCCAAATTTTTTAATCAATCTTTATACAAATATACAAGAAATATCATCGCCTGTTGACTGTGTTTGGGGCAAGCTGAATTTTTATTCTACAAATAATTATGAGTATTCAAGATTAGGCCTGGAATAATTGTTCGGCTTCCGGAAGAAAATAAAGATAGCTCTATGAGCAAAAAGTAGAAATTTTTGTTCCAATCTGGTATTTAATTAAAGATAAATTTTGGGTAGCTTCTTTGAAGGGCAGCTTCTAAAAAGGAGAATTCGGTGGGCCTGAAACTGCGGACTGACCTGGATATCCAGCCTTTTTATTATGAGGGAGAAAAAGCTCTCCTCATAAGCGACCGTCTCGGTCTGCTTAAAAGCCCGGTGCTCCTGCGAGGGCTGGGCATAGAAATCTTGAGCCTGATTGATGGCCAGAGAGAAGAACGGGACATTAAGCTGGAGCTTTTAAGACGTAAAAGTTATACGCTTGAGGATGGGGACCTGATCACAGAAGTCTTGGACCAGCTTAAGGTTCTCGGGCTCCTGGATGATGAAGAATTCAGGCGAAGAAAAGCAGTGCTGGTTGAAGAATTTGCCAGAAGCCGGGTTAGAGAAGCGACCCTGGCCGGTGAATCTTACCCGGTGGAACCTGATAAACTAAGGGAATTTCTGGGAGAAATTTTATCCGTAACTTCTCTGGTCGGAGAAGAAAAAAAACTGAAGGAGAACGGTCGGGTAAGAGCCCTGGTGGCGCCGCACATTGACCTCAGAGCTGGCCAGCGCCTTTATTCTTTAGCCTACCAGACTTTAAAAGGGAAAAATTATCAGCGGGTGGTGGTGCTGGGCACAGGACATCAGCTGGAGAGTGGCGTTCTGTCCATTTCAGAAAAAGATTTCCGCACCCCGCTGGGTCTGGTGAGAAATGACCGGGAAGTGAGTGTCAGGTTAAAAAAGGCAGCCGGCGCGCTGGCAGAAGCCACTGATTTCGGACACCGGCCGGAGCATTCCGTTGAGTTCCAGCTTCTCTTCCTGCAGTATCTCCTGGGAAATGATTTTAAGCTGGTACCGGTACTCTGCAGTTCTTTTTACGCCTACCATGAGGTAGCCAGGAGGCCAGCAGAAATTCCGGGCCTGGAGCCGTTCCTGACAGAGCTTAAAAACCTGGCGGCTGAGGGAAAAACACTCTTTGTGGCCGGCGTTGACCTTTCACATGTCGGCCTGAAATTCGGTCATCCCCGGACCGCTTCGCAGATGAAAGAAGAAACCGTCAGCTTTGACCATGACCTGATAGAGGCTCTGCTCACCGCAGATCCGGTACAGTTCTGGCATTATGCCCGTCCGGCTGGTGAAACTTATAATGTTTGCGGTTATTCTGCTCTGGCGCTGCTTGTGGAAATATTCCAACAGCACCAGGTAGTTTTTCTGGGTTATGACCTGGCGGAGGAAAAGGCCACGGCCTCGGCCGTGAGTTTTGCGGCCCTGGCTGTTTACTGATTTCCGTTAACCGATGGTTGCGGTATAATTCAAGTCAGAAAAATTACCGTGGAGGAGAAGATGACTGATTTTGGTGGTGCCCTTAAAGATAGAAACAAGGTCCGGGATTTTAAATTAGCCATCATCGGCGTGCCCTTTGATGAAAAGTCAAGTTATAAAAGAGGGGCGGCGGCCGGACCTGAAGCCATCAGAAAAGTTTCTACCGGCAAGTGCTACAACCCTGACACCGAGCTGGGGGTGGACCTGGCTGAAGATACCGTTCTGGTGGACCTGGGTGATGTGGATACCTCGGGTGATATGCTCAAAACCTTGGCCGCCATTGAAGAGAAAGTGGCTGAGGTACTGGAACTGGGTGCGGTGCCGGTAGTGCTCGGCGGCGACCATTCCATCACTTATCCGGTGGTGAAAGCCATGGCCCGCAAGTTTCCGGCTCTGGACCTGCTTCATTTTGACGCCCATCCGGATATGTACGAGGACCTTTACGGTGACCGGTTATCGCATGCCTGTCCCATCGCCAGAATACTGGAAGATGGGTTGGTGAAAAATGTGGTGCAGGTGGGCATCAGAGCTACCACTCCGGAAATGAGAGAAATGGCCAGAAAGTACGGCGTCAGGGTGGTAGAAGCCCGAGAATTTAATGATGGGCTTACCCTGGAATTTCCCAACCCGCTTTACCTTTCTCTGGATTTAGATGTCTTTGACCCGGCTTTTGCTCCGGGCGTTTCCCATCATGAGCCAGGCGGGTTAACTTCCAGGCAGGTAATAGAATGTATCCACCGCTTGAAAGCCCGGGTGGTCGGCTTTGATGTGGTGGAACTTAATCCGAGCCGGGATGTTTCTGAGATAACCGCGGCCCTGGCCTTCAAGCTGATAAAAGAAATCGCTGGCCGGGTGGTTAAGCCCTGACCGAGCCAGCGTTTGCCACTTTAAAAATTTTAGGCCCGAGAGCGACAAGAAAAGGAGGAAAAAATGAAAAGACGGATGATTATTTTTCTGGCGGCGGTGATGACGGTTAGCTTATGCCTTGCCGCCTGGAGCCAGAATAATCCAGCTTTTGACCGCTATTTTATTGATAAAACCATGCGCCTCGATTATTATCATGCCGGACACAGCCAGGAAGAAACCGTGGCCATTGACCGGGTTTACCAGGAAGGGGTCTGGGCGGGTCCCATAAAAAACCTCATTGACCCCTTTAGGCGCGGTCGGTACGCGGTGAAAATTTATGACTCAGCCACACGGAAGTTGATATATTCCCGGGCTTTTGACAGCCTGTTCGGTGAGTACAAGACCACTGAAGAAGGGTTAAAGGGTGTAAGAAAAGTTTTCCATGAATCAGCCCTCATTCCTTATCCCAAAAACAAAATTATTTTTGCTTTTGAAGTGCGCGACCGGGAAAATAATTTCCATGAAATATTTGCTCAGGAAATTGACCCGGCTTCTATTTTCATCGTCAAAGAAAAGCCAGACCCAGGTGTAAAAGTTTTTACAGTGTTGAAGAATGGGCCGCCGCAGGAAAAAGTGGATGTGGTCTTCGTGGGAGAAGGCTACCGTCAGAGCGAGGAAGCAAAGTTTAAAGCGGACCTGGACAGGTTTACTGCTGTTTTCTTCAGTCAGGAACCTTACCGGAGTCTGAAAGATAAGTTCAACGTCTACGGTGTGCTCAAACCTTCGGCAGAAAGCGGTTGTGATGAACCTTCCTACGGGCAGTTCAAGAACACGGCTCTTGGCGCCTCTTTTGATTCTTTCGGTTCTGAACGTTATTTGCTTACAGAAGATAACCGGAGTTTGCGACAGATTGCCGGCCAGGTGCCTTACGACACTATCCTAATCATGGTCAACCACCAGCGTTATGGCGGCGGCGGTATCTATAATCTCTACTGCACGTTTACCACGGACAATCAATGGCATGAATACCTGATGCTTCATGAATTCGGTCACTCTTTTACCGGTCTGGCTGACGAGTACTACACCTCGCAGGTGGCTTACAACGATTTTTACCCGCGGGGAGTTGAACCGGTGGAGCCCAACATCACCGCGCTCCTCAACCCGGCTGAACTGAAGTGGAAAAAACTGGTCACTCCCGGCCTGGAAATACCCACTCCCTGGGAGAAAAAAGAGTTTGAGGCCATGGACCTGGCTTACCAGGCTACCAGGCAGAAGATAAACGAAGAAATTGCCCGGAAGAAAAGGGAAGGAGCACCTAAAGCAGAAATAGAAAAGTTAGAAGCGGAAAGTGAGCGGCTGTCTCTGGAACAGGCCCGCCGGGTTGATGAATTTTTGAAAAAAAGCAAATATGCCGGTAAAGTGGGCGCTTTTGAAGGTGCCGGCTATGCGGCTTCCGGACTTTACCGTCCATCCGTTGATTGCATCATGTTCACCAAAGGGAAGAAACCTTACTGCCCGGTCTGTGAGGAAGCCATCAGACAGGTGATAGATTATTATTGCCAAAAATAAAGTCCAGGATGTGCTGACCCGGAAGGTTAAGAGGTTTCAGGTATTTAGTCAGCAGAAAATTTTCTGAAGCGGTGGGGCGCTGTCCGGCCTGTGTTCAAGAAACTACCTGGAAACTTCTGACCAGGACGGTTGTCCGCTTAGAAAAGCGCTGAAGAATAGAGTTGCTCATGGCGGAGAAGTCTGAATAATTTTCCTATCACCAGCAGGGCTGAGCCTTCTGCTCCGGCTTAAAGCTATTCTGGCCCGGTGTTACAATTTTATAAAATCGTAACACCGAAAAAGATTAAAAAAAGATGCGGGCTGTTGTCAGCAAAAGGGGGGTTGATGATGGGAACCAAAAAGGTGGGGGCTTTCCCCAGCCCGCCCAGGAAAGCCATTTTTATTTTAATCTTTTGACTATATAAGTCAAGACCTTTTTTAAATTTTATTTGATTTAAAATCAAATATTTATAAAACTTGGGCCAGAAATTGCGTTAACGATGTTAAAAAATTATCCTTTTTTAAGAGAAAAAAATTAAAAAACTGTTTTGTCACCAGATAATTGAGTAAAATAAAGCTGAAGTTAGAAAATCAAGTCTTTAAAAAGGAGTAAAGCCTATGTCACAGGACAATCAAAACCAGAGAAAACTTGATATAAAGGTTGATGAAAACATTGCTACCGGTCAGTATTCAAACCTGGCGGCCATACGTCACAGCCGGGAAGAATTCATCTTTGATTTTGCTTTTGTCTTTCCAGATGGACCGATGGGCAAGCTGGTCTCCAGAATCATCCTCAGCCCGGCTCATGCTAAAAGATTTTCTGAAGCCCTGCTGGAAAACCTCAGAAGGTATGAAGAAATGTTCGGACCCATTACACCTTCAGAAGGACCGCTGGGTTCAGGTTTTATTCAGTAAAATAATTCTGGTTTGGCTTATGTTTAACCGGCTGGCTTGACACGGGCTGGTAAATTTAATAAAAGAAAGGCAAGCCCTTTGCTGAAGGGTAAAAAATATTGGAGGGCAAAATGAAAAAGAAAAATGTTTTGTTTGTGCTGTTGTTATTGTTTTTCACTCAGCTTTCCTTCGGCTCTGGTTTTTTGATTTATGAACATGGAGCCGCGGCCATGGCCATGGCCGGCGCTTTTGCTGCTCTGGCCAATGACCCGACCGCTATTTTTTATAATCCAGCTGGTCTGGCCTGGCTCAAAGGAACGCAGGTAAGCCTGGGAGGAACTTTCATTTTCCCGGCCGGTTCAGTCTCACTGCCAAACTGGCCAGACCCGAATTTTCAAAAAGTTTACCAGCTGGACCAGACTTTTTTCCCACCGCATTTTTATCTCTCCAGAAGCCTGGGCCAGCGGTTAACGGCCGGGATAGGAGTTTTTGCTCCTTACGGGCTGGGCACGGCCTGGCCGGTAAATTACCCTCTGAAATACATCTGCACCCAGACATCTATGCAGACCATTTTTATCAATCCCACCCTGTCCTACAAAATCAGCGAAAATTTCTCGCTGGGCGTCGGCGTTTCTTACATTACCTCTAAACTTTCTCTTGACCTCATTCGTCTGGTGGTGATTCCCGGGGTCTGGAGCGGAGATGTGCCTGTTTCCCTGAGTAAAGCCACGGGTGATTCTCTGGGTTTTAATGCCGGTCTACTTTATAAGCGCGACAAACTTGGGGTGGGCCTTTACTGGCGGAGTGGGTTTAAAGTTGATTATTCAGGACAACTGAAGCTAAACAAAATCAAAGTGCCTGCGCCTATCCAACCTTATCTTCCTGACTCAGGTCAGGCGACTACTTCTTTCAGACATCCGAACATCTTTGGCCTGGGAATTTCTTATCAATTTACAAATAAATTTTTACTGGCGCTGGAAGGACAGTATTATACCTGGAGTGTTTATGACCGCTATGTGATTAAGGTGAATTATGAAGGTGGAAGTTCAGAAGAAGAAACAGTAGAAGAAAATTTTAAGAACTCAATCATCCTGAGAGCGGGCATGCAGTATCTTTTCCGGGAAAACCTGGCCTTCCGGGCTGGAGTCATCTACGACCAGACTCCCCAACCAGTGGAAAGCATGGACCCCACTTTACCAGATGCCAGCCGGGTGGCATTTACTCTGGGATTTGGTTATACTAAGGATAGGTTAAAGATTGATTTGGGTTATCAACATGAATTATTTTCTGACCGTACTTCTCCGAACAGGAACATTTACCCCAATCAGCTCGGAGAAGGGACTTACCACACCAGCGCTCAGCTGGTTGGTGTGACACTGGGCTATAGATTTTGAATGGAGAAAAATTTTTTTTGGAGGTTTAATTCATGCCTTACGAATTCAAAAACAAAAAGGGGATCACCTACTACCTGCATTCTCGTGAAGTGCAGCTCAGGGGTGGCAAGAAACAGACCATCTACTATTTTGCCCGGGACATCAGACCCGGCGCCGTGGATGCTCTGCCGGCTGGTTACAAGGTAGTGGAAACAGCCAAGACCGGCATGCCGATTCTTAAAAAAGTCTGAGCCAGGATTGATGAGTTCAGTGGCGGGGATGTCTATCCCCGTTTATAGGAGAGAGGGGTTACCTTAAAGCTCTGAGGTAGCCCCTTTTTTTCTTTTTGCCTGTTAATTCTGTTGTCGTTTTTGTCTTTCTTTTTTTTCTCTCTTCTTTTTTCAGTGTCATCATCTTAAATTTTGTTCGGTTTATTTTTAAAAGCATTGATTTATTTTTTGAGGCTGCATTATACTTGAAACATGAAAAACAGAAGACCTGATTTTAATATTTTGTGGCTGTTAGCTTTCCTGATTCTAATTTCAGCTTTTTATGCCTGCGGTTCCAGAGAGAAAACCGGGGAGCAAAAAGCCGGGTCGGCCAGGTATAAAGTAGCCGTCATTCCCAAGGGGACCACCCACGAATTCTGGAAGGCAGTTCAGGCTGGAGCGCTGCAAGCCGGGCAGGAGCTGGGGGTGGAAATTTTCTGGAAAGGACCGCAGAAGGAAGATGACCGGGCCCAGCAGATTCAGGTGGTAGAAGATTTTATCAGCCGGCGAGTCAACGGCATTGTCCTGGCTCCTCTGGATGACCGGGCTCTGATGCGGCCGGTGGATGAAGCCATGGCTGAGGGCATACCAGTGGTCATCATAGATTCTAACCTGCAGGGCCAGAACTACATCAGCTTCGTGGCTACAGATAATTATCAAGGCGGCGTGCTGGCCGCCCGCCGGCTGGCTGAGGTTATGTCCGGCCGGGGCAAAATTTTCCTGGTTCGTTATTTAGAAGGTTCCGCCAGCACCACTTACCGGGAACAGGGCTTTCTGGAGACTATAACCCGGGAATTTCCCGGTCTGGAAATTCTGGTCAAGGACCAGTATGCCGGCACAACCACGGAATCAGCCTACCAGCTGGTAGAGAATTTGCTCAGCCGTTATCCGCAGGTAGAAGGAATTTTTGCTCCGAACGAATCCAGCACTTTTGGTGCCCTGCGAGCCCTGCAGGACTCTGGCCTGGCTGGTAAAGTCAAGCTGGTCGGTTTTGACAGTTCGGAAAAATTAATCCAGGCGCTCCGGCAGCATCAGCTTCATGGCCTGGTGCTTCAGGACCCGATGAAAATGGGTTATCTGGGAGTCAAGGTCCTGGTGGATTATCTGGAAGGTAAGCCGGTGGAAAAGAGGGTGGATACAGGAGTTAAGGTAGCCACTCCGGAAAACATGGACCAGCCGGAGATAAAAAGATTGCTTGAGCCTGATATTAAAAAATATGTAAGATAACTAACTCAGTGCGTGTCTGACGGAAATTCAGTAGCATGGAACAAAAAGTTATTCTTTCAGCCAGGTGCCTTTCTAAAAGCTTTGGTCTCACTCCAGTTTTACGAAACGTAGATTTTGAACTGAAGAGCGGTGAAGTGCGGGCTCTGCTGGGGGAAAATGGTGCCGGCAAGAGCACCTTAATCAAGATTTTCAGCGGTGCTTTAAAGCCGGACTCAGGCACCATGTTAGTTGACGGACAGCCCTACTGCCCGGAAACACCACTGGAAGGAAGGAAAAAGGGCCTGGCTGTTATCTACCAGGAACTGAACTTAGCCCCGCATCTTTCAGTAGAAGAAAACATCATGCTCGGCCAGGAAGAGAAACGGCTGGGCTTTGTTGACCGAAAGAAAAACCGGGAAAAAATAAAACAGGTTCTCTCCTTCCTGAACCATCCGGAAATTTCGCCTGATACACCGGTCTGGAAACTGCCCATCGGTGCCAGGCAGGTGGTGGAAATTGCCCGGGCTCTGGTGAGTGAGGCCAGAATCTTAATCATGGATGAACCCACTTCCTCGCTGTCTCAGGAAGATAGCCGGAGACTCTTTGAAATCATCCGCCGCCTGAAAACTGAAGGTGTGGGCCTCATCTATGTTTCCCATTTTCTGGAAGAAGTGAGGGAAGTGGCGGATACTTTTACTGTTCTCCGGGATGGAGAGGTAGCCGGAACCGGGGAGATGGCCAGAACTTCAGTGGAACAGCTCATCAGCCTGATGATCGGAAAGAGGCTGGAAGAACTCTATCCTGAACCTAACTTTCAGCTGGGGGAAGTGGTCCTGAAGGTGGAAAATCTGCGGGGGCAGAAGATGAGCTCTCCGGTCACTCTAACCCTGCGCCGGGGGGAAATACTGGGTGTAGCCGGGCTGGTGGGTTCCGGTCGGACGGAGTTTTTGAGAACTGTTTTCGGGCTGGACAGGCTAAAAGATGGGTTGGTAATAATCTCAGGGCAGGAATTCAGACCCCGGCATCCCCGGGAAAGCATTGTAAAAGGGCTGGGGTTTTTGAGCGAAGACCGGCAGGCTGAGGGCCTGGCTTTGAAGATGAACATCGCTGACAACCTCACCCTGAGCCGCCTGGATTTTTATTCCAGGTACGGGTTTCTGGACCAGCGGAAGCAGAAAGAATCTGCCAGGCAGTGGGTCAGTCAGCTGGGCATCAAAGCCCGCAGCCCGGAACAGCCGGTCTGGACTCTGTCTGGAGGAAACCAGCAAAAAGTGGCTCTGGCCCGGCTTCTTCATCAGCAGGCAGAAGTTTTCCTTCTGGACGAACCAACCCGGGGGATTGACGTGTTGAGTAAAGCCCATCTTTATGAATTAATCGTGGAACTTTCCAAAAAACAGAAAGCCGTGATATTTGTCAGCTCCTATTTTCCTGAGCTGCTTGGTATCTGCCAGCGGATAGCTGTTTTTTATCGGGGCGAGCTGGTGGAAGTAAGGGAGCGGGGGCAGTGGAGCGAAGAAACACTGATGAAAGCAGCTATTACCGGCGGTACCAACAACACCATACCAAAAGCCAAGATGGACAGGATGGAGTGAGAGCCTTGAAAAAAGAATATCTGCGAAAATTAGGCGGAATTTTAGGCCCCTTTCTTGGACTTCTTCTGGTGCTGGCCATATTTTCTCTGATGCCGGAGATTTCCGGTCGTTTTTTGCGGCTGGCCAATTTTAAAAACGTGGCCATTCAATCAGTAATCGTGGCTTTGAGTGCCCTGGGGATGACGCTCATCATCATCAGCGGCGGCATTGACCTTTCCGCGGCTTCCAACCTGGCCCTCAGCAGTGTGCTGGTGGCTTATTTTATCCAGGCGGGTTTTTCTCCCTGGCTGGCTGCTTTGCTCGGCATGCTGAGTGGCGGTCTGGTAGGTTTTCTCAACGGGTTCCTGATTACCCGACTCAGAGTGGTTCCTTTCATCGTTACCCTGGGCATGATGGGGATGGCCAGGGGTATAGCCAAGTGGGTAGCCCGCAACCAGAAGATTGATGCGCCCCTGACCTGGCTGAACAACCTGATGGCCAGAAGCCCGCGGCCTGCTTGGCTGCTTCTGTCGCCGGGTATCTGGCTGATGATCATCCTGGCCGTGGTGGTAGGCCTCTTGTTAAGAAAAACAGTTTTTGGCCGGCATATCTTTGCGGTGGGCTCTAATGAAATGACGGCCCGGCTTTGTGGGGTAAGGACCGAGCGGGTAAAGCTGGCGGTTTACACTATTTCCGGGTTGCTGTGCGGGCTGGCCGGGGTGATGGAATTTTCCCGCCTGACCGTGGGTGATCCCACTGTGGCCATGGGCCTGGAACTTGATATCATTGCCGCGGTGGTCATAGGTGGCGGAAGCCTGAGCGGCGGAGAAGGGAAGATTTCTGGAACTCTCATCGGTGTTTTTATCATGGCCTTTTTGAGAAACGGCTGTACCATGATGGGCTGGCCAAATTATTTCCAGGAAATCATCATCGGAGCCATTATTATCACGGCTGTGGCTCTTGACCGTTGGCGCCATCGACAGGAGTAAGCCGGAAGCTTTTTAGCCAGAAGTTTTCTGCCCATAAAACCCAAGGAATGATGACCTCCTCTGTCTAAACATAGTGAAGGATGAATCAGAAATTTTCTCAGGAGGTTAACGATGAATAAAAAGTTGATGGCTTTCGGCCTGATGTCGGTATTGCTCCTGGTTTTAGCCTTTTCTCAGGCTAATGCCCAACCCATGAAGCGGCCGGGACCGATGGGACCTGGTCTGGGGCCAGGATACCAGCTTTTAAAGGATGCCCTGCAGCTTACACCCGAACAGGAAAAGAAGCTGGAAGAATTCAGAAAAGCCCGGCAGGAAGAAGCCAGGGCTTTTCAGGAAAAGATGCGCAGCATGAGGGAAGAATTCAGAAAGCTGATGAAAGACCCTAATGCTGACCGCAAAAAACTGGACTCCTTGATTGACGAGATGGCCAAGATGAAAGCTGAAAGAATGAAGAGCGCGCTGAAGAACCGCGAGGAATGGAGAAAAATCTTTACCCCGGAGCAGCTAAAAAAACTGGATGAGTATCGCCAGGATATGGCTCTGAGGACCTGGATGCAGCGGCGGGCAGGCTGGAAGATGATGAAACATATGAGGCCCGGGCGTGGGTTCTGTCCAGGATGCTGGCGGTAAATAAATAGGTCGGCTGAGGCTTCTTAAAGGCAAAAGAGGGCCCAACCGATAGAATTTGACGGGATCAGCTGATCTGGTCCAGAGGGCGGAGTGTTTCCGCCCTTTTTTTATTTTTCCTGAAGCTAAGGGCGGAAGTTAGTAGCTAAAAATTATCATCAGATAGCTTATCCAGCCAAGACCCCCACAGGCGTGGCCTTGAAGTTTAGTACAGAGTAATTTTTTGCTTTACTTTTATTTAAATCAGTGGTATAAAGATTTCTACCTGCTGGCAGAAACCTCGGCAGGCAAACATCAAAAGTGTGAGAAAAAAAGATTTGGAGGTAAATGAGATGACTTCCTGGAAAAAAGGAGTAATTTCTTTCGTTCTGGTTCTTGGTCTTATAACTCTGGGTTCTACGGTCTTTGCCCAGCAACCACAGGGCCAGCCGACGACCAAAGATTTTGAAGGCACAGTAAAAGCAGCTCTTGGCAAATATCTTTATCTTCCTGAAACCAAGGGACTTGATATCATCGTGGCTGGCAATGTTGAAGGCGGAGTAGAAAGCCTGGTCGGAAAAGAAGTTCGGGTTAAGACCTCAGTTCTGCCTGATAAATCCAACCTCCTTCTGGCTGAATCCATGGAGATTAAAGAAGGCGGTGCTTACCGTCTGATTTACACCCGCTCTGGTGAACCTGATTTCAGCGATTATTTTGACCAGCATGTCAGGGATGATTATGTAACCCTGAACATTACTGACCTGAAAAAGCCTGAAGACTGGGCGGGAAAAACCAAAATTAAAGTTTATGGTCAGCTGGCAGATTCCAGTATTGTTATTACTGACAAAAAAGGAAAAGAAATAGCCAAGATCGTTGTTGATAAGATGACAGATTATGCCAGGTTTTACATGAAGAAATTAAGACTGTTTGACAAGTTCTGGTTCTACGTCAACGTGAAGGAACAGATGGACAAGAAAACCATGGCCAAAACAAAGGAAATCATGAAAGGCGACGTGGTTTTCTGCGGCCTGTTCTAATCAATTCTTAGAAATCAATTACCACCTTATAAAGAGAGGAGATTTAAATTCTCCTCTCTTTTTTTATGTTTCATTTTATTTTTAGCCACTTTTGCCGGGAAAATATAATTGCTGAAAACAGGGACAAGCAGAAAATCGGGCCCTAAACTCCTGGTCCTTTGAGTGGGAGAGGGCCATTTCCTAAACTTCTGGTTAAATCTGAAAAAAGACCGAAAACATCTCTGATGAGGAAAAAAAGCAGCCAGCCCGTTCCTCAATAATTCTGGATATTATTTTTTAAGCCAACTGTTTTTCTTCTCTTTTTGCTTCAGTCAGGCAAGCATTTATGGTGGGATTTAAGTAGTAACCAGTTCCAGTTTCCTGTTTGAATTAGGGCAGAAGTTTTATTCTCGGATGAGCTCAGAAAGCTGAAAAATTTCCTTCACCGGAGAGGCCGAAAGCTTCAGGAACAAAACGTCTCGTTTTTTTTCTTTAAGTGCCTGCAAATCAGCCAGGGCCTGAGCTTGGAATAACTGGTTGAAGGAAGGAGCGGGCGCGGGGGATTCTGGCAGGTCTGGAATTTTTACCGTTTGAGCTTCTGAATAATAAAGGCCGATGAATTTACCGCGGCCGGCATCACCTTTAAACAGCTGTCCGGTTGAGTGCAGGTAGGCCGGCCCATAATTCCAGAGACAGGGCCGGCCGGTTTTTT
>Ga0078972_1013535_pt1 | contig 13400 bp, 16 predicted proteins | sample YelNatPaOPGAMG01_FD_67568 | JGI IMG/M metagenome (GOLD analysis project Ga0078972, IMG submission 67568) | Hot spring thermophilic microbial communities from Obsidian Pool, Yellowstone National Park, USA - OP-RAMG-01 (SPADES assembly) (version 2) | ecosystem: Environmental > Aquatic > Thermal...
TTGCTGCTCCTCCGAAAGGCTCAACCGCAGAAGGATGGTTATGCGTCTCAACCTTAGCGGCTATCGCGTAACCATTGTCAAAATCTATTATTCCAGCATTGTCCTCGAATACCGAGACACACCAATGCTTGTTCAGCTCCCTCGTAGCCCCCATTATATACGTCTTCAAAATGCTGTTGATTAAACGGCCATCATCAACCAAAACGTCACCCTTAAAAACGTTGTGGAAACAATGTTCAGACCATGTTTGAGCAATCATTTGGAGCTCAACATCCGTAGGAGGCCTATCTCTGAAGTAGTTTTTCAAATATCTCATTCTCTCCAGGCTCATGCTGAGCCCCATTTCCCTGCTTATCTCAAGCAGGTCGCTGTCGCCAGCTGAGGAGAGGTCTATAGCGTAAACCTCCAGCTCATCATAAAGCTTCTTCAGGAGACCGAGCTTCAGGTGGGTAACACCTCTACGCTATAATCGTCTTTAACAGGGTTTGCCAAAAGTTTTCTACACATCTCGTCCACAAGCCTCAGAGCCTCATCACGATCTTTGGCTTCAACATCAATAATGTAGACTTTCCCGACTTTAACCGTGGTCACTGGGAAGCCGAGGTCTCTCAGGGATTTAGCGGCCACGTCGCCCTCAGGGTCGAAATGACCCGGCTTAAGCTTAACCTCAACCCGGAGCCTCATTTCCTCCTCTCCTCCATAAGCTTCTCTGCGAGCCCAGGGTATTTCAGGGAAAGAATTTCAACCGCGAGTATCGCAGCATTCTTCCAATTGTCCACGCCTACTGTCGCAACCGGTATTCCGGGAGGCATCTGGACGGTTGAGAGAAGCGCGTCTAGACCGCCGAGCTTAACCTCCCTTGGAACGCCGATCACGGGCTTGACGGTTTTAGACGCTATTACCCCAGGCAGGGCTGCTGAAAGACCAGCCACCGCAATAAATACTTCAGCATCACTGTTCTTCACGAAGGAGTCCAGCTCGTCAGGATTCCGGTGGGCTGAGAGAACCCTGTAATCGCAGTCAACCCCGAAGTCTTTCAAGAAACCGACTATGTTTCTACCGAGCTCTTCATCAGACCTGCTTCCCACGATAACAGCAGCCTTAGCCATTTTCAACACTCCCTGCATAATGTCTGTTTCTCAGCGTGGTGCGCAACGAGTTCAGCGTGAGCAGCCGTGGAAGCATGGTCGCCAAACCCCCGCCCATGGATGTGAAATACTGCTGGCCTAGACGGCTGTAACGATTCTACAGGGCTGAGCCCCTGCTCCACCCCACTCCCGTAGGATGGGGCATGCTCAACCAGACTGATCATCCCGTCAGGCCTCATCCTGAGAGTCGTTTTTCAACCAACCTCCTCCAGGCCTTTTCCAGGAATCCAGATCATCCTCCTGCCCAGAATCCCCCTTCTCTCTCTATATTTGTATATTTCCCTAGCCATGTTGGCAAGCATTATTCTCCTCTCTAAGGATTTCTCAGAACCGATGTCACTCCTGTGGAAGAGCCCCCAGCCGTCTGCGAGACTAACCTTAGACGTAAGCCTCTCAGCGATGCGGCTCGCCTCAGGAATGGTTTCCGCAACACCGAGGCACTCGACAAGCCTAGAGCCACCGCTCTCCACTATTCCGGAGCCCTTTAAATCTGCTGAAGCCCAGAAAACCCCTTCCTCGTGATCGTGAACAACAACAGGATGGCCTTTTGCAAGATCCCTGCTCAACGGGTATCCGTGGGGCGAGACTGCTTTCACAACAGTAGCCTTCTCCTCAAACTCGACCTTAACCGTGTTAAGCCTCTCGCTTATTATCGCCTCGCATATTTCAACCATGTCAGTCTTAAGGACGGCGAGGATGTTTAGAGCCTCAGGGTCGCCGAGCCTAGAGTACATCTCTATTATCGTCGGCCCCCATATGGAGGTCAGCATCATCTGCCCCGCTACAACGCCATGATACTTCCTCCCTGTTTCACGCTGAATAGCTTCAACCATCATCCTAACTATTTCAGCGGATTTCCCCATCTCTTCATCCGTAAGTATGGCCCTCTCATCGTTAACACCCCACTTCAGGTTCATGCCGCAGCATATAGACCCCATTCCGCCTGTTTCAGGACCAAGGTCGCCGTCGAAAGCATGCTTATTATCCTGGACGGCCGGCATGGGGACTATCGTCCTACCGTCTGTGAAGCATTGCAACGTGTACTCCGGCCCCCAGACCCTTTCCTCTATGAGGATTTTAAAATCCACGTCGCCGTAACCCTTCATGTAGTCCCTGTAGATGGATTCAACGTGCTGCTTCTTAACCCTCTTCTTCTCCTCCTTCAAGTAAACCTGGAAGTCCTCTATCACCTTAACCCCTTTCCCACCCACCTGTCTAGCAGGCTTGAGCGCAACGCTCTCAGCGTACTCTTCAACATACGGGGCAGCCTCCTCGAACGTTCTAAACTTCTTATACCAGAGCCGCCCTGGAATCATGTATTTCCACTGTAGATCCCTCATGCTGGCCTTCGACAACTCTATTTCAGCAACCTCCCTGTTCGCGCCTATGCACGGTATACCCTCTTTTTCAAGCGCGTCCGGAACCCCGCGGAAATTAGGCTCCTCAGGCCCTATGAACACGAAGTCTACACCGGCCTTTAAAGCGTATTTCAAAACCGTCTCAGCATCGTTTGGATCGCCAACGTAATATTCTCCACCGCTATCCTTAACAATCCTGCTTATCCCAGGGTTGACAAGCTCTGAAAGACAGTTAAGCCTAGGAGTGCAGCTGCTTCTGGCGAAGGCTACTGCCACGGCGTGCTCCCTTCCCCCGCCGCCGACGAGGAGAATCTTCAACAGTCTACACCTCTGGGTAGACGCGGTTGAAGCAGCCTAGGCAAAGCTCACCCCTCCTCAGGCCGATCGCGTCAACCAAGCCCTCTATGCTGAGATACTTGAACGAGTCTGCCCCCACGACCTCCGCAATCTTCTCCTCAGACAAGTGTCTCCCTATCAGCTCATCCTCCGGAGGAACCTCGACGCCGAAGGGACAATGGGAAACAATATGTGGACTCCCTATTCTCACATGTATCTCCTTAGCACCCTTCTCCTTCATCAGGTAGACTATGTTCGCAAGCGTGTTACCCCTCACAACGCTGTCGTCAATCAGGACAACCCTCCTACCCCTGACGGACTCGCTTATAACGTTCAGCTTAAGCTGAACACCCTTGAGCCTTTCAAACTGGTCCGGCCTAAGGGCGCTGCGAACCCTCCTACCCGTCAGCTCAAAACCCTTCTCTATAGGTATACCCGTCTCGTTGGAATAAGCCATTGCGAAGGGTATTGCTGTCTCAGGCACTCCTATGACCACGTCAGCATCAACCCTGTCCTCCTCAGAGAGCCTCCTGCCAATGTTCCTCCTAACCCTGTATATCGGAATATCGTTAACGTAAGAGTCCGGCCTAGCAAGATACACGTATTCGAAGCTGCAGTAAGCCTTGTCGCGTGGGGAACAGCCTTTAACCAAGCGTGCTGAGAAAGGGGTGAAAACCATCGCGTCCCCAGCGTCAATGTTTTCCGCAGGGCTTATCGGAACCCTCTCGCCAATAACGTCCATAACGCAGCTTTCTGAAGCAATTATCCCGCCTTCAAACCCGAACTTCCCGAGCACAAGAGGCTTGACACCTAGGCTGCACCTTCCCGCAGCCATCTCCATCCGGTCGTTCACAGCAACGTAGGCGAAGCCTCCTTTACAGTTGTCGAAAAACTCTTTAACAGTCTCTATCTCACTCCTGCCGCATGCGTGTCTTGCGAAAGCCCTCCTCAGGTTGCTCTCGTAGCTAATGGAGCCGTCCCAAGAATAGCCCTCAACCCTAGTTATCCTGCCGTCTAAAGCCACTGAGACTTTTTCGCCTAGGGGGAGTGGTTGAACATCCTCGTCGGCTTCAACAGTATACGGGGAGACTGCGCCGACGCAAATATGCCCCTCCGCATCAACACGGGTTAAAACATCCTCAACCAGGCCGCGACCAGATAATCTCTGTCTGGAACGCCCTATGAGCTCAAGCCCAGCAGTCTCCTGACCCCTGTGTTGCAGAGCCATCAACCCGTATACCCCGAAGTTGCCGACATTCCACCTCTCGTCGAAAAGATATATTCCAAGTATCCCCGTCATGCTGAGCCCTCCTGCTTCACGAGACCAGTCCTCTCATATATCCTCCTCTCATCCTTGAAGTCTACTGAAGCCTTGGCTGCGTCAGCCATCTTCTGAGCAAGCTCAGTCGGATACTCTCCTGTTACGCATGCCAGGCAAAGCTCGTTTAAACTCAGCCCAGTCGCCCTAACGTAGTCCTCCAGAGGCTGGTAGAAAACCCCGTCGGCGCCAACATGCTTCGCAACACCCTCCTCGTCAAGCCTGAAGCCAATCAGCTCAGTGAAAGTAGCCATGTCAACACCGTAGAAACACGGGTGCGTTATCCTCGGGAAAGTAATGAAGAGATAGACCCTCTCGGCGCCAGCCCTCCTAAGCTTCCTAACAACAGTCCTAGTAGTATCACCCCTGACAATACTGTCGTCGACAACAATAACCTTCTTACCATTCAGCCTACCGTTCATAATGTTCACCTTCTTGTCGATCGTTGAAACCCTCTCACTAGGCTCGAGAATGAAAGCCCTCTGAGTAACATACCTGTGCCTCCTAAGAATCCTCTCCCATTTCAACCCGGTTTCCTCGTGCAGACCGTAGGCAGCGTCCTCAGCAGTCTCAGGCATAGAAAGAATAACGTCAGACTTCTCAACGATATCCCTAAACCTCTTCCCCAGGTTTCTACCAAAATCCTCTCTCACGCTGTAAACATACTTTCCGTTAAGCATGGAATCCGGCCTAGCGAAGTAAGCGTATTCGAAAGCGCAGAAAGCAGCCATGTCTTTTTTCACAAGCCTCTCCCTCTCAACACCATCCTTACTAAAGACAACAATCTCACCCGGCTTAACATCACTCGTAAACCTCAGCCCGTTAATATCGAGCCCAACAGTCTCGGAGGAGAAAGCCCTAACCAGACCATCCTCACTCTCCCCGGTGCTGAGAGGCCTAATACCCAAAGGGTCTCTGAATGCGAAAAGCTCCCCGCTTGGACTCAACCCGACAACGGAGAAGGCTCCTTCAACCTCCCTCATGCAGCGCTCAACCCCGTTCATCAAGCCACCCTCAATACTCATAGCAAGGATTTTCGACAACACGGCCGCGTCACAGCCAGCTTCAAAACCCGCGGAAGCCTTCAAACGACTCCTAAGCTCGTTAACGTTAACAATATTACCGTTGAAAGCGAAACCAATCTTCTCACCCCCGTGGGAAGCTATGAGCGGCTGAGCATCGTTCAGCCTAGAAGAGGCACCCCTACCCCCAGACGTGCCATACCTGACGTGAGCAATACCGGCAGAACCCTGGAGGAAGCCACGCCACCTGGAATACCTCTCGCCAAAAATCTGAGGGACAAGACCAACGTTCACGTGACGCCTGAAACCCTCTGCGAAAGTAAGGAAGCCGTAGGACTCATGACCCCTATGATTCTGCGCCACAAGACCCCAGTAGAGAAGGTCGAAAACACACCTGCCGTTTAAACACTTCGCCCCAAACACGCCGCAGCTCTCGGCAAGCATTTACACCAAAAACCATTTCCGACGGCTTATTAAAAATTTGGTTACACAAACTAGTAAAATTACACATGTTCGTGTTAAAAGACTTCTTGAAACAGGTGGCAAATAGTTTCCGAAATAATAGCGCGTGCTTTACTGGAAAGGTTTGGTCAGAACATCGTCGACGCTTAGCAGGCCCAGGTCGTCGACGCAAACTCCTTCGGCAAGCACCCTGTATGCTCCCACGCACCTTTTAGAAACCTCCTTAACAACTGGAGAAGGCAGCTCAGGCGGCTCCCCATCGCCAGCGAAGCCCATTCTCCTCAAGCATTCCCTGAGAAACTCTTTGTCTAGGCAGTGCGACTCCTGCGGCTCTCCAACCCTGTAGTACTTGACTGGCCAGAGTCTAGCAGAGTCGTGCGTAGGCGGTTCATCTATCTGGATCAACTCATCCCTGTGAAAGCCGAACTCTATTTTGAAGTCGGGTATTATGATCCCTGCTTTCCTGGCCTCAGCCTCGTAAAACTCGTACAGCTTTAAAGCAGCCTCCTCAAGCGTGCGCCAAGTATCAGCGTCGAGAAGCCTCATCTCCAGGGCTTCAGCCTTAGTGATCTCCTTATCATGACCCAAGTCGGCCTTCGTAGTGGGTGTTAACACCGGCTCCGGAAGCTCCTCCGCCATCTTAAGTCCCTCGGGAAACCTTAACCCGTATATTTCCCTCCTGCCCTCGCTGTAAGCCCTCCACAATGATCCGTAAAGGTATTTCCTAACAACCCATTCAACATTAATCCTCCGGGCCTTCCTCACAAGTATGCTTCTCTCATCCACAGCGCCTATAAGATGGTTTGGAAAAACGCTCCTGCTTTTCCTCATCCAGAATACGGTTAGCTTCTGCAAGTATTCTCCCTTCCTAGGTATGGGCGTCGGAAGCACGACGTCGAACGCTGAAACCCTGTCAGTATGATATATTAAGAGCTCCTCGCCCAGGTCGTAAATGTCCCTGACCTTCCCCCTCAAAAGCCTCCCGATGCCTAGGTTAGAGTATTTGACAACAGGTATTTCCCCGCCGGTTAAAGGATCCTTAGCCAACCACATCAACGCCTTTCTCCCTACGAGTGTTTAAAAAACGTTTCCAACCCTCGGGCTTAAAGCTTATCTTTACCAATTGCGGAGATACCTTATGGAGCACCCTGTTCCTCCACCACCTGGTCAAATCTACCTCTCTACTACTCCTGAAATACCTGGGATGAGAATCGTGAGAAGCCTGGGCATAGTCTTCGGGCAAACAGTTAGGACGAGAGGCGCGCTTGGAAGATTCGTAGCCGGGATAGAGGCGCTGGTCGGGGGGAAGTCGGAAGCATACCTCTCGGAAATCGAGAAGGCTAGGAACGAAGCTCTTGAGAACCTTATGAGGAGAGCAGCCTCGATTGGCGCGAACGGGGTTGTCGGCATAGATTTCGAAACCTCTGAAATCCTAGAGGGCTTCATAGTAATCACTGCCGTGGGAACCGCGGTGAGGGTGGAGTAGGAAAATCTTCCGCAACACAGCTTTTTATCCGTAATTATTGATATTGGCTCAGGAAAACGATTAAATACTTCCTCTAAACATGCTTAACCATGGTTGTTAAGGCATACGTGTTCCTCGTGACGAAGCCTGGAACATCCATGGAGGTTTCAAACGAAATGAAGAAGATTAAGGGTGTTCATTCAGCCGACCCCATTTACGGCAGGTTTGACGTTGTGGCGACGGTTGAAGCCGAGAGCCCCGAGGAATTGACTAGGCTGCTCTACGAGGTTATTGAGAGGGTTCCGAACATTGTGAGAACGGAGACCTCCATAGTGTTGCAGTGACTCGTGATGATCAGAGCATTCATCCTTGTTAGAACCAAGCCGGGCACTTCTGAAGAGGTTGTGAGGACAAGGAGGGTTAGGGGTGTTAAACTGGCTAATTCCGTCCTGGGAAGATATGACGCAGTATTGGTGATAGAGTCGAAAAACCTGGAGGAGCTCAGGAAAACGATCTACGAGGTTTTGGAGAAGCTTGAACACGTTGAGCATACTGAAACACTAATATCTTTCTCTCCAGAGTAGTGAACAAAGATAGTGTTTAACCCATTCCACCAAGTTCCTCATAAAACCGTTAGCAGCTACTTTATTCCAATTTTTTAGACACGATACTCGAATCTACCGTTCCTTGAAACAATGATTAGAGAGTTTCCCTCGGAAGATTTCCCACACCTGCCGACTACTTGAGCATCGACACGGAACTTTTCAGATACGTCTATAACATTATCCTCAACCCCTTTCTCGACGATTATCTCCAATCCCACCCCCATGTTGAAGCTGCGATACATGTTTCTCGGATCTTCTCTGCTCTCAGCCTGAATAAGTCTGAATATTGGATCCGGCTCAGGAAGACTATCCTTCACATACTTTATGTTACTCCCTATTTTCAAGCATTTCGTTAATCCTCCGCCAGTATTATGAATTATGGCTTTAACCTCAACCCTTTTCAGGACTTCAAGTATTATAGGCAGATAGATTCTAGTCGGCGACAACAAGGCTTCCCCAATAGTCATGTTAAGCTCGTCGACGAAGGAATCTATTTTGAAGCGGCCGTAATATCCTTTAACGTCTCCCGAACATGTCTCAGGATATTTCTTCAAGTATTCTCCAACCAGGAGGCAGTGTCTAGCAAGCGTTATCCCGTTGCACATTATTCCACTGTTCTCCTTCTCCTCATATGCCGACCTCCCTCCGCTCCTCAACCCGACTATAATATCCCCCGGCGAGACGTTTCCACCAGTTACCGCTTTAGAGAGCTCTACTCTAGCCATTACTGTCCCTGAAACGTCGAATGTTCTGACAATGTCAGGCAGGTCAGCCGTCTCGCCTCCGCTGAAAAGAACCTCGGCCCCGTTCCCCCTGAGTGTTGAAAAGACTCTGGAAAAGCCTTTAGCCAGGCTTTTAAGAAGCCCCTGCTTGGGGACTTTGAAAGGGTTTACCGCAACATAGTCTGAGAAAGCCACTGGAAACCCTGCTACGCACGCCGCGTCGTCAACATTCATGGCGACAACGTCGTCAGCCAATGTTTCGAAAAACTTCTCCTCACCAGTCTCCTTATAGTAGAGGTAGGAGACAACCGGCTTTGTTCCAGCACCATCAGTATGAAGAACTATCCCCCAGCCTGGGTTTAAAGGATCCTTAACAACTGGGGAGAAGGCTCCGGGGAAAACGTCGTCCGTAATCTTTTTCAAAAACTCCACTCCTTTCTTACTCACGTCTACGCCAAGCTCCTCATATCTTGAAGACATTCCTGCATTACTCCAGCGTAGAACTCTTAAATCTTTAAACTCTCCTCTAGTTAGCGCACTGCCCATAATTTTTGGGATTATGGCCTACTGGCATGCTTTCCCAAGACTGCTAGCGTATGTGTAAAACTGGCTTCGGCCTATATGGCTCCTCCAGGTACTTGATCTCATCGTCCGTCAGCTTCACGCTTAACGCACCCACGGCCTCCTCCAAATGCTCTATCTTCGTGGCGCCTATTATCGGCACCGTGGCACTCTTTTCGCGCGCTTCTTTAGCGCGTGCTCGTTAAGAATTTTAAAAATAGTTTAGGCTACTTTTCTCTAAGCCCCTCCATGAATCTGCAGGCTTCTTCATAGGTCTGGGGCGTTCCTATATCAAACCAGTATCCATGAAAAACATAGCCGTAGACAGGCTCGTTCCTGCAAAGCCAAGATACGAAGTGCCCGGGGCTATCCCTGTGGCCACCCTCCTCCAGATACTTCTTGATTTTTATGAATGACCTCCATGGAAACATATAGATGGCGGTAGCTATCATTGTTGAGCTTGGGTTTGTAGGCTTCTCCACGAACTCGACTATTCTATTGTCTTCAGCAAGCTTAACGCATGAATACATCTTGACAAGCTCGATTTTCCCAACATCATAGAGGGCCACGACAGGAGCGTTCTTACTACTGTAGAAATCTAAGAATTTTTTCAAATCCAGAGAGAAAAGGTTATCGCCTGCAATAACTAGGTACTCGTCCTCCTTAATGCTGTCAACCAGCATGGCAAGCGACAATATCGTTCCAGGCTTTTCCTCCTCCCGTGTGCTTCCCTCAACCTGTAGCCTTGTGTTGACGTAGCTACGGGAGCCAAGCCATTCTCTAAAATCATTTTCAAACTTCCTGTTCACAGTAACGATGACCTCGCACGGGTTAAGAACCATTATTTTCTCCATAGTGTAATCTATTATCGGTCTGCCGCAGACTCTAACTAGCGGCTTAGCCATGTGTACCCCAAGATGTTGAAGACGCTTGGCAAACCCTCCAGCAGGAACTATTACCCTCAAGACTTCAAATATCCTCAAAGATGCTCGAAATAAACTTTATTAAGTTGGTGCCCGAAAAACCTGAGCTCTAGCTCCGGGATGAGGGGGCTTAAATATGCTCTTAGCATTAGCTTAAATTAGAGACGTTTCCTTGCAGAAGGATGTTCAGGTTTGCGTAGTAGGAAAAGTCTTCAGGCCGAATAGGCTGAAGGTTCTAGCGTTAAACGGGTATAGTCAATACCTTAGGCTTGTGAAATGGCATCTCGGCTTCTCTAAGAATTTTCTACATGAGAACGGCTATGAAAAAGCTAAAGAACTCTTCAGCCTCAATACCGCTCTAATCCAGACAGCGAGGGATAAGGCTGTTGAGGCATAAAAAGCTTCGAGGAAACTAGGAAAGAAAATAGCGTTTTAAGGCTTAAGAGGATATCCCTACGCTTCGAAAGATGTCCCCGGACCGGCAGATGAGGCTGAAGGCGTAAAGCCTCAGCTCAACGCTGGAAGCTCCCGGCTTTTAGCCGTGGAGTAGCTCACCCCGGGATTAAAGCGTGAAACATTTATATCTTAAGGATTTCACCACGTGAATCGGATGTGGAAAAACAGGTATGGACAATAAAAACATTCTCACTTTCACGATAGATACTCAAATAACCCCTTCAGATTACGCTGGCCTGGTTGATTTCATATATCAGAACTACATAGTTCCTAATTTGAAATATTTCACGAATGTGGTTAGAAGCGTCTCTGAAACAGAGCATTCCCTCTACTTTACCGCCGTCGACCCCGATAGGAAATGGTATGTTGATGTTCAGATAAAGATTGGAAAACCTATTGACGTTAAAATGGTTTTAAGCAGTGAGGAGGCCCCTGTGCCAGCCGTACACTGGCTTAGAAGCAACATAGTAACCGTTGTCAGATTTTTCGAGGAGCAGCGTAGGAAAACCACGGTCTATTTCACCTGGGTGGAAGGTGAGGATATAATACCGGAGAGGATCCTCGAAGCCCGTAAGAATCTTGTTTACCGCATGTTTTCAGAAAGCATGCTTCTTCTTTTCATCCTGTTTACTTCGCTCAGCATCGTTTTCTTCCTGATTTTAGGATTTTACGCACCGATAGCGCTGGTGTTAATGCAGTTCACCCTTATTCTTTTCTCAGACAGGATTATCGGGAGAATGGGAGACTGGCGGATCACTGAGAAAAACCCTCTGATACATGTTTTCCAGTATAATATTCCAGTGTCGGAATACAAGTCTTTCTTGAACAGGCATGGTGCGGAAATATTCTCAAAGATTAAAAAGGAGATTTATAGCAGGACACTTGCGCTCAAGAAACCAATAAGCTATGAAACATGCGCAGAAATCCTGTCTCAATATGGATTGGAGTGTAGCCCCGAAAAGGCTTCAGCGAAAATTATGAATATATATGGGATTGTAAAGCAGGCAGCGGAGAAGTTTGAGCTTCCAGTGCCCAAGATAGTTGTTTCTAACACGACTCTGCCAAATGCTGCAGCCTCCGGTCCTTGGCCCAGCCGCGGAGTAATCCTGATAACTACAGGGCTGATTGTCCAGCTCGAGGAGAGAGAGATACTGAGCGTTATTGGACATGAGTTCAGCCACCTTAAGGGAAGAGACCCCTTGGCACTCTTCCTTCTGACCTCCTTGGAGTATCTTCTTAGGTTTTACGTTTTCTGGCCATTGCTTTACTTTCTGGGATACTTCTACCTTATACTTGCTCTTGGAGCCGTCTACTTCATAGCTAAGTTCTTCGAGTCTAAGGCTGATTTAGAGTCAGCTATTAGAATAGGCGAGCCGCAGACTCTTGCTGATGCGTTGAGGAAAATAGGTTTCCGTAGGCTTCAGCTTGAGGCACAGCGCGGATACGCCGTCCAGGAATGGATAGGGTGGGACCCACATCCGCCCCTCTACTTCAGAATATCTAGGCTGGAGAGCCTTAAGGAACCCGAAAAGATAAGGCATCCTTTGATACGGTCAATTAAAGACAACATACTCGGCTTCTTGAAGATAATTGGATGAAAAATCTAAGGAGGTTGGTTTAAAGATTATTTAAAGCCCTCTATTGTTATTTGGAATCGAAGTTCGAGGAAACGGGTTTAGCCTCAGTATAGTAGTGGCTGTTGGATTGAGGATAATTGGACAATCATACATGACCCTGCATACTGCTAAGGGTGGACGAATCATTTATTTCTTCATGGGTAGCGACTAACTATTCCTCAATAGTTTTGCATGGACGCAAGCCTTGAAGCGTTTTCCCCGTTAGCAGAAAGTTCATAAATCCATGTACACTAAAGAGAAGGCTCGTGAAACCAGATATACTATGTATCCCATGTACCGTAAATGCTGCCTTAGACATAGCTCTTAAGGCGACTGGCGACTCAGATAAAATCAGAGAAATACTTTTAGAAACCCTAAGATGGATTCCGAAGGCTTTCGAAGAGGAAACTTCCCCGAATGTTCTTCACTCCCAAGCATGCAGGTTTGTTAGGAGAATAAGTGGAGTCGGAGACCCGTTTAAAAGCGTTAAGGAGGCTTCAAACGCAGTTGCATTAAAAGTCTATCCGAGCCTGTGTAGAATACTCGAAGCAATGGAGGATGATTTTGAAGCACTAAGGTTTTGCCTTAAAGCATCCATAATTGGGAACATGATGGATTTCGAAGTTCACGGGCATAGCTTCAAGCTCGAGAGCCTAGAATCACAGTTTAAAGACTATTTGAAGGAGCCTTTAGTGATCGATGACGTTGATAAATTGGGCAGGGTAGTCCGCAGGAGGAAGAAGATTCTTTACCTAGCAGATAATGCTGGGGAAATAGTTTTCGATAAGCTCGTCGCCAAGTGTCTGAAAGAAAGATGGGGATGTAATGTTACAATGGTCGTTAAAGGCGGTCCTGTTCTGAATGATGCCATCCTGGAGGACGCTGAGTATGTTAAGCTCGGCGAAGTTTGCGACAAAATTGTTACAACTGGAGATGACACTGTAGGGGTTATTATGAGCAGAGCCTCAGAAGAGTTTAAAAAAGCCTTAAGCCAGTCGGATCTAGTAGTATCAAAGGGCCAAGGGAACTTCGAGTCTTTAATCGGGCTTGAAAAAACCATTGGTAAACCTATTTGCTATGTTCTAAGAGTTAAATGCGAAGTCGTCGGAAGAAGTCTTGGTGTCGCAAAGGGCTCTAACGTAGTTAGGCTGATAGAGTTTTGAGGCAACTCGATAACCTTATAAAAAACTTTATTAAGCCTCGCCACCAAATCTTATTTATGAAGAAGGGGATAAATCTTTGGAGTGTTGAATGGCCGAGCATTCTGAGGGAGCTTGACAATAAGAAGCTTGCTAGGAAGCTTAGGGAGGTTGGCTACGACGGGGTTGAGCTCGTCTTCGACGATAGCAGTTTCGACCCAATTAGGAAGACAGGGGAGGAGATACGGAGGACAGCTGAGGATTTCAAG
>Ga0078972_1013536_pt1 | contig 13400 bp, 14 predicted proteins | sample YelNatPaOPGAMG01_FD_67568 | JGI IMG/M metagenome (GOLD analysis project Ga0078972, IMG submission 67568) | Hot spring thermophilic microbial communities from Obsidian Pool, Yellowstone National Park, USA - OP-RAMG-01 (SPADES assembly) (version 2) | ecosystem: Environmental > Aquatic > Thermal...
TGAAGTGGGGTAAAGATTGTTTAACACGATTGGATGGGATTTTTGCCTTTGCTTTTTTGAATAATGACACTGGAGATTTAATTTTGGCAAGGGATCAGCTCGGAGTCAAGCCTTTATATTATTCAGAATATCATGGAAACTTCGTATTTGCCTCTGAAGTTAAAGCTCTGCTTCACTTAGGAGTCAAACCATGTCTGAGGAGAGAGATGGCTGGAGAATATTTGGCAAACTTATGGGTTATGGAACCAGATACTCTTTTCAAAGATATTTATATTCTTCCTGCTGGTTCCTTCATAGAATTTTCGATTTCAGGGAATATTAAGAAGGGTGTCTTCTGGGAACCTACTTTAGAAACGAGGAGTTATAGGAATGAATCAGAAGCTTTAGAGGAGTTGATATTTAGATTAAAAAGAGCTATAAAATCACAGATGGTAGCAGATGTTCCCGTTGGAAGTTATATTAGTGGGGGAGTTGATTCGAGTATTGTATCAATATTGGCATCTAAACTCACAGATAGAGACTTAATTACTGTTGGGGCACGTTTTGATAAGAAAGACAAGGCTTACGAAGCAATTCCAGATGACGGGAAATATATAGATTTAATAGTCAAGAAAAATCCTAGGTTTAAACATACTGATGTTATTTTATTCTCAGAGATGTACGAAGAATATAAAAAATTAATATATTTTATGGATGTACCGATTGCAGATCCTGCTATGGTCCCTGCTTTTTTATTGGCTAAAGAAGCACGTAAGCATGGAGCAATTGTTATGCTTTCAGGTATGGGAGGGGATGAGCTATTTGGAGGTTATAAGAGGTATGAGGTTTTAAATTTAGTAAACTCTTTGTCTCAAATACCTGAAACATTAAAGTTATTTTTATTGACCTTAAGTATATTAGCTCAGAAAGTGAATAATGGTACCATTCGGAAATATGCAAAAGATTTGGAAAGATTGTTTAATTTGTCGCGCGGAAAATGGCCATTAAGTTACATTAATATCTCTGGTCATTTTTCAGCAATTGAAATAAATAATTTGTTGTCCAATAATGTTTGGCAAGAAAGTTTCTCTTTTAAACTGAATAATCTTATTAAAGAGAGAGATTCATTATCATTGTTAAAGCAAGCTCAATTAATAGATTTAAAAGGTTTCTTAGCAAGTCATAACTTAATCTATGTAGATAAAGCTTCTATGGCAGCATCAGTTGAAGTTAGAGTCCCATTGATGAATGTAGAACTTACAGAATTCGCATTTTCATTACCTGATCAATATAAAGTACGTGGTTTAGAAACTAAAAGGCTATTAAAGAGAGCATGTGCTAAAATAGCTGGGCCAGAATTTGCGTATCGTCCTAAAGCTGGTTTTGCTATGCCAATTCGTTCATGGTTGAATGGACCACTGAGAGAAGAATTAAAATCTATTATTTTGTCACCAGAAATGAAAGATATATTTAATGAAAATTACTTGAATCTCTTGATTTCTGAACATTTAAATGGTAAAAGAGAAAATACTTGGAAATTATGGTCTTTGATGACTTTAAGCTTATGGATAAAAACCTTTAATGTCAGCCTTTGACATTGGGGTAGTATGCTTGAATTCGTGCACGATGCAAAAGGTGAGAAGAAAGATAAATAGTAATGAAAAGTGACTTAGCATTAAGGAGGAAGAAATGAAGCAACTTGTACAGAACTTTAAGACAGGGCAGTTAGAGATTTTAGACATTCCAGTTCCTAAAGTATCACAAAATACAGTTTTGATAGAAAGTGAGAAGTCAGTCTGAGAGAGTCAAGGAAGTTTTGCAAAAGCTTAATAATGACGATATAATAAGCCTAAGAGGATAAAATGAAACAGTTCAGAGACATAGAGGAGGATTAAGATGAGTACTTTAAAGGTAGTCATTATGGGGCTTGGTTATATAGGTCTTCCTACTGCAGCTTTTATTGCAAGTAAAAAGATAATGGTTTATGGGGTAGATATTAATCCTAAAGTAGCTGAGACTATAAATCAAGGGAAGATACATATTATTGAGCCAGATTTAGAGGGTCTTGTAAGATACGTTGTAGAGAAAGGATATTTAGTAGCTGACATAAAACCAAAAGAAGCTGATGTTTTTCTTATAGCGGTTCCGACCCCTTTTAAGGATAACTATGAGCCAGATATATCTTATGTAGAATCAGCCATTAGAATGATAATACCCTATCTAAGGGACGATAATCTTGTTATAATAGAATCTACAAGTCCTGTGGGAACTACAGAAAAGATGGCAGAGATAATATTTAGTGAGAGACCAGAGTTGAAGGATAAGTTATACATAGCTTATTGTCCAGAAAGAGTATTGCCTGGAAAGATTCTATATGAGCTTGAGCATAATGATAGGATTATAGGAGGAATTGATGAAAGGTCGACGGAGAAGGCTATAGAGTTTTATTCTCTCTTTGTTAAAGGGAATTTACACAAAACCAACGCTAAGACTGCAGAGATGTGTAAATTAGTTGAGAATGCCTATAGAGATGTAAATATAGCCTTTGCTAATGAACTTTCATTAATATGTGATAAGATAGGAATAAATGTATGGGAATTGATAGAACTTGCTAATAAACATCCGAGGGTAAATATTCTCAAACCGGGGGTAGGGGTAGGGGGGCACTGTATAGCGGTTGATCCCTGGTTTATTGTCTCTCAATTTCCAGAAGAGGCGAGGCTTATAAAGACTGCAAGAGAGGTAAATGATTATAAGCCTTTATGGGTAGTAGAGAAGATAGAGGAGAAAGTCAAAGGATTTAAGGCCAAACATAATAGAGAGCCTGTTATAGGATGTTTAGGCTTATCATATAAACCAGACATAGATGATTTAAGGGAGAGTCCTGCCCTAAAAGTAGTAGAAATGTTGATAGAAAAAGGTTATAAGGTTATGGCTAATGAACCTAACGTTCATAGCGAAATGATAAAGAATTCAATCAGGAACTATCCAATTGAAGAGGTTATAAGTTCTTCTGACTTCGTATTTTTATTAGTTCCTCATAAAATTTATAAGACCTTTTTGGGAAGGTTGGAGAATTTATATTATTTTTCAATATGATAAGAGGTTAATATTATGAGACAATTAGTGCAGAATTTAAAAACAGGAGAAATAGAGTTAATAGAAGTTCCAACACCAGTAGTTTCCTCAAATACAGTTCTTATAAAAAGTAGATGTAGTCTTATCTCTGTAGGGACAGAAAGAATGCTTGTAGAGTTTGGGAAGGCATCTTTATTAGAAAAGGCAAGAAGTCAGCCAGAAAGAGTAAAAGAAGTATTACAGAAGATAAAAACAGATGGACTTCTAACTACTATTGATGCTGTAATGGCAAGGCTTGATGAACCTCTACCTTTGGGTTATTCAAATGTAGGGATTGTAGTTGATATAGGGAAAAATGTCGAAGGATTTTCAATAGGAGATAGGGTTGTATCAAATGGAAGCCATTCTGAGGTGGTTAATGTCTCTAAAAATCTTGTTGCTAAGATTCCAGATAATGTTGACGATGAGAATGCTGTTTTTACGGTCTTAGGTTCTATAGCATTGGAGGGAATAAGACTTCTAAGTCCAACTTTAGGAGAGTATATAGCTGTTATAGGGTTAGGTTTAATTGGGCAATTAGCAGTTCAACTTTTAATTGCTTCAGGATGTAAAGTTTTAGGAATTGATATTGATGAGGGTAGAGTTAAGTTAGCGGAATCTTTTGGGGCTGAAGGTCTTACAATAAAACCTGGAGTTTCTCCTGTGGAAGGGGCATTAGCTTTTTCAAGAGGAAGAGGGGTAGATGGAGTAATTATTACTGCTTCTACGAAGAGTAATGAGCCTATAGAATATTCTGCAGATATGTGTAGAAAAAGAGGAAGGATTGTGCTTATAGGGGTTACGAAGATTGATATTCCAAGAGATAAATTTTATAAAAAGGAGCTAAGTTTTCAAGTATCCTGTTCTTATGGTCCGGGAAGATATGATAGATTGTATGAAGAAAAAGGAATAGACTATCCTTTTGAATATGTAAGATGGACGGCTAAGAGAAATTTTGAAGCTGTCCTTGATATGATGTCTATGGGAAAGATAGATGTAAAACCCTTAATAACCCATAGATTCTCTTTTAATGACGCCGTAGAAGCGTATAATGTTCTTTTGAAAGAAAAACCCTTAGGGGTTATTCTTCGATATGAAGATAAAGACTTTAAAGCTGTGAGACTGATTGAGTTAAATAAAAGGTCTTCGACTCTTATTCCAAGTAAGCCTTGTATAGGACTTTTAGGTGTTGGCAACTTTGCCAAGATGGTTTTGCTACCAGCCATTAAAAAAACAAAGGCGAGACTTAAATTTATCGCAAGCTCTGGAGGAGTTAGTGGGGCATACGCGGGAAGAAAATTTGGCTTTGAGTTTGTGACCTCGGATTATAATAAAGTCTTAGAAGATGAAGAGATTAACACTATCTTCATAGCAACAAGACATAGCTCCCACGCCTCTTTAGTTATCGAAGCATTAAAAAGAGGTAAAAATGTTTATGTGGAGAAACCTCTAGCATTAAATGTAGATGAATTAAAAGATATAATCTCAGCGTATAAAGACTCTGATAGGGTCCTTATGGTTGGATTTAATAGGAGATTTTCACCATTTATTAGAAGACTAAAAGAAGTTATCTCCAGTAGAAAAGATCCTTTATGCATAAACATTATGGTAAATGCAGGGATGATCCCCTTCGATAATTGGGTTTATGATCCAGAGATTGGTGGAGGAAGAATAGTTGGAGAGGCATGTCATTTTATAGACCTTTCAAGATTTATCGTGGGCTCAAGGATCGTTGAGGTATATGCTATTACTACAAAAGGACATAGCGGTTCTGATGAAGACAAAATGGTAATAAATCTTAAATTTGAGGATGGTTCTATAGGAACTATCAATTATTTTGCAAATGGGAGTAAAACTTACCCCAAAGAAAGGGTTGAAGTATTCAATGAGGGGAAGATACTGGTTATTGATAACTTTAAATCTTTAATTGGTTATGGAGTAAACTGTAGATTGAAATCTTTGAGGCAGAATAAAGGGCACGAGAAGGAAGTGGAAGAATTTATAAAGGCTGTTTCTGACGGCAGAGAATCTCCTATACCTTTTGAGGAATTAGTAGAAGTTACTTTAGCATCTTTTTCTGCTGTGAAATCTGCCACTTTAGGAATGCCTATAAAATTAGTAGATTTTTATAAAGAGCTTTTAGGATGAAGTTAGAGACTTTAAAGAATTTACTCGAAGAGCTAAGATTACTTGGCTTTAGAGGATCACTATTTAGGATTTATTATGAATTTATCTTAAGAACGGGACTTAAAGAGATCCTATCTTCTAAAAAACCTAAAGTAGAGTTCAATATTACTTTAGATGAGTGGCGTAGGAATAAACCTAAATGTTTCTTTCCTTGTATTGAAGATGCAAATAGAGTTCTCAATAAAATATTGAGAGATGAAGATAAGAGGAGAATTATAGAAATAGCTGATAATTCAATAAGAGGTGATATCCTCTGTTTTTCAAAATGGATAGGTAGTTACAGAGACCCTGTAGATTGGCATTATAATCCTAAAAGAAAAGTTTCCTGGCCTAAGAATATACATTGGTCAAAAATTGTAAGATTTGAGAAAACTTGTGGAGATATAAAATTATCCTGGGAAATCAATAGATTTCCTCATCTTTATTATCTTGTTAGAGCGTATGTATTAACTGGGAATAGTGACTATGTTAAAGTATTCTCTCAACAGCTGAAATCTTGGGAGGAATCCAATCCGTATGATTTTGGTATCAACTGGAATAGCAGTCAAGAACTTGCAATAAGAGTTCTTTCATGGATATACGCTCTCTATATGATGGGAGAAGATGAAAATTTTAAAGAGGATGATTTTCAAAGGCTTTTGAGACTTATATATCTTCATGCAAGGCATATAGAAGAAAATATAAGTTATGCGTATTATGCAGTCCATAACAATCATTTGATAGGAGAAGCTTTAGGACTTTATGCAATAGGAACTCTTTTTCCATTTTTTAGAGAGTCTAAAAGGTGGAGAGATAAAGGAAAAAGGATTCTTGAGGGTAGTCGGTGCTTAAATCAGTTCTATAAAGATGATGGATACTGCCAACTGTCTTTTAATTATCAAAGATTAGCTCTTCACTATTATTTGTGGGCATTGAGAATTGCAGAAGTAAATGGGGATAATTTTGAAGAAGAAATATTATATATATTAGATAAATCAGCAAGATTCTTATATTCTTTTATGAATTTAGAAAACGGAAGACTTCCCAATTGGGGGGCTAACGATGGTGCATTATTAAATCCCTGGACATCCTGTGATTATAGTGACTATAGACCTTTAGTAAATGCCTTAAGCTATATTACAAGAAAGAAAAGAGTCTTCAACTCTGGCTTATGGGATGAAGAATTATTTTGGTTCTTTGGAGAAAGGGCTCTTGAATCGGGGGTCGAATCTTATGAGTTAAAATCTTGTAGTTTTCCTGTTACAGGACTTCACGTATTAAGAAAAGATGAGACTACTTTTGTGACCTTCAGATGCGGGAGTATCATAGATAGGTTCGGACAGGCAGACCAATTACATATAGATATATGGTGGAAGGGGATAGAAATTGCAATAGATGGTGGTTCGTATCTGTATAATGATGAGCTTCAGTACCACAGATATTTTGTGGGAACGAGATCCCATAACACTGTAATTGTAGATAACAAAGATCAAATGCTGTTATATAGGAGATTTAAGTGGCTATATTGGACAAAAGCAAGGCTTTTAGATTTTTCAGAGAATTATATAGAAGGAGAACATTATGGATATAAAAGACTAAATGGAAAAGTTACTCATAGAAGAAGGGTAGAGATTTTAAAAGATGGGAGTTATTTGATAGAGGATAAGTTATTTCAAGAAGAACAAATTTTTCATACCTATGACTTACATTGGCTAGTGAATAATTTCCCTTATGAAGTTAGAAAGCTTGAAAAGAATATCTTTGAAGTAGTATTGACCACTCCTATAGGGGAATATTATATCTTCTTAAAAAGTAATAAAGAAGGAGAACTTTTTATAAATAGAGCTAAAGAGGATGATAATGAGCCAGATGGATGGCAGTCAAGATATTACGGAGAAAAGACCCCTGCTTTAAGCATACATTTAAAATGTAGTTCTAATGATGGGTGTGAGTTTATAACAATCTTCACAGATAGAGAGGATCATTGGGAAAAGATAAGAAGGTGATAGAATGCATATACTGCTAATTCATGAAATTTTTGTAACACCTGACGAAGGTGGAGGGACAAGACACTATGAGTTAGCAAGATATCTTACCCAAATGGGACACAGAGTAACAGTTATAGCAAGTGATGTTGACTATCTTTCAGGACAGAAAAAGTTAAAGAGAAGAGAAATTAAAGAGGGGATAGAGATAATCTATTCTCGAACATTATCTTCTGTTCATAAAAACTTTATCTATAGAGCATTAGCTTTTGTATCTTTTTCAATCTCGTCATTTTTTGATGCCTTAAGGATTAAAAATGTAGATATAATCTGGGGAACATCTCCCCCTCTATTTCAGGCTTTGACTTCTATGATGGTAGCAAGCCTTAAAAGAAAGCCATTTGTATTTGAGGTGAGAGATTTATGGCTTGATTTTGCTAAAGAGCTAAAGGTTGTTAATAATCACTTCATACTTTCTTTTTTAAAAAGATTAGAAACTATCCTTTATAAAAAAGCAAATAAGATAATTGTAAATTCTCCAGGTTTTATTCCCTTTATTGAGAAGAAAATAAATAAGGATAAGATAAGTCTAATCCCTAATGGTGTCATAACTAGAGAATTTGAGGTAGAAGGGGAGAGAGTGGAAAATTTTAGGAAGAATTTAGACTTGGAAGATAAATTTATTGTGATGTATGTAGGGAATGTAGGAGTAGCAAATGATATTGATTGTATTATTGAATCTGCTGAAATTCTAAGAGATTATGACGACATAACTTTTCTGATAGTAGGTGGGGGTATTAAAAAGAAAGAACTTATCGAATATGCTAAACAAAAAGGACTAAATAATGTAATCTTTTTGAATCCTTTTCCTAAGAGAGAAATTCCTACAGTTATCTCTTCAGCAGATGTGTGCTTAGCGACATTAAAAAACACTCCACTATTTAAAACTGTTTATCCTAATAAGGTTTTTGACTATATGGCATCTGGTAAACCTACAATCCTGGCAATTGATGGCGTTATAAGAGAAGTTATAGAAAAGGCTGAGGGGGGAATCTTTGTTCCACCGGGGGATAGTAAGGGATTGGCAGAGGCTATATTAACTTATTATAATAATAGAGAATTGATTAGTATACATGGAAGGAATGCAAGAGATTATGTTAAAAAGTATTTTGAAAGAGAAAATATTGCAAGAGAATTAGAAAAATGTCTGAAAGAAGTTATTTTGAAGTGAACAATATAAAGTTTAAGCGTCTCATAGATATAGTTGGTTCTCTTATAGGACTGGCATTAAGCAGTCCTCTTATAATTGTTATTTCTATTATAATTTACTTTACTATGGGAAGACCGATATTTTTTAAACAGGTTCGTCCGGGTTTAAAAGGTAAGCCTTTTGTGATATATAAATTCAGAACTATGCTGGATTTAAAAGATGAAAAGGGGAATCTTTTGCCTGATGAAAAGAGGCTTACAACAATTGGTAAGTTTCTGAGAAGTACTACTTTAGATGAACTTCCTGAGTTTTGGAATGTTTTAAAAGGAGATATGAGCTTGGTTGGTCCAAGACCACTTCTTATGGAGTATTTAGATAGATATACTCCAGAGCAGGCAAGAAGGCACAATGTAAAGCCAGGAATGACTGGTTGGGCTCAAATTAATGGAAGAAATGCTATCTCCTGGGAGGAAAAATTTAAGTTGGATGTATGGTATGTGGATAACTGGAATATTCTTCTTGATTTAAAGATCATCTTTCTTACCATTTTGAAGGTATTGAAACGAGAGGGTATAAGTGCAGAAGGTCATGCTACAATGCCAGAGTTTAGAGGAGTAAAAGGTGAGTAATGTGGTATAATGTTAGTTGGAGATGTTCAATAGGAAAGGAGAGATAGTTTTATTATGGATATTGAGATTTATGATAAAGTAAAGGAATTAGAACGAGAAATTTGGAAGATAAAGATTGCTTTATTAAAGTCAGGAGGGATAAAAAAGTCTAAGAAGCCAATTTCTCTGGAGGGTATTTGGGAAGGGATTGAGATTACAGAAGAAGACATTGAAAGAGCTAAGAAGTCTCTTTTCCCTCAAGATTATGATATGTAGGGATTCTTAACAGATGACTCTCTATGTAGCTGACACTCATTCTCTTGTTTGGTATTTTACTAGAAGTGAAAAGCTTGGGCAGAAAGCGCTTCAAGTATTTAGAGATTCAATTTTAGGAGAAGTTATAATAATTATTCCGACCATTGTGTTGGCAGAAGTGATAGATATTGCTGAAAAGAAACGCATTAGCATTGATTATGAAGAATTAATAGATAAAATTGAGGAAAACAGTAGCTTTGAAATTTATCCTCTTGACGTAAATGTTTTAAGAATATTAAGAGGTATTCCCGATATCTATGAATTGCATGATAGAATTATAGTTGCAACAGCTAAATTATTGAAAGCAAAGTTGATTACTAGGGATGTAGATATACAGAATTCTAATATAGTTGAAACAATCTGGTAGAAAAAGAGTATCAGTATGGAAATTAAGTTACTATAACAGAGTTTAGGGGAGTGAAAGGTGGATAATATAGTGTGGAAATGAATTTTAATGTACTGTTAACATCTGTGGGAAGAAGAGTTTCTCTTGTGAAGTTTTTTAAAGAAGCTCTTAATGGACAGGGATATGTTTATAGTGCAGATTGTGATCCTACTGCACCAGGGCTTTATATAGCAGATAGAAATTTTTTGGCCCCAAGAGTAACTGATAAAGATTATATCCCCTTTCTTTTAGATAAATGCAAAAAAGAAAACATAAAACTTATTATTCCTCTTATTGATCCAGAATTGCCTATACTGGCTCAAGAAAGAGAAAATTTCTTAGAGAAAGGAATTATACCTCTTGTCTCTTCTTATGAAACAGTAATGATAGGCTATGATAAGCTTTTGACATACAGGTTTCTGCTAGAAAATTCTTTTCCTTCTCCTAAAACATCTTCTTTTGATAAAGATCTCTTGGAAGATAAGCTTGATTTTCCTCTTATAATAAAACCCCGTTTTGGATCTGCAAGTATTGGCGTACAGAAATGTGAGAGTTATCAAGATATAGAGTTTTATTCTCGAAAGATTTCTGAACCAATTCTACAAGAGTTTTTACAGGGAGATGAGGTAACTTTAGATGTCCTTTGTGATTTTGATGGAAATCCGCTTTCTATTGTTCAAAGAAAGAGGCTTAAAGTAAGAGGGGGAGAAGTTGAGAGAGGCATCACTATAAAAAATAATGAATTGTTATCTCTTGCTCTAGAACTTGTTAAGAGGCTAAAACCATTTGGAGTTATTAATATCCAATGTTTTTTAACCTCAAATGGTTTTTATTTTACTGAGATTAATCCTCGTTTTGGGGGAGGGTATCCTCTTACCCATTATGCAGGAGTAAATTTTCCTAAATTACTTATCAAATTGGCAAAAGGAGAAAGGGTCGAACCTCTCATAGGAGATTATAGAGAGGGTGTTTTAATGTTAAGATATGATGAGGCAATTTTTATAAATGAAGATGAACTTTTGAAATGATTAAGCTTGTTATATTTGATCTAGATGACACACTTTATCCAGAGATAGAATTTGTAATGAGTGGCTTTAGAACGGTGGCAAAAGTTATTTCACAGGATTTTGGTTTTGATACTGATAAGATTTATATTTTGCTTATAAAAGCTTTTGAAGAGAATAGGAAATTTGTTCTTAACAGAGTGTTAGAGTATTTAAAAATTTATAATGAAGATTACTTAAATAGACTAGTTTCTATATATAGAACTCATAAGCCTGAAATATATCTCTACAAAGATGCTGAAGAAATGCTTCCTTATTTAAAAGAGTATTTTCTGTTGGGACTTATCACTGATGGATTTCCTACTACTCAAAAGCTAAAGGTTCAGGCTTTGAATATTGAGAGGTATTTTAATAGTATTATATATACAGGAGAAAAAGGAGAAAATTACAGTAAACCCTCGATTTCTCCTTTTATAGACATGCTTAATAAGTTTCACATTCAGCCAAATGAAGCTATCTACATAGGAGATAATATAGAAAAAGATTTTAAGGGACCAAAAGACCTTGGGATGATTTCTATAAGAATTTTAAGAGAGAATGGAATATACAGAGATTCTATTGCTCCTAGAAAAGATTTCGAACCAGATTATACTGTAAGTTCGTTTTTTGATCTTGGTAATCTGTTAGGCAAGTTATAGAAAGATGTCTTTATGATACGGATATGATAAAGGAAGGATAAAGAGGTCTAAGAAGCCAATCTCTCTGGAGGACATTTGGGAGGGGATTGAGATTACAGAAGAAGACATAGAAAGAGCTAAAAAGTCTCTTTTCCCCAATTGGTGATGTGGTATAATTTAAACTATAGAGACAGTTCTAACTTTTAGGACAGAAGAGTAGGAGGCGGAATAAGTGAGTACTACTTTACCTTTAAGCGATGAGAAATTTAAGGTTTTAGCTAAAGAGCTTGGACTATCAGAAGAGGAAGTAATGAAACAGAGCTTAAGGACTTTTTTGGAAAGAAAATTAAAAGAGATAAAGGCAGAAATTTATTTGATAAAGGCTAAATATATGATCTCCTCAATAGAAGAATTCGAGAAACTTTATAGAGAAGGGAAGATAGAAGAAAAAGGCTCTTTTGAAGATTTCAGGAGACTGGATCATCTAGAATTTAAGAAGGAAGAATTAGAAAAAATCTTAGAAGAGTTAAAGTGATAATAAACACTGAAAAGCTTAAGGATATTATTGAGACGGAATATAGTGATATTGTAGAGTATGTATTGTTACCTGATATAAATGAATTACGGGTTTTCCTTATAGATGGGAGTTTTCTGGACATTTGGTTTTCTCTTAAATTAGAAGGAAGATATTCTTACCATTGGGAGAGGAGATTTATCGATGATACAATATATAGGCACGATAATGCTCCTCATAGGAATTGGGAGAAAGTAAAGACATTCCCAAAACATCTTCATAATGGGACAGAAGAAAATGTTATTGAGAGCCATATCTCTGATAATCCTGAAGAAGCAATAAGAGAGTTCTTAGATTTTATAAGAGGTAAAATACTTGGGCGATAGATGTATGCTATAATTTAAGTTGAGGCAAATTAGATGGTTTTGAAAGAGATAATAGAAACAGCTTCAAGTTTTAAAGACAGAAGGTAGGGGAGACAGTGAGTATTTTAGAAAAGATACCAAAAGAAGAGCTTAAAGATATTCTGCTTAGAGAATATAGGAGAAGACTTCTCTTGTATAAGATGGTAGATGAGAAGATGCAGAAGAAATATAATATGTCATTTGAAGAATTTGAGAAGAGGCGCATAGTAGAAGAAAAAGGATATTCTTGGGAGGTAGAAAGTGATGCTATGGAATGGGAACATGCTATTGAGGGGATTAGATATATGCAAGAGAAGATAGAAGAATTAAAATCAGAATGACAATTGAGGAAATATTAGAAAGTATATGTAACTTGAGAGTTAAGTATGATTTAAGTCTTTTGTACTTAGATTATACTGATGTAACTCTCTTATGTAGATTAGGCTTTTCTTATGATATTTTTATCCAGATTTATGCAAATATAAGAAAGGATAAAGTTAATTTAGCTTTGATAGTAGAGGGCTGTAGAATTTATGGAGTAGATAGAGAAGGTGGATATACTCATGAACACCCTATAGAAAATCCTAATCTTCATGTTCTTAAGGAGTCTGAGCCTTCTATCGAAGATTTTATTATAAAGAGTATAGGTATTTTAGATAATTTAGGCTTATTGTAACTGCTTAATATAAGAGACTATTGGCGGGAAGATAGAATTTAAATTGCCTGCTATGGCTATGAAGGATGATACGATAGACCTATTGAACTTTGAAGAGATCAAGAGTTAGATGGTGAGTCAGATTCTGAGGGTAGTACTTAAGATCTAAGAAGTTATAAGTTTACTTTATTTAAAGTTGCGAAAGAAAAGTGTGAGCTCAGGGAGGTTTAAAAGGGAATCGTACTATTTTCTGAGATCTCTTGATTTTAGGTTTCCTTTAACTTATAATAATACCAAAGTTATAGTATTACTAAAATGGAGGTAAGTGAATATGCCTAAGATTACTGATAGGACAGTTCTTACAAAAAAGTCACAGATCAC
>Ga0078972_1013539_pt1 | contig 13398 bp, 16 predicted proteins | sample YelNatPaOPGAMG01_FD_67568 | JGI IMG/M metagenome (GOLD analysis project Ga0078972, IMG submission 67568) | Hot spring thermophilic microbial communities from Obsidian Pool, Yellowstone National Park, USA - OP-RAMG-01 (SPADES assembly) (version 2) | ecosystem: Environmental > Aquatic > Thermal...
ACCTTAAGGATGTCGCAGAAAGGGCTATTGCATCCAATAAGTTGGATACATCAAATCCACTTTTCAACGAGAACATGCAGTGTATAGGCAGATTCTTGAGAAGCAAGAGGGAGCCTAGGACAATAAGAAATTATGGTGTAGCATTGATAAAACATGTTTTACCCTATGCGATGGAGCTTGGCAAGCGACTTTACGAGCTTGACGAAAAAGACTTGGCGATATTGTACGAGCGTCTAGAAAAGAATAGGGTTTTCGTGATGAAGGCATCATGTGCATGCATAAACTATCATAGAATGTTAAATGGTATGCCTAGGATAGACCAGAGGAGGGTTAGACTCCTCAACCCTAACGTCACCTTCACAGAAAAACAGAAGTTTTACGTGGACCTTACACCAGAAGAAGTATATGCCATAGAAAGGAACGTTAGCACAATCGAGCTAGCTTTAGCCGTAGAGCTTATGGCATACTCTGGTCTAAGGCCGAGTGAAGCGCTCGGCCTAAGATGGGGGGACATAAGCTTCAAGAAAAAGGATGAAATGCTCTTTGCTGTGGCAAGGATAAAACATCGTCCAGGAGACTATGGAGCCAAAGGTGTGAAGGGAGAGCGAACGGTCCCACTTTCTCCTAGAGCCGTTAGGCTGCTAAAACATCTTATGGCAGAATGCGATATCAGTGTTGCAGACGATCCCACGGTGGCAGAAAAAAGGATAATACCATACTCGTATGAAATGTTGAAGGTCGAGTTCAAGGCTGCAGTAAAGAGGGCTGCGATAAGACCCAGAGACTATCCTATAACACCTCACAAGCTTAGACACTATTTCGCCATCCACTACCTTAACATTGGAGGCAGTCCAACTGAGTTGAAGCAGATTATGGGCATAGACATTCGCACACTCCAAACCTACATTGAAATATCTGGAAAGGCCGCAGAAGACGCCTATTTCACAAAATTCTATAAGGAAGCGTTGAAATCTAAACCTTCTTAGCCAACACTGAAGCCCTTCAAAATGCACATTTTTGTACATTATTGCCTAAAGATTAGCACAATTCTTTCCTCCCTAACAGGATGTTGTCGGCAACTTTCCCCATACACCAAAATCTGTTAAAAATATAGCCACACCTTCTTCTATAATGTGATGGTTAAGTCTAAATGTGTCCTCTATTTGATTTTGAAGGTTGCTACTACTAGAGTTATGGAGCGTTCAATTTATCACAATTATCCTCTTCTTGTCTTCTGGGAGCCTTCTTGCTTGAGAGAGCTTGAGACGATAATGAAACTAGGTAGGGCTAAGGCTGAAGTGATTTTGAAGAGAAAGAGGGAGCCAATATATGATGTGCTAAAGTTCTTTATCCTCCGAGTAGGCAGAGGCAAAGGTGTAAGGAAAGCAGACTTCGTATTGCTTTATCCAGAAATAGGTGTGAACGCAAGAGGAGAAATAGATTATATGGTAGCACCTAACAAGAACGTTAACCCTTCAGCCTACAACGTTTACCTAGAATATCAGCTTAACAGGTACATTAAATCCAGGGAAGAACGTTTTCTCATGAAGGTTTTTGGAATGCCATACTATGAAAAGCCTCCAGAACCTCTAATAAAATGGCAATGGCGCAAGTGGCAGGGAAAAGACATCACGGACCTTGTTGCAGAAGACATTGCATGGCTGCTAGGCCCGCCTAAAAAGGAAAAAAGTCCTCTAGAATTTTAATTCTATTTTATGATATAAGATGCCGTATGTTAGAGGATACAAGGGGCAAAAAGTTTGGGTTAAAAAGAAGACATGCCACTGGTGCGACAACTATGACAGGAAGCTTGGCCTCTGTACTCTTAAAATGAGAAAGAGGCCTAAAAACTATACTTGCCCATATTATGTGCCATTAGGCCAAGGTGGGGGAGAATAGGCCTCCATCAACCATTTTTTTTAAAAACTATTGTCAATAGTTAGAGTTCAAAAAATGGTGTGGAAGAACCATGGTTCTTCTATGCAAAAAATTTGGCTTAAACTATTGACAATAGTTTTAACGTTTTTGCTTACCTAACAAATATTCTAGCATGCGTTCTGGTATAGGCTCTAGGCCTCTAAGTTCTAGAAACATGTTCAGTTTATCCAGGTTGGAAAAAGTGTGTAGGAATGGTGCGCCAGCATACTGTTCTGGAATAAAGACCTCAAATCCATCTTCCCTAGGTATAACGCCTACCTCGAAATAGTGTGTGTCTCCTTTGATGTGGCAGTTGTAATGTAATCGTATGGGATGTTTTGTGGTCGGATGATTGGCTCATGTCATGCGCCAACACCACTTCCCTGGTTTTCTTCATCAAATGATTTAGCATATTCTTCATAAAGTTCTTGCAGCCTCTTCTCCTCTTCCAGGTATGCTTTGTATTTTTCCATGGCCTCCTTCTCCTTCTGAGCCTCTGTTTTGGTTGAAATTGTGATAAAATGTTTTTTCAGTTCCTTGTCTAAGTCTAGCCATCCATCGACTGCTTGAGCCATGTCTATGCGGTAAAAGAGGTCATCAAAGACGTCAGCATCTCCTCCTTCGGCCACGAACGCCTCTCTCCTTGACTCATAATATTTTTGTAGGCTTCCTATTGGAAGCATCTTCCTATTTCTCCAGTTTTTTGTAGACTGCAACCACTCCCTATACTTGGTTCTCACCAGAGGGTCTATTATGAGAGGCCCAGTGATTTTTGATTTTGGTGGCCTATATGATGGAGGTGCTGGAGGAATCGGAGGCCTAGGAGTCTCCGCCTTAGGTGCTTCAACCTTAGATGCTTCAATTTGAGGCTGCATGATTTTGTTTTCAAGTTCTCTTTTTCTCTCTTCAAGTCTCTGTTCTGGAGAGGGTGCAGTAATAGGCCTCACTCTTCCGCTTTCGTCAGTATAGAAGCCTTTCACTCTAGCCCTAGGATGGCTGCTATATCTTGTGATAACTTTCGTTAGATACTTTTGTGGAATGCTTATTCTTACTACCATGTTTTCAGCCTCTCCTGGGGTCGATTGGCTTCAGCCCATTCTTGGCTCTAATCATGTTCACTTTACGATAGTATTCTTGGACAATAGGGTCTTCTATGCCCACAATCTTGAACATTCTTCTAGAAGAAGATGGCAGCTTTTTTAACGCATCCTCTGCAGCCTCCCTGCTCTCAAATCTGCTGGCCACAATATTTGTTCCCTTATGCACGATAGCATAAGCATACTCTACCAATTTTTCCACCATAATATAGAAAAAAGATTTTTATTAACTGGGAAGGGGAATATTTTGTAGATGCATATTATATTGTCGATTAAGCCAAAATACTGTATGAGGATTTTGTCTGGTGTGAAAAGATACGAGTTTAGGAAAAGGTTTCCTAGGAATGTGGAAACCGTGTACATGTATGCTACCTCGCCTGTGAAAAAGATTGTGGGCAAGTTTACGGTAGGAGATGTGATAGAAGACGAGCCTCGTAGGCTGTGGGAAAGGTTCAGAGCCTATTCTGGAGTCGATGAAAAAGAATTTTTTGAATACTTTAAGCAGGCTCGTGTAGGCTATGCGATTCAAATAAAAGATTTGAAAGCCTTTCCACCAATAGAACCTAGAAGCATTTTACCAAAATTTAGGCCGCCACAATCCTACGCATACACTAATACACTATCTTTGTGAATCCTCCGCATACTTTCTTAGAGCCTTTTCTATAAGAGGCTTGACTTCTTGCTCATGCCTCTCTTTTCCTATTCCAATAAAATCGTGTTCATAGTCTCCTATTATTCCTTTGACATCAATGTCTCTTAGGATAATCTTTTTTCCAGAACCTTCTTGCATAACCTCATACCTGTATGGGTCCAGGATTTTTGTTATCACAGCCCAAGTGTTATGATCTTCTCTAAGGTCTTGTCTGTAATCTCCACATATTTTTACGACAAGGCCAGGATAGTATGGAATGTTTTCTCTCCAGTCCTTTGATGTGCCTAGCAGCATTTGGTCCATTCTGTTTAGGAATCCTCCCTCTGGTGGGAGGCCCTGGACTTCTGTGGGACTTAATATTCTACCCTTCTTGTCCTTTATCAACCCTTGCTCGACATGTCTCATAAAGAGCATTTGTGCTGGTACAAGCTCGTCGTAAAAATAGACTTCTTCCCCATTCCTATGCTCTCTTCTTACTCTTATCGGATACTTTAGTTCTGTTCCAAAGTTGCGTTCAATCAATTTTTTTATTGCATCACCAATCTGCTTCTCGTTTCTGGTCAAAAATGTGGTCCCATCTATTACGCCTGGTTCTGCAAGGAACCTGTCATTGCTTTTGGAGTAATATGCTACAATTGCTGGTATCTCACCTAGTATTCTAGACCTTTCCCTTGTAACCTTGAAATATATTCTCTCCTCAGGGTCCCATGAGAGTGGAGGATAGTTTTCTTCAACATATTTTTCATATTCTGGAAGCAGTTTAATATTGTCCACATTTGGTATAATTCCAGGCTCTCTTCTTAGAGCCTTGAGGAGGCCTTCAGAATATAGTCGTGCTGGTGCTGGAGGAAGCTTTCTAGGGTCTGGTGCCATTGGAAAAACTGGCTCTTGCTCATCAACTTTCCTCTTAAGCTCTTCCCTCCGTTCTTCAATGGTGCCATATTTCTCAAAATAATATGTGAGCGGCCTTATCCTTTTCTGGTCGTCAGTATAGAATCCTATAACCTTCCTCCTTTTAGGCAATATCCATCAAAATATAGAATATGTTTTCATGCGCCAATATAGTGGTAGTAGCCTCTGCTTTTCACCACATAGGTTTTATCGTCTAATGGTACAATTTCTGCGCCACCATGCACCCATGAGAGTGCTGAAGCTATTTTTTCTGCAAGTTCTAGGCTCTTGACTCTGACTGGAACGCTGCCATACTTGAACTTCTCTTTCCTCTCGTTTAATCTTGTAACTATTTCTTTGCTTGACGCATAGGCCCATGATTCTGCTGTCTCATCTATTGGTAGGCTCTTGTAAAATTCTAGCGTGATAGGGTCTGGTTTCTCAAATCTTATCTCGTTTCTTATGTAGATTGGCGCCTCAACCTCTTCTCCCCTATCGTTTTGACCATGTGCAATGTTCACAAGATGTCTTCCCCCAAGCTTGGCCCCTTCTATTTCGTCCTCAGGGTCTGGAATAAACTTGTCCAATTTGACTAGCCTCCATTGGCCTCCAATCTTGTGATAGACTAGCTCGTATGGTTTTCCATCAACTGTTACATAAACTGTTATACCAGAGCCTCCAGAATGGACATCAACTCTAGCATTGGCGCCTTCAACTAAAACACGATTCAACCTTTTTCCAACATCTCCTAGAATCTTGGCCTTAACAACGTTCACATTTTCTTCTTCATCGTTTTTCCCAAAATATTCTGTGAGAGGCCTTATCTTTCCACTCTCGTCAGTATAGAATCCCTTAACCCTCCTTCTAGACAATTTCCATCAAAATATAGAATGTTACCTGGAAAGTGTCATAGTGTCTCCATAGTCTAAATAGTGCAGTTTTCTTATCGTTTCTTCATCAAAATCCTCTTTCTTGAACCCATATATGTCCAATAATGCGACTAGAACTTCAACGTAATCATGGTACATTCTGATGAGGTCGTTCGGGTCCGTTAGGTTATAGACTGCATAGGTGCCATCATGTTCCCTCTTAATCTTCACCTTAACCTTTTCCTCCTCTTTTTTCTTTTCTTGCTTGGACACTTTTTCCGCCAACTCTTCCATGGTCTGCTGTTTTTCGTCTGGCACGTAATGGAATAGTGGCTTGGGTCCAGAAATGTCCCCCTTTTCCTCACGATATTTTCTCAAGCGTTCTTTTAGAACATGCTTTGGTGTCGTATCAACGGCCTTCAGTTCCATACTCTTTTTTGGAGGCTCAAACCCATATTCTGTAAGAGGCCTCACCTTTCCACTTTCATCCGTATAGAAGCCTACAACCCTTCTCCTAGACATTTTCTATCATAAAATAGAATATTCTATATTCTGATGGCAGCAAAGAAGGTTAAAGGATTTTACACGGATGAGCAGAAGAGGATAAGGCCTCTGACAGAATATTTCAAAGAATATGGAGAACAAGAGAAGCTGGAGGAGAGAAAAAGTGAGCTTGTGGAAAAAATTGAAAAAATACCTCCCTTGGATGGGAGGCCGAAAAGTGTTAAACAGGCTGCGATCCTTCTAAAAGAGAATAAGCTTATGGTTGTAGAAGACCCAGAACTTCAAATATTATTTGATAAGATTAACAGGGAACATTTTAAGGGACAGATTCCTAGCACAAAAATTGTTTTAGCCAGACTACCTAATGTCAGAAACTATGCGTTTTTTATAGCATTCAATGATGGGAGAAGATATATTGTCATAAACGTTGATGGAGCCAAAACAAGGGACGTTCAAGAAAAGGTGCTTAAACATGAAATGATTCATGCAGCGGGCCTCATAGGCCACGATTTCAGGTTCAAAATATGGTGTGAGGTATTAGATGCGCCTTTTGAAGTATCCGAAGACGGTAGATTGCTTAGCGTGAAAGAATATGAGCAGCAGAGGATGGAACGTGAAATCCAATTAGAAAAAGAACGTGAGAAGCGTAGGATTGAATTTTTTAAATGGTATAAGGAAAAGCATCCAGAAGAATTTGTTAAACCTCATGCTAGAGTAATAGGCTGGACCACCAGAGAAGGAAAATTTACTGTACCACGAAACAATATTACCCGAGAAGAGCAGATTCCAAAGAACGCAAAGGACATTATGATAGTAACCTTTGACGAGCTTGGGAGGCCAAAGAGGGAGCCGACTATTGTGCCAACAAGAGAAGAACTTTTACAAAAATATAAATTGGTGGCCTAGGAGACTCTCGCATAAAACATCTTTTTTTCCTCCTCAACATATTCTCTGGGAACGTTTAGGTGCCTAGACATTTTAGGAGTATGCCTTCTTATCCTCATTTCAATATACCTTTCCAGACAATGTTCGTGATAACGATACCTCCTCTCATATCCTTCTTTCCTAGCCCACACGTTAGGAGTGTCTTCTCTTATGATTCCTTTGCAGATTGGACAAGTCCACTCTTTTCTAGCCAATTTTCATCAGAATATAGAATTGTCGTCCATGTCAAGAACCTTCTTCCATGCGTCCTTGTCTTCTTGAAGATTGTCTAGGTCTAGGTTTGGCTTTCGGCCACCTCTCTCCCTCTCTTGTTCCTCGTCTTCTTCCTCCTCTTCTTCTATTTCCTCCTCCTCTTCTAGAGACTCTTCCTCTATTTCTGCGGCCTTGAGTGGTGTTCCCTTGCGTCTTCTGTCCATGTACTTGCGCTCATACTCTTTTTCTGGAAGGAACGGCTCATACACTGGTAGTGGGTTTTCTAGTGTGCCAACGTCTTTGAAGAGTGTTGGAACTTCATGCCATGATTCGTAGGTTAGACCGTATTCGTGGAACTGGTCCCATGCGGTCATGTTAGCCATTTCTGCGCCAGTTGGGGGCAAGCATGGTCTTATCACGTTCACTTTACTGTCCAGCAAGTTTATCCACAGGAACCAAAAGTATGGTGCAGTCCTTATCTCGCTCCTTTTTAATATCGTGTCCACTACGTTCACGTCTATGGTGTTTGGAGGCAACCGTTCCTCTACTGTTTCCACATCCCTTTTTTCTCCTAGGAAGCTGGAGAAGATGTGGCTTACTTGGCTTCTTGCGCCTGCTGCAACGAAGAACGGCCTCTGTGTTGAGACAAAACATGCTATACTAAGTCCTCTTGCGCCTCTCATGAAAATTTCTGTCTGTTCTGCACTCCTCATGTATGCTCTAGAATATCTCATGCTAATCTTTGATGCTGCACCAAGATATGCTTCATCAATTTGCACAAAAACTGGAACATCTTTTCTGCTCATCCTCCATTGGCTCAAGCTTCTCATTAGTGTCATGAAGGCTGCTGCCGTCTTCCTTTCCGAATGAAATCGTAATGTTATGAGCCGTCCAGGCTTGTAGATTCGGTCCCATGGAATATGGAATGCTAGAGGGTCTCTAACGTAAACGATGCGGTCTATTTTTGTGGGTAATGTGGTAAGCTGGTCAAGGTCGCTTTCGTCTTGCACTATCATTAGGCTTAAAACGTTTGGATCCCTGCACGATTTTTCAACCTCTTCTTTTGTTGAATTGTGTTTTGGAACCACTAGGCCTCTGGGTTCCATGCCTAGGAACTGTAATTCCCTGATTCCAGAATGTTCTCTGTGAAGGGGTAGTGCCATAAGCTGGCCCTGCATTCTATCATCTACATCCACCTCAAGTCTTACACCGAAACTGTTTCTTTCGAGCATATACAATGCTAGGCTGTTTAAGAGTGTGGTTTTACCAGAGCCTGTTACCGCAAGAATTGCAGCTAGAAGAGGCCTTGAGGCCTCGCTTTTGTAGGGAAAGTCTGGCATGTTCAAGTTTACTGTACCATGTGATACTGGTACTCCAGTAGCCCATGCTCTCCTCTCTACCACGAGGAATGGTGCTGGAAGCTTTTTTGCGACAGCATGCAGCCACTGTGGTGGCAGAACATATTCTATTCTAGCCTGTGTTTCTGTATTGTCTAAGGCTCTTAGGTGTGGTGTCAAGAATGCTCTTATCATGTTCTGCATTCTACCATATTGTATGCTGTATTTCATGAACATTGCCACATATATGCTTCTCTTCAATTTTGGACCATGTTTTGCTAGATGGAGATAGCATTCGTGTAATAGTGAAAGTTTAAGCAGTTTTATAGCCTTTTTTGGATTCAATCCTAGGAGAACGTGGAGGACGCATGTGATTATCGCATTCTGGAAACTTGGCTGCTCGCTTCCCTGTGCTAGGACTGTTCCCGTGCTTCGGTAAAAGAGTTGGTCCGTGAATGTTGGGTTCACTAGATTATATAATGGCATTCCAAACGCATCTTCTATAACCTTCCTAGCCCTATGGAGGAAGACGAATATGTCTCGTAGTGCTTGATATTTTAGTTTGAAGAACAGTTTTACTGTGTCCTCGTAGCCTATTGTTGGCTTTATGTCTAGGCTTTTCATGGCCTCGGCCCTAACCAGATATGGTGCGTTCACGAGATTTTTTGCGACATCAAATGACTGGTAGGCTGTTATAGGGTCCTCTAGGCCCAGTTCCATGCTAAGCATTGAGGCGGCCTTGAACGCGTCGTCTAGGTCATTGTTTAGAAGCTTGCTTACAACATTCTCGAAACCGAATACTGTTTCTATCCTTAGTTCTAGTTCGCTCATCTAGGCTCACTTGGTTGGAAGAGGCTGCTGTGCTTCTGCAACCGTTAAAGCTTTAACCATGTTCTCATATCTTGCCTCAATTTCTTGTATGCGCATCCTGTGTGCTGCGTCAATGAATGTTATAATGTCCGCACATATATTGCTTACATAGGAGATGAATTCTAGGTTAGAATACTGTTCTCTTTCCCTTTCCTCCTCCGTGTCCTGGAACATTATGAGATAATATCTGGCCCTGTATTCGTCCCATACTGTGTCCAGGCGTTTAACGATTTCTTTACCGTATTCGATTAATTGTATGCGTTTTTCTTGAGGTTTTGGAGGCTGAACCTTTTTCCTCCTAACCCTGACTATTGAGGCAAGCTTTTCCTTTAACCCTTGTTTACGCTCCTCTCCTTCGGCAGCCTCTTGCTCGTTCTGTTGCTGTTCTATAACCGCTTGAGCCTCAACCCTTTTTATAGTCATTTCAAATGAAAGTAGCCTCTGTATAAGTGGTGTTATAGTATTTTGTACGTTATAGAGTAGGCGATAGAATGTTCCATAGTCTTTGAAGAGCATGTTGGAGGAAAGAAATTGTAGAAGATCGTCGACGGCCTTCTTTGCCCGTTCCATTTCATTGTATGTTTTCTCCTTCTCTTGCTGGAGTGATGTGAAAAAGTCTTCTATGCTGCTCATTCTAGTCAGCCTCTTTCAACAAGCATAAAGAACAGTACTGCGCCTAAGATTGAGCCTACCACTCCAGCTGTGAAAGCATCAAGGGATGTTAGAATCTGTGGCAGCAACGCTGCACCTAGAACCTGTCCTCCTACGGCTGCGAAAAGCAGTTCATAATATCGTGCCTGGACTGGAGTCTTTTTAGCAAGCTTAAGTTCTGCTTCACTTGGTGCTTCTAGAATGTGGCTTTTTGCAGCCCTTCTCGCAATATCGGTCTCCTTTGAAAGTTGTGCAAGCTGTCTTTCTGTTTCCTTCATCCTTTTTCTCATTGCATTGATTTCCTTTTTCAGCATCCTATTTTCTGTGCCAAGCAGTAGTGCAGAACGGATGCCTACCCCGATTTCCACTAGAGCCTCTTTAAGTTCCTGTGGAATGGAGGCTACGCTTGCTTCATCAACCTTTTCTGGGTCCAGTAATGGTATGAAAAGGTGTGCTTTCACTTTACCGAATGGTGGAATCTTTATGCTTCCTCTCATGTCATATCTTATTCCAAACAGGGCCTGTCTTCTAATGTACCCGAATGGTATCGTGAAGCTAGTGTATGGGCTGGAGAACATGTGGTCTTCTAGACTCTTTTCTGAGACAAAAACGAATGCGTGCTTGATGAAATCTCTTCTGCATCCGTAAACGTGAACATATTTTCTCAAGTCTTTTGCAGAAATATTCTGAAGCCTCTCCCTAATCTTTTCAATCTGCCTCCTTCTTGACACGTCAGTCTCCTTTTTCATCCTCTCGTCTAGGTCTGCTAGGACCATGTCCTTTACCATGGCCAAAGCCTCTTCAGAGAGGACATCAGAAATGTCCACGGTCAGGGCCTCGAATCTTCTAAAAAGTTTTCCAGTAATGCCATAGAATATGGTTGTTCCAAGCAGTTTTCCAGGAAAAGCGGGCCTAGTGTTGCTCAGCAGCCATGCAATAAGCAGTAACAGAAAACCTAGGATGATAAGAGATGGGACAGCATAGGCTTCATAGAGCATTCCCCATGTTCCAGAAAGCAGTAGAAAGGCTAGAGCCAGTAGGGAAGCATATAATGTTATGGGAAGGGTTCTAGAGTTCACGTTCTCCACCTCTTCTTTGGCTGCTAGCATATACTGCTAGCACTAGTATGATGACGATTGTGCCGAAGACTACTATGCTGGTCCATGCGTTGGCCTGAAAACTGTTTAAAGTGTTTTTGGTAAAACTGGTCATGTCCTTTGAAAGTGCGTTTAAGATGTCCACATTTTTTACTAGACTGTTGGTCTCATTCTTTAGGCCGACTACATCGTTTCTTAGAGGCTGTACCTCGTCTCTTAATGCTTGAACGACAGATTTTATTATATCGTTTTTTAGAAGCTGCCATTGCTTCATCATTGCAGCTGCTACCTCGTCTGGTGTGGGATAATGTGGTGCTGGAACACTGTCCACTACCGCTTGGACTGTAACCTCTGGAGAATATACTAGCATGCTTTGGCTGCTACGCTGTGGTGTGGTGTCAGAGAAGGTGCTTAAGGTTATGGAACGCCATGAGACATCCTTGTACCTCACGTTTATGGCTATAAAGTATGTGTCCGTCTCATTGCTTCTGAATGTTACAGTATTGCCTTGGATTGTGAGAGTGTATTTTGTTCCCTGTAATGCTTGAACGGTTGCATTCACTTTTTCAGCCTTCTCAAAATACATTGAGAACCCTCCAGGCGTTAAAGTAGTCAGCCTCAATGGTACCAGAGCCTTCTCAATAGGATACACTACCACGCTAACAGTAAACTCTAACGTGACAGGCAGCTTGACTGTAATATTTCTCTCATCACTCCATCCGAACCATGACACTCTAACAGTAAACGTTTCATTTAATGGTAGGTTAAGCTGTACCCTGCCATTGGTTCCAGTTACCGTTTTAGTGAAGAGGCCGCTCTGATGATATACTTCAACGAGAACATTTGCTGCTGGCCTACCGTCCTCGAAAGTGCATGATACTGTTACTGGAACAGATGATGCTGCACTAGCACTAGGGCATGAGATGGCAATAAGGAAAAGCAGTGCAAGGGCAACGGTAACAAGTTTAGTCTTCATCAGCCTCCACCTCCACCACCTCAATAATCACCCTAGCAGTCTTTCCATGCAGTCTCCTTCGTTCATCCTTCTTCATGCTCTTTAGAACATCACAGTTTTCTACCTCAACAAGCTTGGCGTTAGAGACAAACCAGTATCTGACATTCTTTTTAGCAATCACCATCTTACCAGGACCAGTTGCTTTAACAACACCCTCAATTTCTATCCTCAAAACATCACCTAACATATAGAATATGCTCGCAAAAAATAGTGAAACAGAAAATGGGAGCGTGCTCGAAAAAGTTTTTAAATCATTGCACCTTTTCATAAATTTATGAAGCATAAGACAGTAGTGGTTGTGGCTGCTGTATTGCTTTTGGCCGTGGCGGGTGTAGCATACTATGAGTATGCGAAGAGGGAGGCTTTACGGTCTTGTCAGATAAGCCTCGCTGACGTGAGCGTGGAAGGTTTAGGCCTTACTAGTGCAACATTAGAGATAAAGTTGAGGATATATAATCCCAACAGTATTACAGCCACCTTGGATAGAGCCTACTACTCCCTTTATGCGAACGACGTTTACTTAGGTGATGGAACAATATCAAGAAAATATGATATTCCACCAGGTGGTACAATAACTATAGCAACACCGTTCGAACTATCATATTCAGGGGCACTACAAACCATATGGTCTTATATAACAAGGGGAGGAAAAGTAGCTTGGAGGATGAAGGGCACAGCTTACATAGACACACCCTTAGGAACACTAGACATACCCTTCGACATTTCACTTTAAACCATCCAATCTTTTTCCATCCAATCTTTTTTTTAAGCTATAACATAATAAGTTTTGCCCTCTCTTTCCACAGACTTTACGACACCTTTAGAGAGAAGCCTATTCAGTTCATTGCTTGCTTCCTCGGCTGACAGATGTGCTCCGATAATTATATCATCTATGGTGGCCCCATTCCTAGACCTTATAATAGATAGGATAATGCTTTCTCTTGCCCTTTCCTTGGGTCTTTTAATTAAAATGTAATAGAGAAGGTAAGCGCATATGATGAGTAAAAGCACCCAAAACCATTCCATGCCAGCAATATTATAGAGAGATCTTTCCAACATCTTTCATCACATTATCTTACTACTGCCTCGGTAAATAAATTTTAAATCGTGTACGATTTCCACTTGCCACTTTAACTTTTCCCTTAAAGGCTTATTAACTTCTAATAATTAAATTAACAGTCGTAAACCTAAATTCTGAAAAGATGATTGTAGGAGAACATAACCCGAAGATTTTTATGCTCGGCGGTCGCATCCTATTCAACAAAATTTTAATGATGAGACTTATTCCTTACTAGATAGCATCCGCCATAAATTTACAGAAAATTTTTGCATAAAAGTTATTAATGGGCTACTTGATAGCA
>Ga0078972_1013540_pt1 | contig 13397 bp, 15 predicted proteins | sample YelNatPaOPGAMG01_FD_67568 | JGI IMG/M metagenome (GOLD analysis project Ga0078972, IMG submission 67568) | Hot spring thermophilic microbial communities from Obsidian Pool, Yellowstone National Park, USA - OP-RAMG-01 (SPADES assembly) (version 2) | ecosystem: Environmental > Aquatic > Thermal...
ATAGTAACAGACCATGCCCCTCATACGGAAGAGGAGAAGGCAGCCGGTTTTGAAGATGCCCCTTTTGGTATGATTGGCTTTGAAACAGCGCTATCTCTGGCAGTGGAACTACAGCAGAAGGGGCTAACCTTGATGGAGATTATCTCATTCTTTACAACAGGACCTGCAAGGGTCTTACAGATAGAAAGGGGCTGTATTGATGAGGGAAGACAGGCAGATATGGTCATCTTTGACCCTATGAAGGAATGGGTATACAGAAAAGAGGATATAAGGTCAAAAAGCAAAAACTCTCCCTTTATAGGGAGGAAGATGAAAGGAAAGGTCATTAAAACAGTATATAGAGGGAAGGTTGTTTTTTCATTAGAGGAATAAGATGGTTATAGAGAAGGTAAAGGAGATAAAGGAGGCAGAAAAGAGGGCGGATGAGATTTTAAGAGAAGCAGAGAAAAAGGCATCCGATATTAAAGGTTCACTCTCTTTCAGGTTGAAAGAGTTAATAGAACAAAAAGAAAGGGATTTGGCAGAAGAGATAAAAAGATATAGAACTCTATCTGAAAAAGAGACAGAAAGAAAGATAAATATTTTATCCCAACAATATAAAGATAAAAAACAGGGGCTTATCCAGGAATATCAGCAAAAGATTATGACAGTCAGTGGGCACATCTGGAAAGAGATAGAAAAAGATGTCCTTATGCTGGAATAACCCTGTTCCTACCGAGATCTTTTGCTTTATATAGTGCAGCATCTGCTTTTTTTACCAGTTCTTGTGTTGTATGTCCATCTTCTGGATATGATGCGACCCCCATACTTATTGTAAGGTCTCCATTGGGCTGGCTCTCTTCATTATTAAACCTGAAGTCCTTTATATGTTGTCTTATGGCATCACAGATAGATAGGGCGTTTTCCTTTGTTGTTTCAGGAAATACAAGTATAAACTCCTCTCCTCCATACCGTGCGACAATATCCGAACCCTTGACATTTTTTCTCATTATCTCCGCTATCTTTTTTAAGGCATAGTCACCTGCAGAATGTCCGTTTGTGTCATTATAGTGTTTGAAATAGTCAATATCAGCCATACATACAGATAAAGGTTGATTTGTTTCTCTTGCTTCGTTCACCAGTGTTTCAAAGATATCTTCAAAGTGCCTTCTGTTGTAGATGTTTGTAAGGACATCTGTTATGGCGAGAAGTTTGGTCTTCTCAAAAAGTTCAGCATTCTCAACAAGCAGTGATGTAGGGGCTGCTACCATCCTGAGCAGTTCAAGGTCTTTTAATGTGAATACCCTGTTGTTAAAGGAAAAGATACCCATAATCCCTGTAACTTTTCTTTTATGGTGAAATGTTGAGATGATAAATGATGTTACTCCCTGACTGGCAAGGTTCTTATATTCAGGAAAAGAGGCGGTATTGTTTACCAGTATAGGTCTCGGTTTGAGCATTATACTGCCGAGCAATTCATCAGGTATCTCTACTTCTTGTCCTAAAATACATTTTTTAAATGTCTCTCCCATCAGTTGTAATGCCACGGTCTCCTGTTTAAAGATATTCTTCACCGACTCAGCAATCCTGTCCAGCACATCTTCAATGGATATTTCTTCTCCAAATGTCTCCAGTATATCAGTGAGCGTATGTAAAAGGATTGCCTCTGTTTCCATATCCATAAGCATTAGCCTTTGCTTTTCGTTCTCTCTCTGGAGGGATTGTAATTGGCGCTTGACCTGCAAGGAATGAATAATGTCAACGATAATAAAGAAGGCAACGATGAAAGTAAAGGTCCTCAAGTAAAAGATAGGTGGGAATACCCTGTTCAAAAATAATAAAAAATTGAGGACAAACACATACAGAATTACTATAAGAAACACCAGATTTCGTAATAACATTATGTTATGTCTGTGCTACCTCCTTCACTCTTTTTACAAGGGCGGAGAATGCATCTGGATTATGGAATGCAATATCAGCCAGTGACTTTCTGTTAAGGTCTATATTTGCCTTTTTAAGTCCTGCAATGAACCTGTTATAAGATATTCCGTTGTTTTTACATCCGGCAGAAATTCTTGTAATCCACAGAGACCTGAAGTTTCTTTTTTTAGCCCGTCTGTCCCTGTATGCATAGGTAAGCCCCTTTTCTGAAAACTCCTTTGCCCTTCTGTAAAGTTTAGAGCGTCCCTGTCTGTAACCCTTTGCCCTTTTCAGAACCTTTTTCCTTCTCTGTCTGGAAGCAGGCGCGTTTGTTGTGCGTGGCATTGTCTTTCTCCTTATCTATATGGTAGAAGTCGTTTGACCGTCTTTATATCCCCTTTATTTTTTAATATAGATGCCTTCTTGAGCCGTCTTTTCCTCTTGGAACTTTTCTTTGAGAGCAGGTGGCTACCTCCTGCCCCATAGTGCATTACCTTACCCGTTCCTGTAATCTTAAACCTTTTTGCTACGGACTTTTTTGTTTTTAGTTTTGGCATTTTTTAATTCCTTTTTAAACAGGTATAAACGTTACACTTAACCTTGGACCTTCAAGTTTCGGGGGTCTCTCTACCTTCCCTGTATCAGCAAGTTCTTTTGTCAGTCGTTCCAGTAGTTGATAGCCCCTTTCCTTGTGCATAATCTCTCTGCCTTTGTAAAATATGGTTACCTTCACCCTGTGTCCTTCTTTTAAAAAGTCCTCGACATGCTGCTTTTTGAACCTGTAGTCATGCTCACTGGTTTCAGGTGTGAACCTTATCTCTTTTGTCTGTGTAACTTTTTGCTTCTTTTTGAGTTCCTTTTCTTTCTTCTTCTGTTCATAAATGAATTTGTTTAAGTCCATTATCCTGCATACAGGCGGTGAGGCAGTCGGGACTATCTCCACAAGGTCCAGTTCTCTTTCCCTTGCCTTCTGGAGTGCCTGCTTTCTGTCAACAATCCCTAACTGCTGGCCATCACTATCTATCAGACGAACCTGCGGTGCCTGTATCTGAAAGTTAAACCTGAACTTTTTTCTGCTATCTGGATACCTTCTTACATTCTGATATACGATATATCCTCCTTGATTTCTATTATATTATACAGAAAAAACTTTAGAGTGTCTATACTTGATATTTTTTTAGTTTCTGTACAACCTCCTCAGGGGTAAATGTTCCGAGCATCCCTTCTCCGTGTTTCCTCAGTGCGAGTAAACCACTTTTTTCTTCTTTATCACCTATGATAATCATATAAGGAACCTTTTCCTCTTCTGCCTCCCTTATCTTTCTATTGACCTTTTCGTTTCTTCTATCAACCTGAACCCTGAAATACTGACTGAGATTATTCATAACATTTTCTGCATAAGGAAGGTGTCTTTCACTTATGGGAAGGATTCTTATCTGTTCAGGAGCCAGCCAGAAAGGAAAGTTTCCTTTATAGTGTTCAATCAGCACCCCGAAGAACCTTTCAATAGACCCGAGTATTGCACGGTGGATAAGTATAGGGGTCTTGAAAGAGCCATCCTTATCAGTATATTTTATGGCAAACCTTTCAGGAATATTGAAGTCCACCTGGATGGTGGAACACTGCCATTCCCTTTTTAGGCAGTCCTTTATCTTTATATCAATCTTGGGACCGTAAAAGACACCTTCACCCGGGTCTGTCTCATAGTCCATACCTTTTTTCTTCAATGCGTTTTCAAGTGCTGTTGTTGCCTTTGCCCATCCGTCTGGACTGCCCACATACTTTTCAGGTCTTGTTGAAAGAAATATCTTGTAGTCAGTAAAGCCAAATTTCCCTAAAAAGAAAGAGACAAGTTCAAGGACATTTATTACCTCTTCCTCAATCTGCTCCTCTGTGCAGAAGATATGTGCATCATCCTGAGTAAATCCTCGCACCCTCAAAAGCCCATGTAATACCCCCTGTTTTTCATACCTGTAGACAGTTCCTAACTCTGCCCACCTTATAGGCAGGTCTCTATAACTCCTTAGTTTTGTGTTGTATATAAGGATATGAAACGGACAGTTCATCGGTTTTAGCTGAAATGACCTGCCTTCCATCTCCATAGGGGCAAACATATTTTCCTTGTAAAACCCTGTATGTCCGGAGGTTTCCCAGAGTGATATATCCGCAATATGCGGTGTATATACAATCTGATACCCATTTTTCAGATGCACATCCTTCCAGAAGTCCTCAATGATTTTCCTGATGAGGGCACCCTTTGGATGCCAGTATATAAGCCCTGAACCGAACTCAGGATGTAAACTGAAAAGGTCAAGTTTTGGACCAAGTGTTCTGTGGTCTCTTTCTTTTGCCTCTTCCAGAAACTTAAGATATTCATCAAGTTGTTCCTTTTCAGGGAAGGAGATGCCGTAGATTCTCTGCATACTTTCCCTGTTCTCATCTCCCCGCCAGTAAGAAGCAGAGGTGCTTAAAAGACGGAAGTGCTTAATCTCTCCTGTGGATGAAAGGTGTGGCCCTTCACAGAGGTCTATAAAATCACCCTGTCTGTAAAATGTAACTTTATCTTCTTTTATGCCTTCAAGGATTTCTAATTTGAATGGCTCATCCTTAAGAATCTTTTTTGCCTCTTCTTTGCTTACAGAGATTTTTTCTACAGGGAGGTTTTGTTTGATAATATCTTCCATTACCCTGCTTATCTTTTCTATATCATCAGGAGTGAATGGCTCTTCCCTGTAAAAGTCATAGTAAAAGCCATTCTCTATCGCAGGTCCTGTCCCTAATTTTACTTCAGGGAAGAGTTTTTTGACCGCCTGTGCAAGAATATGTGATGATGTATGCCAGTACCGTTCCTGTTGTTTTTTATCCATGATGAAATTTAGTAAATGCAAAAAGCAAGCCCTACCCCTATCAAAGGAGATTGCTAAGCGGGGCCGACGGGATTCGAACCCGCGACTTCCAGATCGACAGTCTGGCATTCTAGACCGCTGAACTACGGCCCCTTTACCTCACACTCTTCTCTGCTACGCTTTCTATGTGTGAGGGTTTGATTTACCATCCCCTATAGAAAAACATTATACCCTTAATCGCTGTCCCCGTCAATTTATCACATCTTCTTTACTCTATTATATTACTTGAGGAAAGGTGATGGTGTCAAAATCTCAACCTCTCCCGCATCGAATGGATGAGGATTACTGGTAGTGATATCTAACATCCACACCACTATTGTCCAAAAGAACCTTCACAGCAGATTGTTTAAGGTATAGTGTTTGCTCTGTCTCTGGCAGTTGTTCAAATTTTTTATATTTCTGTGGAAGTATAAGATAGCGATATCTTATAGAAGAAAGTGGTTCAATGACCTTCTTTGTCTTTTTGATGTCTCCTATATACGCAATGTTAAACCTCTTTCCTGAAATCTTTTCTGCAAGAGATTGTCCGATGAAAGGGGCAAGCAGGATAGAGACCCCATCTTTCTTGATGATATATGATACCGTTCCTTCTTCATCCCCTATTGCTTCAACTTTAATCCCTGAGAAAGTTTTTTCTTCCTCATAGGCCAGAGGCACAAAAAGAGAAGGAGATGTTTTGTAATAGTATATGTCAAGATAATTATAGGCAAAGTGCTCTTTCGTCATACCCGCTTCATAGACATTTTTGATATTGAATCTCCTTTTGAGTGTATTGAGTGTTGCTGTATGGTTATAAGATAAGGTTGTGTAAAAGAGTGTAAGAGTTTTTACCTTTTTCTGAGATAAAAAAGGCACAAGTATATCTTCTATCTCTCTTGTGTTATAGTGGTCTGCAAGGAAGGCGATACCTTCTTTTTCTTTTATATAAACAGCGGATGGTTTTGTAAAGGACAGGAGGTAGAGTTCTTCACTCTTTCCTTCTTTTTCATACGATAGAAAGTGTAGAGGTATTAATATAAGGATGATGGATAGAAAAATAGCCCTGATGGATTTGCGTTTATGTGGATAAAAGACCAGCAAGAGCAAAGAGTAAAAGGCAAGAATTAAAAGAAAAGAAGGACTGAAGTGGATAGAAGGAGAGAACCGTGCAGAAAGTGTAATCCCTCTGAGAAAGACGGTCAATAATGCCCTTAAGAGTGGAAATAATAGAGGGACTATGAAGGAGATGATGGAGAGCATTAGTATACCACCGGTAAGAGGAATAAAGAAGATGTTGTTGACCAGTCCCACAGGATAGAAATAACCAAAATGGTAAAGGAGCAAAGGAAAGACCGCTATCTGTGCTGCTAAACTTGTAAATAGTAGTGACCTTATATAGTTTCTTTCAGGCAGTTTGAATCTCTTCCAGAAGAGGACAATGCCGAGAGTTGCAAGAAATGAAAGTTGAAAAGAGGCATCAAAGAGGTTATAGGGATTGATAATCAAAAGAAGGAAGGCAGCAGCCACAATAGAGCTTAAGATATCCATATCCCTTTCAAAGATTTCCCCTAAGAAGAAAAAAGAAGCCATAAGGACAGCCCTGACAACAGGGACCTTGAAGCCCGTCAGTCCTGCATAGAACCATATAGCCACCAGGACAAAAGAAGGGAATAACTTAGGATGCCTGTTGTTCACCTCTGCAATAGGGATAAACAGAACCCTTAAAAAGAGCAAAAGGAAACCTATATGCAGCCCTGAGATTACAAGAAGGTGATATGTCCCGCTTCTTACCCCTGCCTTCTGAAGGAAATAAGGTATCTTTTCTTTGCCCATAGTGATTGTTGTCAGCAGTTCCTTCTCTTCGGGGAAAAACAGGAATGCCATTTCAATCCGTTTTACCAGTATATTACGGGCATCCTGAAATATTGAAACAGGATACCAGTGTGAGCCAGTTTCTATCCTTTCTGCTTCACCTTCTAAAAAGATTCCCTTCCTTTCCATATACCTTACATAGTCAAAACTGGAAGGGTTTTCAGGTGGCTGTATCCTTTTAAGAGAAAGGTTCTCCATTATCAGGTATGTTCCTGAAGGGTATCCAGAGTGTTTCCTTTCTCTTACCTTAAGCAGTATCTTCCCTGAGACCTTGTCTGTCTTCCCATCTTCAGTAGTTATCTGCCCTATCTTCACCACATACTCTGTTGAAAAGGTGGAAGGCCTGGATGAGATAATGGTTCCTTCTGCTTTTGTTATAGTATTGTATGGATGGTATATGATATGGTTACCACAAGGTTGTATGTGGAGGTATGTGGTAATTACTCCCAGAAAAATTCCAAGAGAGAAGTATAAAAACTTTTTATCCTTCAGAACGAAGAGAAAAGGGATGGAAAAAAGGATGTATGAGATAAACCACGGATAGTTATTGAAGGTAAGGGATATTCCTGTGATAAGCCCTGAGAGGGCAAGAAAGAGTGATGGATAGGTCATTCCTTAGATTTTCCTTTTCTGATTTACTTTCCGAGCCACTCTCCCTTAAATACAGTGATTATATTTCCCTCAAGGTAGACATTCTTAAGTTCTTTATCAAAATAGACAGTAAGTTTTTCTCCTGAACGCGCTATTACTTTTACAGGAGGTGCAGTCATTCCAGCAAGAAAGCCCGCTATGGCACCTGCAACGCTTCCTGTTCCACAGGAAAGTGTCTCTGCCTCAACGCCCCTTTCATATGTACGGATTTTTATAGTATGCTTTCCTTTTATCTCTATCCAGTCAACATTGGTTCCTTTTGGCTTGAATAAGTGGTGGTATCTTATGGCAGGGCCATCTCCATTTACATCCACCCTTTCTATATCATCGGTGAATATGACTGTATGGGGGACACCTGTATTGATAAAATAAGCGGTTATTGTTTTTCCCCCTACGGGTATCCTGAGGTCTTTTTGTGGTTCCCCTACAAGTTTTAACTGTGCCCTGACCTTTCTTCCCGATACACTTCCTTCAAGGACGCCTGCCCCTGTTTCCACCGTTATGTGCCTTTTCTTTACAATTCCCTGACGTACTGCAAAAAGTAATATACACCGGATCCCATTTCCGCACATCTCTGCTTCGCTTCCGTCAGGGTTAAAGATTCTCATACGGATAGAAGCAACATTTGATGGCTCTAAAAGCAGCAGCCCATCAGCACCTATCCCGAACTTTCTGTTGCATAATAAAGCTGCGGTTTTCTTTCGGTTCCGGATGATGTTACCTCTGTTATCTATCACCACAAAGTCATTTCCTGAGCCCGCCATCTTAAAGAATTCCATCTTTCCTCCGAGATGTATAAGTCCACATATTGTATCTCTTATGATAAAGGTTTGTCAAAGAGGTGGTTTTAAGGTAAACTGATGAAAAAGAGGATGGTATGGCAGGGAAGGATTACCTAAACAGGATAGTTGTACTGGATACATCAACAAAGTGGGTGTATATAGGAAGATTAAAGGCAGAGGATGACACCTTTTTTATCCTGGAAGATGCTGATGCCTTTGATGTTTCTGATACAGCATTAAGCAAGCATGAGTATGTGATGATGGTAAAGAAGGACGGACTTGCCCCGAACAGAAGAAAGGTGCTTGTATTAAAAACGATAGTAACAGGGATAACACTTATGGATGATATACTTACAAAATGAAAGAGAATGCTTTTGCTATATTGATAGGGACCTTTTCCGGACTTGTGGTATATTCCTTGATTGCCTGGCTTTTTACAAGAAAGACATCTGTGGCAGTTAAGTATATTGTCAGGTTTTTTCTGTTTCTTATTTTACTGATTGTAATAATTATTCTGGTAAAATAATATCTACGGAGGTCTTTTATAGAAGATGGGAAGTTTTTTATATCTGGGTGCTAAGGTTCTTGGCACCATACTTTTTAAGCTCTTTTTCTATCTTGAAGTAAAAGGGAAGGAGAATCTGAAAGGGCTTGGAAGGTCCTGTATCATCGCGTCTAACCATCAGAGTTATTTAGACCCTCTTATACTTGGGCTTGCATTTCCTCGTCGGCTGAAGTTTTTTTCAAAGAGAGATATGTTTTCTATCCCTGTCCTTTCTTTTTTGATAAGGCATTTAGGGGCAATACCGATAGACAGGGATGAGGTGTCTTCTATGACGATGCGGCAGGGAGTAAGGATAATAAAGGAAGGCAACTGGCTTGTCATCTTCCCTGAAGGGACAAGAAGCAGAACCATGGAACTACTCCCCCCAAAGGAAGGTATTGGTTTTCTACACTATAAGACGGGTGTGCCCATAGTTCCTGTCTTCATCTCAGGGGCAGGTAGGGCGCTGCCTGTTGGTGCTAAGTGTATAAGGATTACCAAGATAAAGGTTTATATCGGGAAAAAGATGGAGATAAGAAGTGATGACTACAGGTATATAGCAGAAAGGGTTATGGATGCCATAAGGGAACTGAAGGAGCAATGAAAAAACTGGTGATTGCAAGAAACATAGGGTTCTGTTTCGGGGTTAGAAGGACAGTGGAGATGGCTGAACGGGCGCTTTCAGAATATGGAGGGATTTATAGTATAGGGGATATTGTTCATAATCCGCTGGTAATGGAAAGATTGAAGTCAAAAGGGCTGAAGGTTGTGCAAACACCGGAGGAGATAGAGGGTGAAAGGTTTATTGTCCGCTCACACGGGATAGGACCTGATACCCTTGATTGCATCCAGAAGAAAGGTGTGAAAGTTATTGATGCAACCTGTCCTTCTGTAAAAAAAATTCAGTCGCTGATAAAAAAACTGGACAACCAGAAATATTTTATTATAATAATAGGGGATGAAAAGCATCCTGAAGTGATAGGTCTTAAAGAGTACGGCAAAAACACCCTGATCTTTGGCAGTAAGGGCTTTTCTAAAAAAGTAAAGGGACTGGAAAGGGCAGCAGTAATAGGACAGACCACCCTTTCTTTTGAGGAATACATAAGAAAGGTAAGGGAGATTACCGGGTTACCACTTGCAAGAGAAGTGGTTGTATATAATACTATATGCAGGGTTACAGGAGAAAGACAGAAAGAGGCAGTAGAACTCAGTAAGGTTGTTGATGTGGTTTTTGTCCTGGGCGGCAGGAACAGTTCCAATACCGCAAAACTTTATGAGACAGTTAGAAGATACAACAGAAATGTTTTTTATATTGAGAGGATGAGAGATATTGAAGGCCTTTCTCTCACAGGGGTGGATTCCATAGGGATTATATCAGGAACATCAACCTCAGATAACTTTATATCAGAGGTGAAAGAGTATATAAAAAAAACAGGATACAGGGAGGTGCAGTATAATGACAAAAGAGATGGATGTAGGAAAGCTACTGGAAGAAAAAATATCGGGGTTTAAACCGGGGTCACTGATTAAGGGCAGGGTTGTAAGGGTTTTGGAGGAAGATGTAATAATAGATATAGGTTATAAGTCAGAAGGGATTGTACTGAAAGAAGAATTTAAAGGGGATAACATCTATGAAGGACAGGAAGTGGATATTATTGTTGAGTCCCTTGACCCTGATGAACATGGATTTATCCCTCTGTCAAAGGAGAAGGCAGATGTGATTCTTAACTGGGAGAAGGTTGAAAGGTGTTACGAGACAGGTGAATTTATAGAAGGTACCATCTTCAAAAGCGTGAAAGGTGGTTTCAGGGTTGACATCGGGGTTATTGCATTCTTACCTTCTTCTCAGGCAGACATTGGTCCTTTAACAAGTCCTTCATCTCTGGTTGGTATGCGTTCTAAATTTAAGATTATCAACCTTGATTCTATGAGGAAGAATGTTGTTGTTTCTCGGCGGAAATATATGGAAGAGGAGAGGGAGGAAAAGAGAAAAGAGTATTTCAATAATATCCAGGAGGGCCAGTTAGTTACAGGGACAGTGAGGAATATCGTGGACTATGGAGCGTTTATAGAACTGGACTATGGTATTGTTGGGCTTCTCCATATCAACGATATGAGCTGGGGTAGGATCAGCCATCCTTCTCAGATATTGAGTACAGGCCAGGAGGTAGAGGTGGTGGTTCTGGATGTTGACAGGGAAAGGCAGGTGCTTTCTTTTGGCCTCAAACAGAAGACACCAAATCCCTGGGACAACATTGAAGAGAAATATCCTGTGGGCTCTGTGGTTGAAGGGAAGGTGGTTAACATCACTGACTATGGTGCATTTGTCAAGATAGAAGAAGGTATAGAGGGGCTTCTGCATATCTCAGAACTTTCCTGGACAGGAAGGATTAAAAAGCCCTCAGATGTTATTGCAATGGGGGATACTGTGAAGGTCCAGGTGATAGATATAAAGAAGGAAGAGCAGAAGATATCCTTTAGTTTGAAGAGTTTAGAACCAAACCCCTGGCCTGAGATAGCAGAAAGGTATCCTGTGGGCAGTATTGTAAAAGGCAAGGTATATAACATCACTGACTTTGGCGCATTTGTTGAACTTGAGCCCGGGATAGACGGGCTTTTACATATCTCCAATATTACAGATGGAGCTATCAAACATCCATCAGAGGTTTTAAGAAAAGGGCAGAAGATAGATGTGATGGTTCTTGAGATAGACCCTGAAAACAAAAGGATTGCATTGGGGATGAAGCAGATAGGGCAGGATAAAACAGAAGGGACGAAAGAAGAATAGATAAATCATAACCCAAGTAATGGGTAAAGGAGGGGAAAATGCGGGTATGGATAGTGAAGGACTATGAGGAGATGTCAAAAAAGGCGGCAGATGTAGTGGCAGAACTTGTTAGTAGAAAGCCCGGATGTGTACTGGGACTTGCAACAGGCAGCACTCCTGAGGGGTTATATAGAGAACTCGTAAGGAGGCATAAAGAAGAAGGGCTAGATTTTTCAAAGGTGAAGACATTTAACCTTGATGAGTATTATGGACTGCCTGGCAGTCACCCCCAGAGTTATAGATATTTTATGAATGAAAAACTCTTTAATGGGCTTAATATCAGGAAAGAAAACACCTTTGTCCCTGATGGGACGGTTCCTGTTAAAGAGATAGAGAAGTTCTGTAAGAAATATGAGGAAAGGATAAAGAAGGCAGGCGGTATAGACCTTCAGGTGCTTGGTATAGGTGGAGATGGACATATTGCTTTCAATGAACCTGGCTCTTCCCTTTCTTCAAGGACACGGCTTGTTGCCTTGAATGAACAGACAATCAAGGACAATTCAAGGTTTTTCAAAAGTATTGATGAGGTTCCGAGATATGCACTTTCAATGGGGGTTGGCACTATACTTGAAGCGAGAGAACTTCTATTCCTTGCAAACGGCGAGAAAAAGGCAGAGGTTGTGGCAAAGGCACTGGAAGGGCCTGTGACATCATCAATCACCGCTTCTGCCATACAACTTCATCAAAGGGTTACGGTTATACTTGATGAAGGTGCTGCAAGCAGATTAACAAGGGCTTCTTTTTATAAATTTGCTGCAGAGGCAGAAAAAAAGATAGGGATTGACCTTTTTTAAATACAGGGGTATGCTGAAGGGATTTGCTATGGGGATTAAAGAAAAATTTATTGAAAAGGCAAGAACAGCAGGTAAAAAGGTTGTGCTACCTGAAGGGACAGACGAAAGGATACAGAAGGCAGCAGAAGTATTGAGCAAAGAAGGTATTGCCAGGGTGGTGCTTGTAGGGAATAAAGACGAGATAACATCTCTTGCCTCTCAGAGAGGGATTGACTGCTCAAAGGTTGATATTATTGACCCTCTTTCCTATCCTGAACTCTCTGAACTGGTAAGGTTATATTCTGAAACGAGAAAGGTGAAAGAGAGCGTGGCGGAACGGATTTTAAGAAAAGAACTTGTATTTGGTGGGATGCTTCTTGCTGCAGGCAAGGTGGATGGGATGGTAGCAGGTGCTGCCAGCACTACTGCAAGTGTGATACAGGCATCTGCCCTCACTGTAGGATATGCCCCGGGAATATCCACCCCTTCCAGTTTTTTTATTATGGAGTTTCCTGATGGGAGGGTACTTTTTTATGCTGACTGTGCGGTAAATATAGACCCTTCAGCAAGGCAGTTGGCAGAGATTGCCCTTTCAACATCCCGTAGTTTCAGTAAGATAATGGGACAACAGCCAAAGACAGCAATGCTCTCCTTCTCCACCAGAGGTTCTGCTTCACATCCTTTTGTGGAGAAGGTTCAGCAGGCGGTCTCTCTTGCACGGGAGATGGCGGATGAAGGGATGTATATAGATGGTGAGTTTCAGGGAGATACTGCACTTGTTGAGGCAGTAGCAAAGAAAAAGATAAAGGAACCATCTCCTGTTGCAGGGCAGGCGAATGTCCTCATCTTCCCTGACCTTGATGCAGGTAATATCGCATATAAACTTACACAGTATCTTGCAGGTGCATCTGCCTTTGGTCCCATACTTCAGGGGTTTGCAAAGCCGGTAAGTGACCTTTCAAGGGGAGCAAAGGTAGAGGATATAGTGATAATAACAGCAATAGTGTGCTGTTTGACATAGATATTCCTTCTCCCCTTGGGGCTATCCCTTACCCATATCTCCTCCCCCTTGAGGGGGGAGGGTGCTGGTGCGAAGAATAATGAGCACCGTATAGCACAGAGGGCGAGTTGGTGAGCCCGTTGACCGAAGCCCGAAGGGCAAGA
>Ga0078972_1013541_pt1 | contig 13396 bp, 7 predicted proteins | sample YelNatPaOPGAMG01_FD_67568 | JGI IMG/M metagenome (GOLD analysis project Ga0078972, IMG submission 67568) | Hot spring thermophilic microbial communities from Obsidian Pool, Yellowstone National Park, USA - OP-RAMG-01 (SPADES assembly) (version 2) | ecosystem: Environmental > Aquatic > Thermal...
AAAGCAACCTTGCAAATAGGGAAAGGTGGAATAAGTGAGGGGATAATCGAAGAAATAAAAACTCAGTTGAAGAGACAGAATTTGATAAAAGTAAAGATTTTACAAAGTGCATTTTCAGATGAGTACGAGGATAGAGAACAGATTGGAAAGACGCTTGCAGAGCGAGCAGGTGCCGAACTTATAGAAATAAAGGGGAATACGATAGTACTTTCAAAGAAGGGGACAAAAAGTAAAGAAAGATGAAAAACAAAATTTAAGTGTGCCTTTTTGCCTTTTTGCAAAGTATTTATATTTGAGCCAGGATATATACAACTATGCTTCCTTACTTAATAAGAAAAGTGCAAAGGCATGGAATACCCCAAGTTGTAAGTTGCATAATTATCTTTATCCTACTTATTCCTTGCGTCCCTCATTTCATATGTGGAAATGGAATAGGTGAGAATGCAAAAGGGTCTAGGCAGGCAAGTTACCATACATACAACTCTTTTGTTTCGGAACTAAACGAACTTGCAACCGAATATCCCGAGTTAATTATGATACAGAATTTAACAACTACCTGGCTTGGAAGAACCGTGTGGGCTGCTAAGATTTCACATAATGTAGAAGTGAACGACCCTTTGAAAACTGAAGTTCTCATAATGGGTGCGCATCATGGAAATGAAAAGATATCCTTCGAAGTTGCTTTCTACATTTTGAAATTTCTATTGAACAACTATGCTACTAATTCAACTGTAAAAAAGATTGTGAACCTTTGCGAAATATGGTTTGTGCCCATGGTAAATCCCGATGGATATGAATTGAATAAACGAAAAAATGGTCGTGATGCTGCACTTGGTCCCCTATACGGTGTCGATTTGAATAGAAATTACAACGGCTCTCAAAATGGGGATCCGAATGGAACTTGGGGTGGAAGAGGCTCTTCGCATACTCCGACATCAAGCACATACTGCGGACCCGAACCATTTTCAGAACCCGAAACAAGGGCAATAAGAGATTTAGATTTGGCGCATAATTTTACTATTTCCTTGTCATATCATTCGAGCGGTGAAGAGGTATATTGGCCTTGGGGATATGCGAAATCAACAGAAGTAAACACGCCCGACCATGTAGAACAATCACAAATTGCGCAGGGTATTGCCTCAAGAATTGGATATACTCCAATGCAATCGGGTGATACATACTATAGCACAGGTGATTCTGATGATTATTTATATGGATACAATAGATATGTTACAAACGAAGGAATGTTTCCATTTACCATAGAACTTGCAACCATCCAAGAAGTCCCACCAGAACAGATTGCAGGCATCTGCGAACAGAATCTACCTGGTGCCATGTATGCGCTCGAAACAGCGTTAGTTCGCAACCCTGTTAGTGGACTTAAGGATGCGGGCGTTTCCAGATTAAGATTACAATCCTCTCCCATTGCAAATACCACGAACATAGTCTATGCGGATGTTACAAATTATGGTTCCGAGAACGAAAACATACCCCTAACGATAGAAATCAAAAACAAGACTAGCCAACACGAAATTCCACCTTACCTTTTTGTAAACACAACCTACCTTTCAGTCTCACCTGCAGAAACAAGAACGATTGCTTGGTTCTGGGATGTACCCGCCAGAGGGAACGTTTCCTATGTGATACATGTTTATACCACCCTTTTAGGAGATAGGCATAATTCAGACGACAGCATTTCAATTGAATGCTATGTGAAAGGAACATTTGCTCTTTCTTTGTGGTCTCAAAATAATCTGATATTCTCCAAGCCAGGGATGTCATCATCTATTCAATTTAAATTAAAAAACCTCGGAAATTGTTTTGACGAATATAGATTGGAATGCATAAATAACAAACCCTGGACTTCTTTAGATAGAAACTATGTAAAACTTGACTATATGACTGAGACGACAATCAACCTCACATATTCTATACCCTCAAGTGCACAATCAGGCGAGGAAGTGAACGCTACTATAATAGCAACCTCGTTAGGCGACAGTTCAAAGAATGCAAGCATTAACTTTAATATCAAAGTTATTATGAATCCGCCAGTTGTAGAAGCAGGCGCAAATGTATCTGCAAGTGTGTTCGAAGAACTATTCTTCGATGCCTCAAATTCTTCTGGGGGTGATTATTTTATAATCTCTTACAGATGGGATTTTGGCGACGGTTCGTATGCTTATGGTTTAGCAGTTTCACATACCTATTCCTTGCCTGGTATTTACCTTGCAGTTCTTACAATTACCTGCAACAATGGATTGAACATTTCAGATTCTTTATTCGTTAATGTTACGCAAGAATACGATGTTGGCTTGGAGATTTTTCCATCGAACGACAAACTCTCTATAATCCCTGGCGAATGTAAAGTTTTTAACATATCAATTCATAATTTAGGCAACGGCTTGGACGATTTTATCTTCGAGGCAAAGGTAATAGAGCAGAGTAGCGAACTTTATTGGCAAGTAGAGCCCACAAACCTCGAAGTAAGGTTAAATTCAAGCGAATATTACAATTTTTCATTCTTAATAAATGCACTAAAAAATATACCTTCAGGAGAGTATATGCGTTTACAAGTAAGCGTTTATTCAAAGAACGACACTACAAAATTGAAAAGTTACATTTTAGAGATAATCTCACCTGAGATTGAAAATATAACTTTTTCAAATCCTGGCATACTAACATCACAGCCTGGCGTTACAGTTACCGCAACTTTGCATGTTACTAACCTAGGTAATTCAGACGAGTATCTCCTATTATCTTCGGTACCTCAAGATGGTTGGCTATCTTCACTTACTAAAAATAGCATTTATGTAAGCGCAGGAAAAAGTAACAGTTTTGATATACTGATAACACCACCTGTGAATGCTCAGTCAGGGACTGAGGGAACAATTACCATATTATGTAAGTTGCAAGATTCTAACTTAACCTATGAGAAAATAGTAAAGGTTAAAGTTGAACAAGTGCATTCTCTAAAAGTTACATTAGCACAAGATGAGGGAAAGATTTTTATCAAAGGTCAAAAAGGAAAAGAGGTTTTGAAAGGGGTCATTATCGAGAATAAAGGAAATGGTAACGAAAATGTTCTCATCTCTTTTTCGCCAAAAAGGAATGATATTTCGATAGACAATTCTACCTTATCTCTTCAACCTTGGGAGAAAAAGAACGCAAATATGATTTTTAAACTTAGCGAAAATTGGAAGGGAACGCTTACTCTGAACGCAACTGCCTCATCGATAGGATATACCTTGACTATACCTGTAAATTTGGAAGTTCAGGAAGAGAAGAATCTTCGAAAAATATACTTAATCGCATTTGTAGTTGTTTTTCTTATCTTGATCGCAATATTTGTTTATATGTTCTACAAATTCCACAAGAGGAAAAAGAGAAAGGAAGAAGTGTAATGGCATTTTTAGAATCATTCTTGGCTGCATTCCTTGTTATTGCATTAGCAGAACTAGGAGACAAAACACAGATAATGACGATATCACTTGCATGCAGATATCCACGTTTACCAGTGCTTGTAGGAGTATTAAGTGGCTTGGCATTCCTTTCTGCTCTTGCTGTTGTTATAGGGGCAGTCTTGTTCCAATTTGTGCCAATTGTTTATGTGCGTAGTGCGGCTGCAATTGCATTCATTGCATTTGGGATTTGGACTTTCATAGAAAAAGAAGAAAAATTAGAAGATAAAGAATGTTCTTCATCTATTCAAGATGAAAAAAAGAGATTTCTAAAGATATTCTCGAAATGTTTCCTTATAATATCTTCGGCAGAATTTGGAGATAAAACTCAACTTTCTGTGATTGCGCTATCTGCATCCTTATCAGAGCCTTTGGCAATCTTCTTGGGGGCGGTATTTGCATTCTTTATAGTAAACGCCCCTGGCGTATTTCTTGGAAAAAAAATTGCTGAACTAATTCCCATAAAATATATAAAAATCGCCTCGGGTATCCTTTTTATATCCTTGGGAATATTCTTCATACTCGAAGTTCTTGGATTCTTTTAGGATTTTTACCTATATCGGAATCCGATATTTTATTAATAGAAAGGCTTATCAAGTCTGCATTTAATTCAATAATCATGCGTGCGTTCGGTTGCTTTGTTTGTGCTTTAGTCATTCTATCGATGTTCACATGTGCATTTTCTTATGCAGAAGAGAAAGAAAATAGAGGTTCCATTCCTATCTACATCGCATTTCATTGGCATATGCACCAGCCAATATATCAGCCGTACGAGAATGTATGCGATACCATGAGCACTGATTCTTCAATCAGAGATGTGTTCGACCAGAGGGTAGGTCCTTACACAACCTGGCCTGCAGATGCTGTTGAGAGCGGGATGAACGCCGGCTTGGAACATCTTGGTGCTCAGGTTTCATTTTCAGGTTCCTTAATTGAGAATTTAAATAACATAGAAACATGCGGCGAATGCTATGGTCATTTCTCAAATTGGGAATCAAGATACTATCAAGCAAGACATTGGAAAACATCTTTGGGAAATCCAAGGCTCGATTTTGTGGGTTTTGGATATCACCATCCTCTTATGGGACTAATAGATTATAACGATACTCGAAAACAGATTCAGGCACATAAGGCAATCATTCAGGCGATGTTTGGTAGCGATATCAATTTTTCAAAAGGATTTTTCCCACCCGAAAATGCATTTTCAGAACGCATGATACCTGCTCTTGTAGATGAAGGATTTGAATGGGTTCTTGTCGATAATATTCATTTTGAAAGAGCATGCAAAGGATATCCCTGGGCATCAGGTGGAAACTTGTATGAGCCTAATCCGTCAGAGCAAGTAAACGCAAATCCGAATGATTGGATACAACTTACAGATGTTTGGGCAGGGACAAAGATATCAGCAAGATGGGCACATCAGCCACATTATGCTCAATACGTTGACAATTCAGGCAGGGTATCAAAAATAATAGTTGTTCCTGCATCTCGGTATCTTGGAAATGAAGATGGCAGAGGTGGTTTCGGTGCTTTGCAGTATGAAAAAGTTCTTTCTCAACTTGAGCCTTACAATACAGACCCGAAACATCCAATACTCGTTGTTCTTGCTCACGATGGTGATAACTACGGCGGAGGTTCTGAAGGATATTATCATGGAAACTTCAATGCATTTATCGATTGGTGCAAGGCAAATCCAACAAGATTTGTTCCAACAACGGTGCAGGATTATCTAGACCTCTTTCCGCCTGATGAAGATGATATCATACATGTGGAAGATGGGGGCTGGTCAGGTGCAGATAATGGCGACCCTGAGTTTAAGAAATGGAATGGCGACCCCGTAAATGGATACAGCCCTGATAGAAATTCTTGGGCTGTGGTAACTGCTGCTAAGAATTGGATATTTACTGCAGATGCCCAGCAACCTGGAAATACAAATACACAACTCGGTTGGAAACATCTACTTAATGCAGAAACAAGTTGTTATTGGTATTGGGATGGGCAATCGAATTGGGATTCCAAGCCTACAATGGCAAGCAACTCTGCAGTTACCGCAGTGCAAACTGTTGTGAACAAAAAGAACGATGCCATACCTCCTACTATATTTTTACCACAACGTGAACCCTATAATCCAGGTTATAAAGAATGGGGTATAGAACAACCAAAGACATTCAAAGTTTGGAGTTTCGTTTATGACCTAAACGAAGTCTCATCTGTGAATTTAGAATACAGAATAGATGGAGGTCCTTGGCAATCTATTTCCATGAATGCAAATGATTTTCCATCTCAAACAAATCCATTGCCTATTTACAAAGCAAAAGAATACAACGCAACTATATCATGCGATGCCCTTCCGCAAGCATGTATAGAATACAGAGTTAAAGCAATAGATAGCAAGGGGAATGTAGCATATTCGGCAACTCAACATGTAGGGGGAGATTCTTGGTTCAAACCCTCTCCTATAACCTTCCAAGATGTTTATCATACTTCTGTATCTTCAGGTAGTGCGGTAAATATATATGCGTCCATTTTATCGAATGTAGGGAATATATCTAAGGCAGAATTACATTATTCTGTATCCGGAGAAGCAGAACAGACTATACAGATGAATTTCCAAGGTATCTGGCTTGGGATTATTCCTGCAAGTTATATCACCATGGGTGCGCTAATCTCGTACTATATCACTGCTGAGGATACCGAAGGGAACACAGCCCGTTCGCAAACATATACTTTTTCAGTCCCACATCCTATAAGAATTTTCAATGTAACATATAGCATGCCAATAATCGGTTCTCCTCTTGAAATAAGAGCAAATATAGAAACTACCGCAGGCTCGATTGTAGAAACACAGATTAATTATACTGCATCTTCTAATTCTTATTCTTATGTGCAAATGGCATATTCGAACGGTCAGTATGTCGGCTATATACCAGGGAACGAGATTAAAGAGGGTTTGGTTCAATTCCATATCTATGCATCAGATTCTGCAGGAAATAGAAGGGAAAGTAGAACATATTCAGTTGCAATAGGAGGTGCATATTACAAACCAAGCCTAGATGGAAATAACGATTTCCCAGAGAGCGCAAAAAAATACACTAACTCTGGCACATCTACCACGGATATAGTTGGAGTTTGGATTTGTAACGACGATGATTTTCTTTACATGGGAATAGAATTGGGGTCTGACCTCAAGGCAAATACCACACAGGATTTTGTAGGGGTTTATTTTGAGGATTATTCAAGTCCAAATGCAACCTCGGTTAGATACGGCAATAGTTTACAAACAGGCGTTAGGCTTGAAGTAGGCTGGTGGGACGTGAATTCGTTCTACTGTGAACATACATATTCGGGTTCAACCTGGGCTTGGGTGAAGAACGTAAACTCAATTTCATACAATGGAGCAAATAGGTTTCTTGAGTTGAAAATTCAAAGAGTGGAAGATACGCATGCAGGTTGGAACAATGGAAGGACTATAGGATTGTATGTTGCTACTGCAAGGGAAGCAGGGAGTTGGTTTGCAGGTTCTGTTTCAAGTCGTTTAACATACACATTTGCAACTAATAGTTCGGTTGTCATAGAAGACCCTGTGCATACAAACGAACAACCTGTCGTAACAATCATCTCGCCTGAAAATGGCACGAAATGTTCGGGGATGGTCATTGTTGATGGCACGGCATACGATTCTGATGGTTACATAAGGTATGTTAATCTTACTTTCTCATCTTTAAAATTCACGATAGAGAACGAAACGAATTGGAGTTTCATAATAAATGTTTCGAGTTTTAAAAACGGTAATTACCCTCTCGATGTGTTCGTAACAGATAACGAGGGTGCAAATGCTTTTGCACGTATCTGGTTAATAGTAGATAACAGCCTACCGCCGACTGTTATTACTCCCTATTGTGCTATTAACCATCCGACAAATGATCAAAAATTAAAAGGTATAATAGAGATAATGGGAAATGCAACTCTATTCGGGACCATGAGGGTATATGTAAAAATAGAGAATGGGGCTTGGAATATAGCAAACGGCACTTCTTCTTGGAGATATGTATGGAATGCAACTGCCTACCCTGAAGGAGAATATACAATCTATGCAAAGGCATCTGATGGAGTCATAGAATCGAAAGTTGCAAAAGTCAAAGTTATTCTCTCCTATACAGATAAAAATACCATTCAAAAAGAAATAGATAATCAGTTTAGCATGGAGATTATTTTGATTGCGATATTAGTTGGTTTGGTATGCGTGCTTATGGTAGGACTTCTCCTCCGGCATGCAAAATTTAAAAATAAAAGAAACAAAAAGGAAAAGGATAACAAAAATGGGAATGAAAAATAAAAGATAAAACTCCCAAATCTAAAAGGAGAATTGCTAAGGTTTGTAGATAGACTATTATACGAAAGTTAAGAGATAGACTATTGTATTTAAGATAAACTATTATATGAAAGTAATGTAGTAAGGGTTTAGGTATTAAGCAGAGTAGGTGGGTGGGGCGGGGGGGTCGGGCATTGCGTGCCAGATATTTTGATAATTGGTATTTTTCATACTTACTTTTCAACGTTGCAAATGCTCTTATCTCACCCCTTGAAGTATTATACTGTAGAGCAGAGTTTAATGCGAGCATGGGCGAAATAGGACTCTTGACTGCTTCTTATTATATCACTCTAGTTCCGGCAACTTTTTTGTGGGGCGTACTACTCGATAAAATTGGAAGAAGAAGGGAGATAGTTGCAGGCATGCTCTTTTTTGTAAGTATATGTCTTTATCTAGTTGCCTTAGCAGATTCTGTTTTAAAGTTCGTAATTATAAATTTGCTTGCGGGCTTGGGTATCGCCGGCTTAGGACCTTCCGCCACCTTAATTATTGTGGAACAGAATGAACCTAAAATGTGGACCAATAAGATTTCTACATTTAATTTTGTTGCGAGTATTGGAACAGTGCTAGGTATGATTTCGGCATCTATATTTCTCATTTCTACATCCGTAGTAGTGAACTCAGTAGAAAATGTCAATTTTTTATTCCAGTTTACATCCGGCTTGACTTTTTTAGGTTCTGTTCTTGCGTTTGTTTTCATTCGCAATGACATTAAAAATATGAAGAGAAGGTATCCAGAGTTTGTTATAATCTTATATGATAGGGTGGTTGAAAAGAGAAGATATTTGCCATTCATGCTTTATCATCTCATATATGGCGAACACGTACATCGAATAGGTGTTTCTAAAAAAGAAAGATTACCTTCAAATTTATTAATGTTCTACTTCGGCATTTTAACATTGTATATCGGCTTTGCTGCTTTTCATGCCTTGCTACCAATCTACCTTAATGAGCAAATTTCCCTTAGCCAAGGGAGCGTATTTATTGTCTATTCTGCAAATGCTATTGCTACGCTTATTTCTTATAAGATTGCAGGTATTTTGATAATGAAACACGGCGGTAAGGCTTGGATGATTTCCGCAAATGTAGTGCGCGGGCTTGTCTATTTAATTATGGGATTTGAGGCAATTATCACATCCATATTTGCTTTTAACGTCTTCGAAGTAACCACACTCTATGCGTTATCCGGTGTTTTCTGGGCTTTTGTTTCAATTTCAGGCTCGACAATTGTAAATTCACTTTCACCTTCGAAAATAAGAGGCAAAGCAGTGGGAATTTTTGGCGCTGTTATAGGTCTTGGGAACTTGACTGGCAGTTTCTTAGGAGGTTTACTTGCAGATAGGCTTGGAATTTTGGGTATTTTCCAATTTAGCGCGTTTCTTATATTCGTTGGAATCTTTATTGTTTGGTTTGCCGTGCCGGGGAGAGAAGACGCGGTATTCGAAAAACTCGAAAAAGAAAATGCTGTTGCGTTTATCGATTTTTAATCGTTTAGTGATACATTTGCTAACAATTTAGCAAATATACTACCTAGTGTTAATATCTACTTAAAGAGGTTGTAAATAAAGAATTAGTAAAGATGTAGATTTTTAGGAAGACTTTTGATTAGAACAAAAAAGAATGGCAAATTTTATCATTGAGGTTGTAGTTCAGATTTTCATGAACATTTCACCATTGCGTGGATTCAGAGAATTCTATCCTGAACAGATGAAAGCAAGAAGAGAAGTATTTGACAAACTCATTTCAGTTGTGCGAGCATTCGGATTTCGTGAAACAGATGCACCCTCGCTAGAATCGCTTGACATATTCAAACTAAAATCAGGTGAAGGTATAGTCGAAGAAACTTTCTCATTTGTCGACAAAGGTGGAAGAGAAGTTACGTTAATCCCGGAACTTACGCCTGCGGTTGCTAGAATGGTAAGTCAGCAGAAAAATCTCGTAAAACCAGTTAAATGGTATTCTTTCCCGAAGTTATGGAGATACGAAGAGCCGCAATCCGGAAGATTAAGAGAATTTTATCAATTGAACATAGACATACTTGGAGTGCCTAGCGTAATTGCAGATGCAGAATGTATTGCGGTTGCAGTAAGAATGCTCCAAGCCCTGGGATTAAAAGATGAATTTGTAATTCGGATTTCAGACAGAAGATTACTGCAAGGAATCCTTACACATTTCGGCGTAAAAAATATAGATGAGGCATATAGAGCAATCGATAAAAAGGATAAAATTCCGCACGAGGAGTTTCTAAAGATGTTAAAGAATTCAGGCTTGGAAAATTCAGGCTTGGAGAGTGGAGGCTTGGAAAATGATAAAATCGAAGATTTAGTTAACATCTTAGCAATCAAGGGCTCTTTTGCAAACAAGGTAATGGAATTATCAAAAATAATTCCTGCCTCTGAATCGCTTGGTAGTGTAATCGATTGGTTAAAGGAACTTGCAATCTATCTTGAAAAATACGGCGTGGAAAAATCATGTATCCTTGATTTATCGATTGTAAGAGGGATTGCATATTACACAGGGACTGTATTCGAATGTTACGATGCAAAAGGCGAACTTCGGGCAATGTTCGGTGGCGGAAGATACGATAATCTTGTAGAATTGTTTGGCGGCGAGCCTACGCCTGCAGTCGGTTTTGCAATGGGGGATGCAGTCCTCGAACTTCTTTTGAGAAGAGCAAACTTATGGCCTAAGGAAAAGTTGTATACTGACTATTTCGTTGCTTATACAGATAAGAAATTCCTTGACCTTGCGATAAAAATCGTAACAGAATTAAGAAAAAAAGGATACGTTACAGAATATGACCTTCTTGCACGCTCGTTTGCAAAACAGATGAAATATGCAAATCATCTTGGAAGTAAAACAACTCTTATTCTAGGCGAAGAAGAGGTTGCAAAGGGAAAAGTCGTAAAAAAAGATATGGAAACAGGAAAACAGGAAGTCGTAGATATGTCGGAGTTCTTAAATTGAATGCAGATTTTTATTCGATTATTTTTATTCAATTATTGCATCGACCTTTACCTTGTCTAAATATTCTTTTCTTATTATTCCATCGATGTAACTTTCAGATTCTATCGCTTTATGCTTCACCTTCAAAATAGGACCGTAAACGTCACTACCAAATAAATCAAATGGCGAATTGAGAACTTTATTTATCACCTCGTCGTCCCAGACAAGAACTTTGCCCAAAGGTTCATGATTGCTTTTTACCACCTTCTGAAATGCATTTTTAAGCATGGTCCATTCTTCGCGCGAAACGTGATTCCCCCAAACAACAAAACTACCATCAGATGCAGGACGCCATTTATTTCCATCAAAATAGTTGTTGTATCCATACATATAGACTTCACCTAAAGTATGGGCTATTGGACATTTCCAACCTTCCACTCTATCGCCAATTTCCGCAGTAAAAAAGACCTTAGTTTTGTTATCTACAAATGCTTTAGTTGCACGCAATTCAAACAAGTTAGTTGATATGTCTTTGTTTACCATTTCGAATTTTAAAGGTCCCCAAGCATAATCGTAAGTTTGGAATATCAAGTAATCGAGCCCTGCTTCTGCTATTGCTCTATAATCAACTCCATGAAGTAAAGCTATTATGGGTCCGTAATTCATGGTATTGTATGCAGACAACTTTCCGCCTAATTCATGCACACCCTTTGCAATATACCTATAAAATTCAGTCCAGGAATCGACATTGAATTTCAACCATTCGTTCCAATGTATATTCCATATCTCGCGTGCTTTCACGGTTGCAAATCCTGCTTCTTTGATTGCACAATTTTCATGTGGTTTGTAGTATTTTGAATTTACAAATTCCTCAAGCCAGTTTTCAGAATAGTCAAAGAACTTTAATCCTCTTTTGTCGTCTCCGAACTCACGAAATCCCATACCTCCATCGCCTATGAAAAGACCATCGAAATCAAATTCTTCTTTGATTTTTCTATACTGAGAAAGAGCATATTCGTAGAATCTTTGCCCTTCGTCTATGCCATAGTCCTCATCACGACGCATTTTTTTTAGCGGATTAATATCCGCAGAACGGGCAATGTTATCTTTCCACAAAGAACCCGTAGAACGCATCATAAGCAATTCAGGATGCCTGTCATCAACCCATTGACATTCATGTATCCAAAACCCTAATTGAACTGATATTCCATAAAGATGAAGAAATTTAACAAGTCTTTTCAAATCAGTACTACGCCAAGTATGCATATTAGGTCCATGTCTGTTCAAAGGTACAGTCTCTTCTTTTCCTGTGTAGGTCAAATAGAAATCAGGTCTTCTGTCTTCCATTATACATATCCAATCAAGTAGCCTTTTTGAGTTCTGAATGAATGCTTTTACACCGCAATCCGGCTTGGTTGGGTCAAAGGCACCAAGGTCCATACATGCAGAAATCTCAGTTCCATCAATCATTATGAATGAAAAGATGATTTTCGATTTATTACAATTTGGCGTGGAAAATATGGCTTTATCCAGATTTAACCCATTTTCGAAATTAACCTATTTTCAAAAACCTTTATGCCAATCTGGATTTGGAAAATGCTAAAAAGTGCTAGAAAAGAAATGAAGTTAAGAAATGAAGTTAAAAAATAGAGTTAAAAATTAAAGAGGAAAAAAGAGGCTAGATAAGCATGGTAGATTCTTTTATTGGTCTGAGCACAGTTTTAACTTCGCAGTCTTGTATCTGATAGTTTAGGAAAAGGTCGTTCTCCATGAATTTAGATAGTTCTTTTCCGTTTTCAAAGTATCCTTTTGCAACTATGCTATGAGAACCTGTCGTCTGATATATGTTGGTAAGACATTCGATTTTCATAAGTCTTCCCATAGATTCCATTATCTTATTAGGCTGCATCTTGATTAGAAAAATCACTGCGAGTTCTTTTCCTATTTTTTCAGGGTCGACTATGCATGAGTATCCTTTTATGCACCCTGCAGCCTCTAACTTTTCTAACCTATATCTTACGCCGTTCTCTGATAAGTGCGTTTCTCGCGCAATTTCAGATACAGGGATTCTTGCATTTTTCTGCAGCATTCTTAAGATGTTCGTGTCTATTTTACTTAACATATTTTCCACCCCTCTTTTTTCCTTTTTCCAATGCAAGATAAACTTATATAAATATGCCAATTGAAAAATCGTTTTCCTAATCCTTCTCCGCCTGTTATTAGGCTTTTTTTCAATGAAATTAAGAAGATGCAAAAAACCAAGTTGTCCATGGTTGTGTATATAAACAGAATTGCGTTCTAATCGGAAAGAACAGAAAGATTAGTAAATGATTTATATCATGCAATCAATTTTAAGATAGGTGTGCCTTTGCCTCGAAAAGGGATAAAAGCAGTAGTTTCAGGACGCGTGCAAATGGTCGGATATAGAGCATTCGTATCAAGGAACGCATCTGCCTTAGACCTTACGGGATACGTGCAGAATTTAGACGATGGTACCGTGGAAGTAGTTGCAGAAGGTGAGAAAGAAAACCTCGAAAAATTGATTTCATTTCTTTGGAAGGGACCAAGGATGGCTAGAATAGAAGATGTTAAAGTTGAATGGAAAGATGCAACTGGAAAT
>Ga0078972_1013544_pt1 | contig 13395 bp, 10 predicted proteins | sample YelNatPaOPGAMG01_FD_67568 | JGI IMG/M metagenome (GOLD analysis project Ga0078972, IMG submission 67568) | Hot spring thermophilic microbial communities from Obsidian Pool, Yellowstone National Park, USA - OP-RAMG-01 (SPADES assembly) (version 2) | ecosystem: Environmental > Aquatic > Thermal...
ATCTTCAGCATAGCTTTTCCCAGTGCTACACGATCAGGTATTTTGGTGAACTCTGCGATGGATATTGCCTCCTCAATAGCGGCTTTTGATTTCTGGTAATCTAGATTTTCCAGGTAAAAAATGCTCAAAAATCTGTTGAATAGATATGCAAGATTTTTATCCTTTGATATGGAGACAAGTTTTATGGCCTGAGGTATATGATTCTGGCATAATTCCCTCTCCCCGATCATATGATAAATCTCTGTTATATTATACATAGCATATGCCCTGGATGTTATGTTTCCCGTTATATACGAATTTTCTATTAGCTCCCTGAGCATTTCTATTGATTCTTTGAATTCACCCTTAAAACTTTTCAGTATGGCCATATTGTTAAGGTTTCTTGACGTCTGGTCCCATTTTCTCAGCTTCTTGTTTATTTTGATTGATTTATTGTAAAATGAAAGGGCATCATCGAGATTGAATTTCTCAATGGCAAGATTGCCCATAACATTGTATGCCATTGCCATTGTACCCTGATCTTTCTGTTCTGTTGCTATTTTCAAGGCCTCCTCTGCTGCTTTCTCCGCCTCGTTGTGCTTTCTTGTCCTGTAAAATGTTTCAGCCTTCGATACCAGAATCCTGGATCTGTCCCTGTCAGAGAGAGATTTCTCCTTCAGCAGAGTATCCGCAATAGCCAGTGATTCATCATTTCTGCCAAGTCTTGAGTAAATGTTTGAAAGAAATATCCGTGGTTTTATATCTTCTTCTGTCAGTGTTATGTTCCCGTAACATGTAAGTGCTTCGTCATATTTTCCTGAAATATAGTACGATTCACATATAAGCCGGTCGATGATCATGTTCAAGTTGTCATCGAATCGCCCTTTGATCTCTGTGAGAAATTCAAGAAGGTAATCCTGTGAACTGGAATCTGCAACTATTTCTTTCCATGTTTTTTCAAGGATTGATGCTATTTTAGCATAATCCTTCATAAGAAGGAGTACACGCAACCTTGTCAGGATAGGAAGTTCCTGGAACTGTTCTGTTTCAGATATCTTGGGTGAAAGATTTTTTCCTCTTACCTTTGGCACGTTTTCTATTATGAAATCACTTACCTTGTTTGAGCTTATGCTGAAGTTATGGCCATCTTTCAGTACAATCCCCGCTTTTTCTGCCTTTTCCATGTATTTCTCTGCTGATTCCTCCTTCATGGATAACATTTTAGCCAGAAAGCGAAAAGTAACCTCCTCACCTATGACAGCAAGAACAAGGGTAAGCTGAAGTTCATTGTCGTTAAGGGAATTAAGAAACCTGGTGTAATACATCTCTATTGTTGGAGGTATTGGAAAGAAACGGTATGTTACCTCTTCAAGTTCCCTATTGCTGTTGATAATCCCCTCCTCCTCGTAATAGGAAAGTGCGTATGTAAGAGATTGAATATTTCCGTTTACAAGACGGTAAAGTTCAATCATGAAACTTTCCGGAAGTTTGTATTTTCCGTGCTTAAGAACAAAATTAAAGTCATCTATCCCTACCTTCTGGAGCACAATGATCTTCAGGTAATCCTCAGACCCTATTACATCAAGGAAGCGCTGCGAGCTGGTTCTTATCCTGTCAATATTTGTCTCAAAAGAACCTATAAGTTTGAAATTTGCCCTTTTTGTCATTCTGGAGAGGAAGAGGAACAGATTTTTAGATGATTCGTTCATGTTTTCTATTCCGTCAACAATTATGAGAATTTTTCTTCCTTTGCTATTTTCAAAAAGACTGTAAAAAGAATCGATTATCTCGTTCATTGTCCTTCTCTTAAATGTCTTCTCTATCTGGTTCACTATTTCGTTGAATGCCTGATATTTAATTATTTCACTCTGGGAATATGTCCTTGCCCGGTATACTTCAAAACCTTCTGCCTTCCCTGCTTCATTGATCATATTAAGGAGAACGTTCCTTCCTGAACCTTCTGTACCGTATAGTACAAAACATTCTCCTGATTCCGGATCATTAACTAGTGAGGACCTGACGTATTTAAGGGAATTGACAAGAGAGAGAACTTTTTCCATTAGCATGCCAAATATCGTATACAATAGATAAGGGTTTTTGTATAAGTTGTCTGCATGGAACAGTTTTCGCTCAGGTTCCAATCTTTACTCTTCTGCCTGATTCCGTCAACTTCCATCTTCCAAACTCTTCCATATTATTCAAAGTATTGAGATCAAAAACTGGGCCGTCCCTGCAAAGCTGGAAACCGGAAATGGAGCATGAGTCACACACACCTATTCCGCATTTCATAAGCCTCTCAAGAGAGAACTCTGCTTTGCAACCCTTATCCCTAATATATTGGAAAACAGTGTTAAGCATCATTTCCGGACCGCATACATAGATCATGTCGAATTTGTTAAGATCCATCTCCTTCAGTGCATCTACCGGGTACCCCTTTTTCCCGGCTGTACCGTCATCCGTCATTATTACGGCTTTCCCTGGACTGAAAAGTGATGGGAAAAGTATTTCACTTTTATTTCTGGCAGATATGACCCCATAGGAATCCATGTCAATGAGCGGCCTCAATGAAGCCATTCCCGATCCTCCACCTATGATAAGCTTTTTTCCGTGTGATTGGACAAATGGCTTTCCATATGGTCCCCTAAAAAATATGTATTCGTCCTTTTTTGTCTTTATTATTGCTTCTGTTGTGGGCCCATAACTCTTGATCGTAATGCCTTTTTCACCATCGGTGTGCGATAGTGACATGGGTACTTCACCCACGCCAGGTGCCCATACCATTATGAACTGGCCGGGGAGTACTTTCTGATCCCACTTGAAGAAAAGCGTGACCACTGTTGGTGTCTGCCTCTCTATCCTTGTGACCCTTGATTTGATCATCACAGGGCAACACCAACCATCTCTTCAACTGTTTCAAATTTTTCAGCTTTCATGTAATTCCTTAAATCATCACTTATTCTGTTGAAGACATCCTTCCCTTCGGTATAGAGAGCAGTACCTATCTGAACAGCAGATGAACCTGCCATGATATATTCCAGGGCATCTGTACAATCTGAAATCCCACCTACGCCGATTACAGTCTTTCCGGTCTCTTTCTTGACCTCGTAAACATATCTGACGCCCACCGGTTTTATGGACCTTCCAGAAAGTCCACCGTATGTATTTGTGAGTATGGGTTTCCTGGCATATATGTCAATTGCCATGCCTCTTACAGTATTTATTAGAACCAGCGCATCGGCCCTGTCGGCTGCCTTTGCGATCTCCACTATATCCGTTACATTTGGACTCAGTTTGGCAAACACGGGTATCTTTATTTTTTCCTTCAGTTCTTTTACTATATCCTCTACAAGATCAGGATCACTTCCAACCTCAGAACCGAATCCTTTTACATGGGGGCAGGAGAGATTAAGTTCAATGGCTTTTGCACCATATGTTTCCATCTTTTTTGCAAGGTGCAGAAATTCTTCTGTGTTTGATCCAAAAATTGATCCAATAACCGGCTTTCCAGCTTTCAATGCGATTTTAACTTCTTCCCCAAAATTTTCAATTCCGGGGTTCGGAAGACCAACAGCGTTGAGGAGACCTCCATTAACCTCTGCCACCACAGGTGGCCTGTAACCTGTGCGTTCCTCCATACCTATTGATTTGGTTACCACAGCACCGGCACCGTGATCCAGGATGCTTTTCATGGTATACCCGTTTTCATCCAGTATACCTGAAGCAAGAATTAGCGGGTTGTCAAGTTTCAACCCTTTTATATTAACAGAAATATCTACCATTGGATAAACCTGTGAGGTTAATTTCTGGTCAATATCTAAACCTTTGCTGGACAGATTTGGATTTATGAGGTTATTTTCTTCTGTTTTCATTGGCCCTGAAAATCAAGGCTTTCCATGAATCTGTCCTCGGGAAAATTCCTGAGGATTATTTCACGTGGCAATCCCAGGCTGGGACCGTACGTATATATCTTTTTGTAAGGGTACATAACATTTCGCCTGGTAAGAAACATGTTTCCACCAAGGCTTGAAAAAATGGCAAACTTGTCCATATCGAACATTACCAGATTCTCTGTTATCTCTATGAACGATGAAATATCACTATCCCGAATACGCCCCCCGAGAACAACGTTTTCACATCCTGAAATCATTGAATCTATAAGATCCCCCTGTCTCCTTGGGAAGTTCATAACAGTTATCTGGAAGAATTTCGAAAATTCAGTATAAAGCTTGAAATTGTATTTTCCTTCTTTAATGGCATCGAAATCCACAATGAAGAGTTCATCTGAATCATCTTTGAGAAGCTCTTTCACATTGGAGTAGCCTTCTATCCTTCTTGAGGAGACGGACACTGTATTTATTTCCAATGAATGAGCAATTACGTGCAATATTAAACAGTTTTCCCTGACGGACTTGATAAAGAAACAGAGTAAAATGCCAGAATCATCCACTTTTGTGTTGATAAAATAGATTTACAGTGATCTTCCAGTCGAATGAAACATCTAAAATACCTGGAGGAAGTCTCTGAAGCGTTGATAGAGGACACATATGGTATGGAATTATCCCGATAAAATCTAAGCATCCCTTAGTTTATAGGAATAATAAGTTCCAAAGGTTGATGTTAACACAGTTAATGGGTATCGTAGCCTGAAAGTAAAGTATAAATAATGTACCTTAATTTTAAAATATGCAAGAAATAATGGGTTCCGTAGACAACGCATGGACATATGATAAAAGGACAAAAGTCTGCCATCTTGTTTTCATGAAGAATTCAATGGTAGAATGCCAGTTAGTCAACCGGAAAGAACTGTCAAATGAACTGAAAGATTACATTAAGTCAGATCCCTTGACCGAAAAGAATGAAAATAAGGAAAGGGATTACAAATTGGCTTCAGGAAGCAGGCAAGAACACAAAAAGATAATTGAGGAGGCCGAGGCAATGGGCATGGATATGGAGAAATCTCTTGACAGTGATATGGAAAAGGATCCGGATTTATTCCAGGTTCATCCATATGAAGACATAAAGAAAGTTTCTCTGGTTCTTGGCCAAAGTGGAAATTCACCAAAACTTACAATAGAAACAAATAGTAAACCACTTGAATACAGACTTATGCATAACAGCTATGAAGGCGATGCAAAGCTTGACGAAGTTGCCCTGAGTAAATACAAATCTGTGCTGAAAAAGGTCTTCGTGGAAAAATTTGAAATGGATTAGCTATATGAATTGACGGCCGGTTTCAATTCTTAAACATACCAATTGAGACTTAGTGACATTCCAGAATTAAATTTAGCACACATTGGATTAACAGTAAAGCCTATTAAGCACTTACAGCAGAAAAATACCTCTTATTGGAAATGAACAGAATAGTATAATTAATTAATAGAAATCCTTATATTTGAGTTTTTGTTATTTAAATATGTTTGAGGCTTCCAGAACCTATATGTTTCATATGGACCGGCTTCTGGTCCCTATGGCAAAAGGATACAGATCAAGAAGGGTTCTCGATATTGCTTTCAGCCTCTCGGAAATTTATCATTCGGAAATTACAGCTCTGACCGTAAAGGATGAAAGCAGGGAGCTTACATGGAGCGACAAAGTTCATCTTGTTACTGATGCATATGAAGAGGGGAAAGATCGTAATATAAAGGTTATTCCCCGTGTCAAAACATATAAAACCATTAAGGAGGGAATTGTACTGGAGGCAAATACACATAATTATGACGCAATGCTGGTTGCAGTTCATAAGAGATCGCCCCTATCTGCCTCCGTATTTGGTGGAATTGGCGATTATATTCTGAAAAACTCCAAAATTCCCAGCGCAATTATGAGCATCAAGGACTCGAATTTTCCCTACAGGAAGATAATGGTTCCGCTGTCTGAGCAGGTCAACACCAGAACAGCAGTCTCCTTTGCCCTTCATCTCAAGAAGGCCACAAAATCAAAACTTGTCTTTGTAGATCTTAGAAAATATGATAAAAAAGTTACCCATGGGTTCAATATGCTTTTGGAGAATCTGGGCCAGATCTCTCAGATCTACGGTGATGAAATAGAGGTCATGAGGAGCGGTTCTTCTACTTCAATCAGGGAGGAAGTTAATTTGTTATCATCAAAATTATCACCTGATGCAGTGATTCTTGGTGTTACAAAGGTAGGGAACAGCGTACGCCTTAACTCAAATATCAAATCAATAATAAAAGAGGGGATGTGCGACCAGATTCTAGTTAAGAAATGACTGCGATATAACGCCGTTGCCGATCATAAAATTAATTATGGCAAAATTGAGGCTTACCACACTCACCTCATAACTTCCGAATACTGGAAAATTCTGAAATTTATAAGAACTTATTGTATTGTTCAGGAATGCAGAAATTGACAGGTTTGAAATGTCAATATTGCTTTTTACGGCAAGATCATGAATACTGGCCGCTATCCTCGGAACCTGTATTATTGCACCCTGTAGTGGAATGTCCGGGTCAAGTCCGGATCCGGAATATGATACCATGGCGTAAGGAATCTGTGATGCATTTATGGTCGGATTGTCTTTGAGAAACTGTTGAATCAGTGCTTCAGTCTGGTTCAGAAGAGCTGGATTTCCAAGGGAGTAGCTGGTGCTTCCCGATTCCGATAGATTGTAGTCTATTGCCGATGGTCTGGGCTGGAAGAAGAACGAATTGTTGAAAGCTCTTGCAAGCATCGCTGAATCGTAGACAGTTCCGTTGATTTCAACCGGTTCTCCGTCAGACTGCCATGGAAGAGCTTTATCCGTAATCACTGCCGTGACTGTGGGAAAAACGAATCCAAGGAGGAACAGAAATACCAGCGCAAATACCGCACTTTTCCAGACAAATCTGTACCTGTGGCCTTTTTTTACCATTTCACACCTCCTGCACTCAATATAATGTAAATAATCTTTATGGCAATAAAGGGAAGAACCACTCCACCAAACCCATAAATTAGAAGATTTCTCTTAAGAAGGCTGTTAAGGGAGGATGGTCTGAATCTCACGCCTCTAAGGGCCAGCGGTATAAGGAACGGAATAACAATTGTGTTGAATATTAAGGCTGAAGTTATTGCAAGTATTGGATTCTGCAGATCCAGAATATTTATGAATGCCAGCTGTGGCACGAAGAAGAACATTGCAGGTATTATGACAAAGTATTTTGAGAGATCATTCGCAATACTGAAAGTTGTCAGGGCACCCCTGGTAATTAGTATCTGCTTGCCTATGAATATTACATCCATTAGTTTTGTGGGGTCGCTGTCAAGGTCAATCATGTTTGCAGCCTCCTTTGCTGACTGGGTGCCGTTGTTCATAGCCAGTCCAACATCAGCCTTTGAGAGTGCCGGAGCATCGTTTGTTCCGTCTCCCACCATGGCAACCATCCTCTGTTTTCCCTTCTCCTTAATGACCACCTCATACTTGTCCATGGGTGTGCTGTTGGCTATATATTCATCAATCCCGCTTTCTCCTGCTATGTATGCCGCAGTTACCTCATCATCACCTGTACACATTATGGTTTTGATGTTCATCGACTTCAGGCTGCTGAGCCTCTCTCTGATTCCAGGTTTAAGTATATCATTGAGTTCAATAACGCCAGCGAATTTACCATTGCTTACAACAGGTAATGCAGTTCCTCCTCTGGAGGATATCTCTTTGCACAGTGCCTCTATGAAAGTGTCCTGAAGGTTATACCTGCTCTTAAGGGTCTTCAGTGCCCCCTTGACCACGTAATCGTCCCCTTTGAATATGCCTGAATATCTGGTTTCTGCAGAGAAAGGTTCAAATCTGTACCCCTCAAGTTTTTCAGGAAGATCCGGATTCTCACGTTTTGCCAGCTTGACAATTGACATTCCCTCCTTTGTCTGGTCCTGGAGCGAGGACAGCAGGCACATTTTCTGGAAGTCCTCATATTTGACTCCGGAATTGGGATAGAATTTTGTGGCCTCTCTCTCCCCCATTGTCACAGTTCCTGTCTTGTCAAGTATTATTGTGTCAATATCCCCGGCATTCTCCACTGCCCTTCCGCTCTTGGCTATTATGTTGAATTCGGAGACCTTGTTTATGGCTGCCACACCTATGGCAGGCAGAAGCCCGCCTATGGTGGTTGGGATCAGAGCTATGAGAAGGACGATGATTATCATCACATCGATTGGATTCAGGAAGAAATATCCCATTGAGAATATGAGAGCAGCAACTATTACAAATACCAGAGTTATGCCTGAAAGGAAAGTTGTAAGGGCAATCTCATTTGGGGTCTTCTCACGCCTGGCAGATCCAACAATTTCTATCATCTTGTCAATGAATGTTTCCCCAGGATTTGATGTGACACGGATAACTATATGATCAGTAACAAGTGTTGTTGTTGCAGTAACGCTGTCACCAAGAACTTTCAGAGACGGCCTAGATTCACCTGTAATGTTTGATTCATTCACATAGCCTGACCCTTCTATTATCTCTCCATCCATGGGGATTGCCTCGTTCTTGTTCACCACAACAACGTCATCCTTTCTAAGATCCGAAGAGCTAACATCCACCAAAGTTTCACCTTTTTTAAGGTGGGCTACTGTCTCCTTCTTGAATTTCTGGAGGGAGGAGGCTATTGCCTGGCTTTTGCCCTCTGATATTGCCCATGATAAGTTTGAGAAGAACACGGTAAGGAAGAGGAGAATAACCACTGAGATGTAAAACTGCATGTACGTTGAAGTTGCGGGAACATGAAATGCCGAGGGAAATATGGTGATAAAAAGTGCAACAACTGTGGAAATCTCAGTGAGGAACATCACAGGATTTTTCACTTCCCTGTCCGGGCTGAAATTCTTAAGTGTCAACACCAGTATTTCCAGATACCTGTTCATCTGATGATCACCCCTATGAAGAGGTTAAAATCCTTTGCCCATGATAATATGGGACCAAGAGCAAGAGCAGGAAAGAATGAAAGAAGTCCAAGAAGCACCATTATTACAATCAGAAGAAAGGCGAAAGTGTAAGACCCAGGATCAATAGTTCTTCCGAATTCTATCTTTGGTGATTTATTGGCAAAGGATTGCCCAATAACAAGCTGAAATCCAATTAGAAGAAATCTTCCAAGGATCATTATAACCCCATCCAGATAGTTGAAATATGCCTGGTTCGTGAGAAAACCACCTATTTCAGAACCATTGTTTGCAGCGGAACTGCCAAACTCATAAAGCAGGGATGTTAGATCTGCAGATTTGCTGTTTATGAATGTTTCAAGAAAATGTGGAAGCAGCAGAGTAACGCCAAGAGGGATCATCACCAGGAGCGGATGAGTTATAAGGCTCAGCGTGGAATACTTGATCTCCTTTGATCCTATTCTCAGGCTCATGAGTTCCGGCAATTTCCCAACTATGAGTGAAGCTATGAAAACAGTGAATATAACATACATGAAGATGTTCAGAACCCCGGTTCCAACCCCTCCCAGAGGATCATTGAGCAGAAGAGGGATCATGACGCCCAGAAGACCTGCGGGAGTGTAATTGAGGAGAGAACCATTGGATGCCCCTGTGGAGGTTAAGGTTGCGCCAGTTGCGAAGATGGATGATTGGGCTATGCCCAGATAACTCTCCTTTCCAAGAAGATTTCCTGTATATATGAGCCCAAGGTTGGACATTGAAGGAATTCCTATATATTCACTGAAAAAGACCAGGAATGCCGAAAACATGAAAATAGCCATTATGACAGTAAAAAGCATTCTTCCAAACCTGGGTTCCTTCAGTGCCTTTCCCAGGGCAAAGATGGCACCTAGAGGGATAATGGTGAATGATATGACCTCAAGAAGATTTGAAAACCAGTTTGGGTTCTCAAAAGGGTATGCAGCATTTGCACCGTAAAATCCACCACCGTTTGTCCCGATATTCTTGATTGCTTCAAGTGTTCCCACCGGTCCAAGCTGCACGTACTGGAAACCTGGTGCTATGAGGTTATGCACCGCAAGGTACGACTGGATTGTCTGTGGGACCCCGTCCAGTATGAGAAGGAGGCTTACAATAAGCGTCAATGGGAGAATCAGATAGAATATGGAAACAAGAAAATCATGAAAGAAATTTCCAATGGTCCCCTTGTCAGTAAGTATGCCCCTTACAAATGCCATAGATGCAGCGAAACCTGTACCAGCCGCAAGGAACATCAGCCCGGTTATGCCGAATGTCACGCTGAAATAGCTTAAATCTGATGGGTTTGAATAGTGCTGTAAATTAGTATTGGTAAGAAAACTGACAACGGTGTTGAATGTCAGGCTCAGATTAAAATGATTGTTGGCCAGAGAATAAGGAAGGAAATTCTGGAAAAAAATTGCAATAAATACAATAATGCCTGCAAAAAGATTAAAAACAACAAGCACAGTGAAATATTCCCTGAACTTCATCTGCCTCTTTGCCTCATCTCCAAACAGCTTCTCAAAAAAAGAGACCATACGACCGGATACTGGTGTCAACCATGTGTTCTCATCCCTGTAAAGTTTCGAAATATAGTTTGATATGAGATAGGCAAACACTGAGATGAGGGCAAGATAGATCAGTATTATGAGAAAACCTGAAAGTTCCCTGTTGGATGCGAAAAATACACTCCAGAAATATTTGTTCCCTGAAGTGGCAGCATAGACCGCCAAACTCAAAACTTTTCAGCTCCCACTATGGTGTAGATAAGGTAAACAGTAACAATAAGCGTAATGACTCCCAAGACTACATATCCTATTGCCAAATCCGTCCGAGCTTAATTTTTTTCATATATATAAATTTCACATGCAGAGGGTTAAGCCATGACTGCAAAGGAAAAAAACTTAACAGGCATCACTATGATCTAATGTGGTTCAGCCCTATCTGATGCTTTTTCTAAGCGTGGCCCTTGTGATCATATCATCATATATTTTCGTCAATGGGCTTGAATACGCACAGCACAGGATGAAGTGGTCCGAAACATTTACTGGCAGCGTAATTTCTCCTATTTTTACCTCTTTCCCTGAACTTATCGTAATTCTTGTTGCCATATTTGCTGTAGGTAAATCTGCCGGGGATCAGATAGGCATAGGAACAATTTTTGGTGAACCGTTTATGGCCTCATCCCTTGCATACAGTGTGGTTCTCGCTGCTGTTGTTGTGGCTTATATCCGGAAAAGAAGAAATGACATGACAATGCACCTTGACAGAGATCTGTTTCTCCCCTTCCTGTTCACCGCCGCCATATTTCCAGTGCTTGTAATTCCAGTATTCTACATTAACCGTACTGCACAGGATATAACAGGAACCAGCCTCATACTGCTATATATTGTTTTTTTCATAATAAGTGCCAGAAAACGCATGTCTCTGGAGGAGAGTGATGGTGGAAACCTCCTTCTGTCAAGGATAATGAAACCATGGATAGGGTCAATTCTCCAGATATCTCTTTCTGGTGTGGGCCTCTATGCAGGGTCGGTTATACTTGTATCTTCAATAGAAAACATTGCTGTTCAGTCTTCTTTGAGTCCGCTCTCACTGGCCATACTGATTGTTCCAGTTGCAACCATAGTTCCAGAGACCGTGAGTGCCTTGCTCTGGGCATATAAGGGGAAAGATACAACAGCCGTAGCTTCCCTGGTAGGAGAAAAGGTGATCTTCACAACACTTTTTCCAGGCATTGCCCTGATCATAATACCGTGGCAGGTTGGGATAGCATCTTATTTCAGCGTTATTGCAACCGTCACCATATCGGCTGTTTATCTCCCCATGGTCTTAAAAAGAAAGATTCCCGGTTATGCTCTGTCTGCCGGTGTGATTTTCTTTATCCTCTTTGTCTACTTTGTATTCATTGTCTGAAGGTTTTATCATCAGAGTTTTCTGGCCATATATGGCCCCAGTTGAGAGTATCCTCTGGCCCTGAAATATTCTCTCACCCCTATGCCGCTGATCACCAGTATTCTCTCCATGCCAAACTCCTCACGAGATATTCTTTCAGCTTCTTTTAGAAGGTTGCTGCCCATACCCCTGTGCTGCCATTTCTGTTCGTTATGGGAACCTATTGGCACAACATTTCCGAAAACTTTAATCTCCCTTATTACGGAGGAAGATGCCATCTCTTTCCTGTGGGCAAATTCTGAGGGAATCCTGAGCCTCACAAACCCTATTATTTTGCCATTCAGGTCTTCATAGGAAAGAAAGATCTCCTTTCCACCGGAGGCATCATAATCCCTTCTGATCATTGAGAAATCAGATGTTCCGAATGAATCGTTTGCAATCTCCCTCATCCTTATCTCTCCGGTGTGGATTTTTTCTTCTCTGATCCTATCTTCCACCATGTTCCTGATATCGCTTCTTTTTACACCTGCCTCTATAAACTTAACAGGAATATCTCTCTGCATTCTCTGTATCCTAATCCATGGAGGCATGATCTTCATCATTTCAACAATAAGATCCACTGCAGTATCCGTGTCCATCGGGACATAGTCGCCGTTTTTCCACATCCTGTATATTGTGGTTCCCTTAACAACCAGGGTTGGATAAATCTTGAGCATGTCTGGTTTGTATGACTGATCATTGATCATTGCCCTGAAACTCTCAAGATCCTGATGGAATGTCGATCCAGGCATGCCCGGCATTAGATGGTATACTATTTTAAGTCCTGCGTCTCTGGAAAGCTGGGTGGATTTTACTATCTCAGCAATACCATGACCTCTCATGTTTTTCCGGAGTATTTCCTCAGAAATGTTCTGTACTCCCAGTTCCACCTTTGTTGTTCCATAGGACAGAGCTGCATCAATTTCTTTCTCAAGGAACCAGTCAGGCTTGGTTTCAACTGTAAGGCCAATACACCTTCTCTCTGCAGTTTCGTTTATCTTTATTGCCTCCTGCAGATCAGAAGATATTGACCTGTTCATTGCATCCAGGCAGCCCTTCACAAACCATTCCTGGTAATCCAGAGGACGGGCTGTAAAGGTTCCGCCCATTATTATGAGGTCAACCTTTGATGTATCGTGGCCAATGAGATCAATCTGCTTAAGCCTGCTGAATACCTCATTGTATGGATCGTAGTTGTTGTTCCTTCCCCTGAGCGCTGCCGGCTCATGACCTGTGTATGCCTGAGGAGAGTTGTTGTCAACACCGCCGGGGCAGTATATGCATTTTCCATGGGGGCACCGTTCCGGCGAGGTCATTGCAGCCACCACAGCAACTCCAGATACTGTTCTTGTTGTTTTGATCCTCAGGAGATTGTGATATTCCTCGCCTATGGGATGCCCGGAATTCAGTATTTCAACATCACCCGGAATGTAATCCAGTCCCGCCTTCCTGGCAAGCTTTATTTTTTCATTCTGCAACTCTCTTTTGTTTCCTATTGTACCGGAATTAATTTTTTGGACAATTTCTTCGTAAAAATCCATGTGCGTACCATAAATGCCAATCCCATTTAAAAGGTTTCAATTATTTTGA